>MWWB01000199.1_pt1 | contig 13608 bp, 11 predicted proteins | sample 1047291 | NCBI WGS metagenome assembly MWWB01 (sample SAMN06349976, study PRJNA376086) | soil metagenome | isolation source: MS4-1 sample Antarctic (ecotone) soil | place: Antarctica | reverse complement strand
CTTGCTTAATAGTGTAATGAGGATCGCTAATGCGCTCGCACCGGCGAAAGCGAAAAACAGCGTCAGGTTCGGCGTCGTCGCTTGCCGGATGCCGTAGATGGTCGCCCCGCCTAAGAAGGCGAGGCACAATGCGACGACAAGCTAACTCCCTGCTTGCGCCGTCCGCGTCGTCTGCGTTGTCTCTGCCGAACTCATTACTGTAACCCTTACCGGCTGCGCTCAAAGCCGCGCGTCCTCGTGCGCTCGTGTTCGTGCTGTCGCTCCGGCTCTTTCTCCAAACGCTCGCCCGCTCGCGCTTCTCCGATGACGTAGGCTTGCGCCAACTCCTTCTTGATTAGCTCGCGCGTGAACCCTTGCGCCGATGCGTCTTGGTGCTTGGCTATAAAGTCGCGTTCTTCCTGCGTCAAAATCGCTCGTGGCTGTCCGCCGTAAGTCTTAACGTGCTGATCTTCGGCTTGGCGCATCTGGTACATCGTTAATTGTAAATCTTTGCGCTCGGCTTCGGCGTTCTGTCCTGTCTCGCGCTCTTTCAAGCCGATCTGCACGAGTTTGATTAGATACTGCCCGCGCCATATTCCGGCGTTGACGCGCTTTGCTGTTTCCTCGCGCGCCGCGTCGGTTATCTGCGGTTGCGCCCGTTGGCTGGCGGGGTGGGGGACGAAATCATCGGGGCTGAGTTCGCGTTTGTCGTCGGTGCGCTCGCGCCGGTGCTCTGCTCGCTCTGGTTTAATCGGCTCTCGATCTGCCTGACCTGCTCCGGCGTCATGGCTTCCGTCAAGGCGCGCCACTTGTTCGCGTCCTCGATCAACTGCCGCGTCGGTGACAAACTCCATTGCACTAAGAACGCGATCAAAAGCCCCGCTAAAATCGTGCTCAAGAACATCGCGCCCGTCACCTTGAGCATGGTCATTCTGGGCTGCCCCTGCCACTCGTCGAGGTAGTTGCTCAAGCGTCTGGTCTGCCATTCCGCCGCGTCGGTCTGTCGCTTCGCCGCGCTCATGCTGTTCATAAACTCGCTGCTCGTCCGCTCGTTGCGTTCCAGCATTGTTTGTAGAATCTGCGCGCGTTTGTTCTGTTCGATTGTTTCCAATTTCGCGCGCTCGCTCATCTGCCGGAGTCCGGTTACTAGCGGCTCGATCTGCGCGGCTAACTCGTCGCGGCTGCTGGCGGTCTGATTGTTGGGGGCGCTCCGGGGTGGTCGGCTGGCTGCCGCTTCCAGTCGCCCCGCGTTCTGCTGCAAGGTGCCCGTTATGCCTTCGAGTCGGGCGGTCTGCTCGCTCCCCTCGCGCCGTAGCTGGCTGTTCTCCGCTAATAGGTCGTCGTTGATCGTCTCTAATTCCTGTTTGGTTGGCATGACTTAATCCATATTGCTTGGCGTGCATCTCGCGCCGTTCTTTGACTTGGTTACGCTCACGGGCTACGCGCTTCGGTCGTGGCGGCGGTTCTTCGCCGCGCTGCTTCGCTGCTCGCGCCTCGCGCATCCAGTCCCGCCACTGTGCTTTTTTCTCTAAATGCTCTTTCTCAATCTCGCGCCCGAACTCTTTGCCGTAGATTCTCGCCCAACGCTCATCAAGTCGCCGGTGCGTCTGCTTGTCGAAATGCAGTTTCTTATCGTCCGTCCCTCTGGCGGCAATCTGTACGTGAACGTGCGCGTTGTCGGTGTCTCTGTGAATGGCGGCAATGGCTCGCGCCTTCGGGAAGTTCTCTTGTAAATGCGTGTCCACCATCTCACGCGCTTTTTCGTCCGTCACTTCCCTGTCAAAAGAGTAGATTGCCCGGTAATGCGTTCTCTTCTCGCCTGCGCCGCGCTGCGGTCGCTCCTGCTCATCTTCTTCTAGCTGCCGGGCATATTCCCGTAAATCCCCTGTGCGCTCTTTGTAGCTCATGCCGCGCTCGTCGTGGTCGGGATGATCGGCGTACTCCGGTACGTTGTGTGTCCAGACTCTTTCCTGCTTGCCTTCCGTCGCCCGCTCGCGCGTGATATAGCGCGCGTGGTCGCCCGCCGTGCCTGCGCGCCCTACTTTGATCGTGACGAACGCTCCGCCGCTCATCCTTTGAACTCCTGTATGATCTCTTTCATCACGCGCTGCACGTCGCGCATGGCGCGGTCAAGCTGCTGCTGCGAGTAGCCGAGATTTCCGGCGTTCATTTGGTGCGCGATCTGGTTGATGTTGACTCCGATTTTACGAACCTCGAATAGCAGACGCTCGACGCGCTCACGCTCCACGCTCTGAATCATCACGCCGTCTTTTAGTCCGCGCTCAATCAAATACTTTGACAGTGATTTGTAGCCGAAGCTCTCCGCGCGTGCGTGGAGTAGCTTTAGCTCTCCGTCCGTCGGTCTAACGGTGATCTTCGGCTTATCTTTCTTCTGCTCGTTGCCGTTGTCGGCGGCGCGTGTGCGTTTACTCATCAAGGATTTAAGCTGTCTTATGGCTTTGCAGGACGCCTAGCGCCGCAAGGCGCGACGGGCGGCATTCTGCCGTGTCATTGGAGCGAAGCGAAAATGACGGCAGAATGCGTATCCTGCCCATCCCTACGAATCAGGCTAGATAAAAAGTTTCTCGCCTCTTTCGCTACTTTTCGTTACGATAGCATGAGCCTTGAAATTTAATCTAGCACGTTGGGAAGTGGGACAAAATGAGCAGCAATCAAGGGGCAAACAAGAAACGCGGACAGGCGAGATTACTCGACCGTTTCACCAAACAGAAACCGGCATTCAAACCGTACAAGATTGATCTCTCTACTGATCTGCATGAAAGATTAGAAAGGCTGGCGAGTGAAACGGGAATGTCGAAAGAGTCAATCAATGATGCTCTCAACTATGCCGTAAGGTCGCTGGTCACTCGGTTAGAACGTGAAGCGCGGGCATCGGGTGGCAATGCTCAAGCGTCGGCGGCTGGCTCTGAATCGTAGTGGCTGCGGTGCGGGCGTGCTATGGCTCAAGCTGTCGGCTCTGCCATTCCTCAAGATTCGGTTCGTTGAAATAGTCTCTGAACCGCTCAAGCTGGCTCTGCTCGTCGTCAAACAACCGTAGATGTATTTTCTTCGCTGTTCCCTTGTGGGTAGGGTCTCGCTCTAGCTCGGCTCGCTTGGCTGCCGTGTCGTCTAAAAACGCTCTGTAAGCCTCTGGCTGCTCTTTCTCGGTCTGCCCTGCTCTTACCCTCAAATAATCGAAATAAGCGGCTCTGCGGGCTTCCTCGTCGCGCTGGCGTGCCTCTGCTGCTTCCTTCTTGGCTTTGGCTCTTTTAACCTCTTCGTCTCTAGCTAATGCTTCGGTGATAGCTTCGGGTAGCTGGTGGCTCTCTTTGATGGCGACGACGAGCCACGAGGCGAGGTCACGGATTTTATTTAGATTTCGATGCGGCAAAGCGCGTAGCTGAAGCTCGACGGATTTTCGGTAGTCTCTGACAAGTTCTCTCGCCGTTGGTTCTGCGATGTGGAAGCCGATTAGTTTGGTTACTAGCGGCTCATCCTCCAGCGCGGCGGGGTGGATCGCTGCCGGTGGCGGCTCTGCTGGCTCGGTCACGGCTGGCAACTCAAGTTGCGTTGGCTGTTTTCGCTTCTTGCCTAGCGTTCTGTTCGGCTCGCTGAATGCTCTAAACTCTGCCTTCGCCTTGCGTCCGGGCGTGTAGAGCATTTCCCAATCTGCGCGCCCTTCCGTGTCAGTGGTTTCCCTAAGCTCTACGGCTGAGATATAGCCTGACTTCTTGTGCGGCGCATGAACCTTGTACATCTGCTTTTTGACGTGCTCATAATCGAAATAGCGGGTTTGCGGCGCACGGGTGCAGTAGTAGGAATAAAGCATCTTGGCGCGTGGGCGCTCGTTCTTGAGTGCGGCGAAAATCTGAAAACTTAGCAACTCATAAAATCGCTGCGGTGCCGGTGGCAATTCTCTTAAGTAGTCGTAGTCGAGGGGGCGGGTCTGCGCTGTATTAATAATCTCCATGTATGAATCATGGAGCAAAATATAAACCGCGTCGGCTTTCTTTCCGTCCGGGAATTTCTCGCCTGTGAAAACTACCCCGTATCGAGTATCAGAAATTTCGGCCGTTCGCTCTATTCCGTCGCTTCCCTTGTAGCTCCGCCTCGCGGTGATGAAGGCACTAGCGTTTTGAAGAAGGGCTTTTTTTATGTTACAAGTTGCTTGGCCCTCGTTTATATCAAGCTCCCTGCAAATATCTCTAAGACTTCCCAACCTAATGATTTTGGGGATCGGTCTCGGCGCTTCGTCAATCCTTCGGTTGATAATGAGGCTATCTACCTTGTAAGCGAGGGGGCCGGGCTGCCCGTATTTGCTGTTGTGTGAGACTTCCCAAAGGGTCTTAACCTCTCCGTCGCTGGCGATCTCCCTTATGTCGATTCTAATACTACCTCGCTTCGCCAATCGGTGAACGGGAAAGCGGGATAGCACAGTTTCGGTTCTGATTGTGTTTGAAGAGAAAAGCTCCGTGTTCTCTGCCTCTTGGCCCATTAGGGATTCCCTCAAAACAACAACAGTCTCTTGTTGTTGTTGTCTAAAGAAAGTCTAAATACAGTCTGTGAAGTATCAAGAGTCCGATAAAGATACTATCTTTCGGCGTTTACGAGGAAATTTTTCTTTAATTTGTCTCCTCAAAAGTAGCAGTTCGTCACCCCAAAAGTAGCGAACCGTCTCTCCAAAGGTAGCAGATTCGTCTCCTCAAAAGTAGCGGAGTTTTCAGATGTCGAAGAAGTTTCCGGGTATAAGGAACTAAGGTTTTCCTTAATTCCTTATACTAGCTGAGTGGGAAATGTTTCTCCAACAACGCCTGTATTTCTTCCTTCATCTTAACTTTTCTCAAAGCGCAATGGCTCTTAATCCGGGTGTGTAGATCGGTGGGAATATCAATAGTAAACCGTGTCGTAGGCGGGCGTTCTGTCTGGCCGGAGGATACCCATTCATCTGGCGTAACGACCTTCGCAGATTGTTTAGGCTTGGTGGCAAAAGTAACCTTCTTTGTCATGCTCCTGCTAACTCCATCACCTCTTTTGTAAGTGCTTGTACTTCTTGGCTGGCTGTGCTCTCTGGTTCAGTCTCTAAAACGGTCTGTCCCCTAGCGGCGCTCTCCGCAAAGCTAACACGCTGGCATATCTGCGCCTTTAACACAGGCAAGTCATACTCAGAGAGTGCATCAATTACATCTCGTCCGATAGCTGTATTAACAATTTTACGGTTAATTACAAATACGCTTTTAAGGTTTTCCTTAAATGCCACCACATCTCTCACAAGATCAACAATCTCTTTTGCAGCCCAAACGTCATAGGGCGATGGCTGGACAGGGATAAGCACAAGATCGCTTGCCATAATTGCGGAGCGTGCCACGTCATAAACGCGAGGCGCGCCGTCAATAACTAAGAAGTCGTAATCGGCGGCAAGTTTTGGAAGTTCCCGGTGCAGAGTGGGCTTTGGCAAACCGATGACCGGGAATAGGGCATCGCTTTCCCTACTAGCTGACCAGTCAAGGGCGCTGCCTTGCGGGTCGGCATCTATCATCATTACTCTTTCGCCCTGCTGTGCAAGGGCAGTAGCAAGATGAACAGCAAGTGTGGTCTTTCCGACGCCGCCTTTTTGATTTAGAAACGACACTATCATTAAGGTTTTAAGATTTTAAGGATTTACGCCTTAGCGGGTAATCTTAAAATCACGCAGGTTATAAATCAAGGAAAATGAAATAAGGGGACATATAGTTATGGTCATTGACACTTAGAATAGAAAGGTGTATATGGAGCGGCCTTACACTGATGTAATCATCGAGTCTGTCAGCTTCGTAACAGTTTTAATCGCAAAGGAGTGGGTATGATGCAATTATCCTTCCGTGCTGTTTTCTTTTCCAATAAGCAGCGTTAGTACTTTGCGGACTGTGAGTCTGCCCAAACGTAAATGCTCAGCAAAAGATAATTCTGTTATGCAACACTCAAGACTAAAGAATTACCTAGAGGTAATTACCAATGTTGCTGTTCTGCTCGTCGCAGTAGTGGTATTAGGCACTTTCGCTTGGAGGTATTTTGCGTCGGAGCAAAACTCACCACTCCAAAAAAGCTTGCAAAACGGTGAGACCTTTGGGCAGTTGACTGGAATAAACTTCGCAGATTCGCCACAGACCTTGGTTATTGCGTTGAGTTCGAGATGCGGCTTCTGTACCCAAAGCATGCCTTTCTATAAACAACTTACAGAGATACAGCGGGAAAATAAGAAGACGACTCGCGTCATCGCGATTTTCTCCGAGGAAGAGGAAGAAGTTAAGCCCTACATCGAGCAACACCAGCTCTATGTAGACACGTTATCAAACATAGATTTCAAAACGCTGAAGGTGAGTTCTACACCAACCATCATACTAGTTGATACCGGTGGGACGATTATCGATTTTTGGGTCGGCAGGCTCTCAAAAGACACTGAGCAGCGAGTTCTTACGGCTATAAACGCGCCGAATAATGCAACGCAAGCACAAAACAATGCTGCCTCGGAACCAAAAAAAACCGTTGACCTGTTCGATGAGAAAATTCCCAGACTTGTTTTACGTCCCAACTCAGAGTCTCAAAATGAAAGAGCAGAATTCGTTGATTGCTTTGACGTGGATGACCAAGGGTATATTTATCTGGCTATCAATGACTCGTTGGCAAAGTATAGCCCTGATGGGAGGCTTATAGGCTCAATCCCGTTGGCTTCTAATGAGAAGGCGATTATTTGTGTAGATGCTGAAGGGAATCTTTATGTTCCATCTGAAAAGGGATTTTCCATCTACTCTTCATCACTAGAGAAGAGCAGAGAGATCCCCCTACCGTCAATTTTTACTAGCAATGCATTTGTTTTAAAAACTGCTTTCGATCGGAAACATAACTGCCTTTATATTCAAGTTTATGATCGCGAGCGGTGGTCGCAAACTCTTTACAAGTTCAACCCTGATACGCTGGACCTTAGAACTATTTTCCAATTAGGAAAACCTGTCTCCTTTACCCCCTTCCATGGCCCAGGGGCCTTCGACTTTACTATCGGCACAAAACACCTTTACGTATCTGACATATACGAATACAGAGTATTTGTATACTCACTTTCAAGTAACTCATTATTAAAAACCCTTTCCAAACCTTTCAATACAAAACCGGTAGCCGCAAAGGATGGTTATTTAACGCATCGTAAAGTGACGTTAGGCGGTCTTGGAGGGCCAGGGTTACTAAAAGATTACCCACCCATCTTTCATCTGAATTCCACTAGCACGGGACATCTATTAGTGTGGACAAGCCAGCGTAATCATGAATTCAAACAAGTTGTACACGTTTATGACGCACAACTGAACTTCAAAGGAACAGACCTGAAATATATGCACCCCGGTCGAAGTAATTACATATTTGCAAATGGCAAAGTGTATGTTCCTGACTTTGGCTTTGGGAGAGATATTACACTTAGGACACTATCTCCCCTAGAGGTACCTAATAAACCACTAACGTTAGTGGTATTTGATGATCTTTCGTCTAAAATTAATCAAAGACTTAGCAGTCTTTGAAAGGAGAAAAGTCGATGAAGAAGGTGTCATGGTTTCTAAAAGTTGTCTTTTTGATTGTCAGCGGCTTTTTGCTGCTTCCCTCAACGGGAATCGATCGTACAGCGAAAGCTCAAGACCCAACTGATTGCCAGCAATCAAGCGGTTGTGCTCAAAGGAGCGGTGGTGGCTGCTATTGTATGGCTGATGCTTTGGGCTGTGGATGTTACATCCCACCTCAACAGACAAATTGCGGCACTTGCTCTGGTGGTAGTTAATCAGACATGCCCCAACCACTATGATGATTAGCTAACCTGATGTGCAAGTTTTGATCAGTTGTAAGTTCAACCGAGCGTGACGGCGATAAATCGTACTATCAGCAGAGATTAATGAACAAAGTACGGGCGAGCGCTTTACGCAACCGGAACTCTCGAATTGGGAACATCAAACATTTCCATCAGAGTGTCTCGTGGCTTGCACTTTCAACTCTGATGACATGCACATCGGGTTGGCTAAGTCAGCCCGTTTACAACGTAATATACATACCGATTTATGAGTTGGTTCTACTTTAATGCAGAGATCAGCTATGAGAAGTAATAAACACAATTTCACAGAATGGTTTGTCATGATCTTTTCGACAATCCTACTTCTTTGTGCATTAGCAGAGGGGCAATCACAACCAGCCTCAACGAGCCGTCAGAAGAGGGTTAACAGACCCGTAATAGTAGATGAGGTGCGGTGGCGATCCTTGCTCGATCAACTCAGCGATCAAGCTCGCACATTATCACAGGAAAAGACCCGTCCATTTGTGATCGCGGAAGTTGCTGATGCCTATTGGAACCTTAACCAAACTAAATCCGGAACACTTTTTATGTCTGCTTTAGATGCTGCTTTATCTCTTAAGGGTGATAGTAAAGACGCTAATACAGCGATTCGTTTTGTGCTCACGCTCGCCGCGAAGCGAGATTCTTCTCTTGCTAAACGCCTTATTGAACGACTTGAGAAGGATGATCAAACAGGTTTTAATTCTACACGTACTGCCCTCGACTTACTTGAATCTGATCCGCAGAGAGCGGCGCAGTATGCGCAGGATAGTGCATCGGCCGGGCCATCGGTAGAAGCATCTCGTTTCATTTTTCGGCTTGCTAAACATGACTCCATTGCTGCCGAGAGAGTGTATCGAACTTACCTGAGTACATTTGCTGCAAATCCAAACTTACCACTCGCTCAACTGTTAACGTTGGGTGGGTATCCATTTGGATATGGCGAAACGTATAGCTTCGCCGCTAAGGATTCATCTAGCTTGTTTGGACTCTCCAGTCTTCACAAACCTCATCCTAATCCTGAGTTGGCGATAACTTTTCTTAACATCGCATTCAAAAGCATCCGAAAAAACCTCGCATTGCCAGCGTCATCGTCAGCTACAGAAAGTGACGGATTGAATAGCATTATTTTGTTCATGACAACCTATTTGTCTCCTGAGGTAGCACGTTACCGCCCGGATGCATTAGAAGCTTGGCAACTTCTGCATCAGCAGGCATTAAACGGAACATCGGGAGTTCTACAACGAGTTGTCGCAGAGAAGATGCAGTTCATTAGTGAAAACCGAGCGGCAGCTTCCCAACGTGACTCGTCCCCTCAATCTTTTCTCGATGAGATAGTACAAGAGACGCTTGCGCGCGCTGAAAAGATGCCAGATGAATGCATGCGAGATCGGTTATATGCTGAAGCGGCCATTGTGCTTCGCCAAACTAAAAACCACCAACGTGCTCTCGATACAGCAGACCGCATCAAGAGTATTTCTATGCGTGACAGTGTCCGCCAGTACCTTTACTACGATATGGCACGTTCGGCAATTGAGGTAGGCGATATAAGTTTAGCGCGTGAGTACGCTAAGCGGATCGATGCTCCAGAGCAACTCACACTTCTGTATGTGAAGATGGCAGGAGTCGCACTTCGTCGTAAAGATCCCGTTTCAGCAGCCGAATTATTAAGAGAGACGAGGCAGCAATCTAAGAAGGTTTCGGAGCCAAGCACAAGAGCAAGCATTTTGCTGGCAGCAGCGGCCGTATTTGCGCAATTCGATAGAATCGAAACTAACGAGACACTCAGAGATGCAATCGAAGATGTAAACCGGACGCAAGCACTCAACGTAGAGAACTTCACCGTTTCACGAAAAGTAAATGTGACCTGCTCTGGCGATTCAGAAGAACGTTGGTACGGGGGTTCCGACCAAGCGGAGCGGTACAACCTCTTGGAAACCTTAGCCACTATATCGACCTCAGACGTTGATGGCACACTGCTGTTAGCAGAAAATATAAAAGATCCTGCAATTCGGGTTCGCGCACAGGCTTCAATAGTGAAGGGGATTATAAAAGAGGTACCAAGGTCTGTGAATCATTGATTCACGTTTTTTTCTGCACATTCTTAATTTGAAATAGCCGGAACGTGACATGACAAAACACGCTGTCATAATCATGCGCCAGGATGCTAGACAAAAATGCACATATAAATCTTTGTCAATACCTATTTTTTGACCAGCTTAACCATCAATCAACATTAGCGTGGCTAGCGTCGAGTCATCCTAAGAACCTAACTAAATTAACTTTGGGCGAGAGTTAGGACAGAATAGCTCTTATCGGACGCCCTTTGTGGCGCGGCTGTGTCGGCGCTCGTTGCAACCCTAATTTTCGAGCATCAAAGCACAAGATATTGCGCTCGTCGTTCGCGCTCTTAAAGCCGCGTCGTGACATTTAACGGGCATTTTTCACGAAAGCATGAAGCACAAGATATTGCGTTTCACATAAGACTATTCTTTGTCCAGCTTCAGAATCTCGCTACAAAATTCTTTACCATGTAAAGAACACCAGCTAGAAGTTAATTGCCATGCGGTGTTGAAGTCGAACATCGGTTTGTCTGATACATCTATGGCTTTCCAAAGATCAGATTTAGTGCTGCTAGGATTACCATTACGACAACCGCAGCTTAGTCTTGCCCGTTCATGTGTAATTTTCTCGTAGTAGCGTTCAGAAGCGAGCAATTGACCGGACTCTCCAATTGATGCGAGTTTTGAAGCCATGTTTACGGGCTTCCCTGCCCAAACCTCATTTTGTCTGTCTGTGCGTCCCTCAATCCGTCTCAAGCCAAGTTTACGAACCAATACCGTTCTTTGGTCAATACCAATATGCGCTCCGATTTCCAAATCAGTTTTCTTCTGTATCTTCGGAATAAAAACTTTTTCAGCGAATGTCTTAAAAGTAACGGCTGCGGCTAAGGCACGGTACACTTGATTCTTATTAAATAAGGCAAACGCTCCATCGCCGCGAACGTCAATATACGGTGCTTCAAAAGCGTCAAAAAGGCGGACTGCCGTTCCCGTGAAAAGTTGATATGTTCGTGATGTGCTTCTCTCATGTGCCGTAGCACTAAGCAGCGTTGAGTTCTTCATGTCAACGAAAACACAAATAACATCCGGTATCTTTTTCCAGCGTGGCGCATCCAGTGGAATATCATTGGTATTTGGAATTGTCGAAGATTCCTCAATTTCTAAATCACCGTTGTATTCTTCTACTTGGCGATTTATGACTTCTAAGTATTCTTCGGGCATTTGTGATTGCTGAATCGCCGGACTGTTAGAAGTCGGCTGCGTTTTCCAGAACTTAATAGGCTTCTGTGTCATACATTCCTCTCAAGTGGTAAGCAGAGCGCGCACTGTTGTAACGATGAAGATTACAGGAATTGATGCAACGGCAATCCACAATGCTATTTTGAATAGCCTGAATTTTGAAACTGCAATCCTAGAGTTAATGATTATCTGATCTGCAATATCTAAATGGGCTTTGTGCTGTGACTTCAGATAGCTCTCATCTTGAAAGTATAAATGCGCGACTGCATTAACTAATTCTTTCGATGAGTATTTACACAAGTCACCGAAGAATAAAAGATTATCGTTATCTGTTAAGCGCGTCTTTCTACCTGTCCCTAGAATCTTCAAGCGGCTAATCTTCGGCAGAAAAGAAGCAAGTGAAACTAAGCAAGCAATTATTTGTAATGCAATGCCTGCAAAAATCCCTATCTTCCATGTAAGACTTAGGTTTTGGGCAGAAGATGTATAGCTTAGAAGCCCGAAGACGGTAGCTCCTGATAGAGTAACAAGGGCGGCGTTCTTTGCCTCTGCAAACTTCAACCAATCATTTACAAGACCAAAGCTATAAATCAGTTTTTGTTCAATCTTAGAAAGATTTTCATTAGAGTCGTCACGCATAAATTAAGTATCAAACAATGGCTAAGTAACTCAATGCTTTATTGTCTCAAAGATGTTTGATGATCGCGCATCTCCTAACCGCTCTGCTCGCGCCGTTTTCGGCAGCTCATCATAATAGATTTTCGCAAGCCGCATCGGGTGACGGTTGCCCGTTCTGACAATCGCCTCGCTCTCACTCAAGCGCGTTACTTCGTCCGGTGTAAGAAGCGGTCGCCGGTGTTCCGTCCGGCTCTCGGTGCGCGTAACATTACCGCCTAATGGTGACTCTGGCATTGACCGGCTCTCGCGCTCGACGACAACCGTTGAATCTCCAAGCATCCGGCTGACGTATTCGGCAGTCTGTACGTCCAAACCATGCAACGCGATTTTAGTAGCGCAGTTGGTGATGATCGTCTGCGCGTTCGGTCTGCCGTAACGGGCTTCAAGCTGCGCGAGAGATTGAACGCCTATCCATATAGCAACACCTCGCCCGCGCGCTAATGAAATTGTAGTTGCAAAGTCCGGTATCGTGCCGATGTTGGCGAACTCGTCCAGCATCATCGTGATCGGCACGCCCTGCATCCCTGCTATCACTTCTTCACCGGCAATTTGCTCAAGCATCACGGCAAAGAAAAGACTCGTTAAAGGTCTAAGGCGCGCGATGTCCTGCTCGCGTAAGCACCAATAGACGGCGACGGGCTGGCGTCTCAACTCTCCGAAGTCCGGCGGCTCAAGGCTCGCGCTCGTGAAGCGCGCTACTTTCTCGTCGCGCATGAATTGAAGTTTTGAGGCGACGGCGGGCACTATCGAGCCTTTAATGCGCGGGTCGGTCTGCGCGAAGATAATAGCCTGCTCGCGTGCCGTCTCTGATGGTGACTCTAATAGCTGCTCTAACAATTCCTCTGGCTTCTGTCTCGTGAAAAGGCGATAGGCTGTTAAAGGCGTCGGCGCGTCCAGCGTGCTTGTGTGGGCGAAGATCGCGGCTAGATAAGCTGCCTCTGCGTCAATCCAAAACTGATCGGTCTTTGCCGTGTTGCCGCTCTCCATCACGGCGCGGGCGCATAGTTCCGCGATGCGCGCATCTCGGCAAAGCGGTATCCAGTTAAAGCCTTCGCTCGCTTCCGGGTCTGCCGGAGCATAGCGGCGCGCCCTGCGATGAAAGCCGCTCGTGTAATTCCATAGCTCTGATTTCGGATCGGTGACGACAAGCGAAGCGTCCCGCGCGGCTGCACAGTTGGGAAGAAAATAGCCTCTGCTCTTGCCTGTGCCGCTCCCGCCTAAAATGATTCCATGCTGCGCCGTCGCCAAACGCGACAAGGCGATAACGCCGCGCCCCTGCTCCGCGTCCGGCGCAAGGATGAAGCTGCCGGGCGGAAGTTGCTCGGCGCTCGGCAAAGTTAATTCCGCAATCTCTTTTCTGCTGGCAAAGCGCGCCGTGCCGTGAAACGCTTCCGGGTTGTCTCCGCTCCTTTCCTCTTTCTTCGGCAGCGCGACGATCAAGCCTAAGCACATCGAAGCGATGCCGACGGCGGCAGAACCGACGAGCGCGACGTAGCCCGACGAGTGCCAATGCTGAAAAGCCTGCGCCTGCTCCGCATAGGTCAAATTTCGGATGAGATATATCCACGTCGCCGGGCAGACGAGAAAGCCGATTGCCGAAGCGACGAGTATCAACCATTTCGACGCGCCTTTAACTTCCATCTCTCGCTTGCTTAATAGTGTAATGAGGATCGCTAATGCGCTCGCACCGGCGAAAGCGAAAAACAGCGTCATGTTGGGCGTCGTCGCCTGCCGGATGCCGTAGATGGTCGCCCCCCCTAAGAAGGCCAGGCACCACGCGAGGCCAAGCTAACTCCCTGCTCCGGC
>MWWB01000198.1_pt1 | contig 13655 bp, 12 predicted proteins | sample 1047291 | NCBI WGS metagenome assembly MWWB01 (sample SAMN06349976, study PRJNA376086) | soil metagenome | isolation source: MS4-1 sample Antarctic (ecotone) soil | place: Antarctica | reverse complement strand
TTAGTGGCGGTGCATTGCCTCATTTGCGTGGGGTAGTGATCTCTACAGAAAGGATGAATTCAATTCTTGAGATTGATGAGAGAAATTTGCAGGTTACGACTGAGCCTGGAGTTGTCACAGAAGTTTTGCAAAACACGGTAAATGAAAAGGGATTGTTTTATCCACCTGATCCCAGCAGCCGGGGATCTTGTTATATAGGTGGCAATGTGGCCACAAACAGCGGAGGTCCAAAAGCAGTGAAATATGGAGTAGTAAAGGATTATGTGTTGAATCTGGAAGTGGTTTTGCCTTCCGGTGAGATTATTTGGACAGGAGCAAACGTTTTAAAGAATTCTACGGGTTATAATTTAACGCAATTAATAACAGGGAGTGAAGGAACGCTGGGGATAGTTACCAAAATTGTCCTAAGGCTTATTCCACTGCCGATGTATGATCTGCTGATGCTGGTACCATTTAACAATCTTGAAAAAGCAAGTGAAGCCGTTAGTGCTATTTTTAGGGCAGGCTATACGCCCAGTGCCGTTGAGTTAGTTGAGATTGATGCATTGCTTATTGTAAGTGAGTTTGTAGATAGTACCGCAGTTCCGATTACTTCAGATACTGCTGCTCATTTAATAATTGAGGTTGACGGAAATCACCTGGAAACTTTAATGAAGGAAATGGAAGCCATTGCTGAGCTGCTGGCTTTATATGATTGCGGTGAAATCTATTTTGCTGATAATGCCCTGCAAAAGGCCGAATTATGGAAATTGCGAAGAAGGGTAGCAGAAGCTGTTAAAATAGCGGGTTACACAATTGAAGAAGATACAGTAGTGCCAAGAGCAGAGCTGCCTGCTTTAGTTAAAGGTGTTAAAGAGTTAGGAGTAAAATATGGATTTCATGCAGTATGTTATGGGCATGCAGGCGATGGTAACTTACACATCCGTATTAAAAAAGAGGGTACTGAAAATAGCCAGGAAGATACTGAGATGGTCAGGGGGTTAAGAGCGTTGTTTGAATTAGTAAAATCTTTAGGTGGAACCATAAGCGGTGAACATGGTATAGGGCTGGTACAAAAAAGTTATATGGATATTATATTTAACAAGACACAACTTGATATAATGAAAGGAATTAAAAGATTATTTGACCCCAATAATATCTTAAATGCTGGAAAGATTTTTGATTGCTGAGAAAGAAAAAATGTACCTATGAAAAAATTAGTGGCTTTACTTTTTCTTGCAGCAAGTTTACAGTGTTTTTCCCAGGATGAAGATTCCCTTGCAGAAAAGGGATTTGATCATACTAATTTATTTACCGGCGGAAGTGTTTCAGTAAACCTTGGCGGTTACAATAATACTTTTTTAGCAGGCTTGAATCCTCATTTTGGCTATACGTTCTCAAGATGGATTGATGCAGCAGCAGTTATAAATTTTCAGTATTATACCACACGGGATCAGTTCAACAATAAATACCGCAGCACTACCTATGGGCTTGGTGTTTTTACCAGGATATACCCTGTCAGGTTTATTTTTCTCCAGGCACAGCCTGAATACAATTTTATCAAACAAAAATTTATTCCCTTTTCAGGTACAACTTTAAAAGATAATATTAGTGCGCCGAGCTTATTAGTTGGCGCAGGTTATACCTCTTCCCGATCTGATAAAAATACCTTTACTTACCTGAGTATTCTGGTTGATGTTTTAAAAGATAATAACTCACCATATGTTGATGGTAACGGTAACCTTATACCAATTGTACGTGCAGGCTTCAATATTGGTTTAAACAGAAATCGAAACAGGAGATAGGTGGCAAGTAACCCTGGGCGTTTCGCCAAACTTGAACATTGATTATAATTATTAATTGTTGAATATTGGATTTTATAGGGAATCCGTATTTAGATTTTTGGTATTATTAAGCTAACATTGGCATTAGCTCCTTCGGTGAGGATATTATGGTGATACGTTCCATTGCATTATTATACAAAAAATTTTCTTGTTCCATTTTTTCAAGATGCATTAGGAGGTGATCGTAAAAACCTGCTGTATTTAGTATAATAATTTTTTTATCATGAATGCTAAGCTGGTTCCAGGTAAGCATTTCAAATAATTCATCCATAGTTCCGTACCCTCCTGCTAATATAATTGCGGCATCACATTTATCATATAGCATAGCTTTGCGAACATGCATATCGGCTACTTCATGCAGTTCAGTAAGGCCCAAATGCTGTTGCTCCCATCCCATTAAAACTTTAGGCATCACACCAATTATCTTACCCTCTTTCTCTATTACTGCATTGGCAAGGGCGCCCATTATTCCTTTATTTCCGCCACCATAAACTACTACAATATTTTTTTGTGCAAGCAGGTATCCAAGCTGCTTTGCATGTTTAACATACAATGGATTACTGCCTGGTTTAGAACCACAAAAAACCGCCAGAGATCTAATTGACATAATTTTATTTATCTTGGATAAAATTCAAATTAAGAAGTCTCAAATCCTAATTTCCTTCTTTATTATTTAATTACCAATTGAATAACACATGTCTCCAATAGTTCTTTTTTCATTTGTAATGGTGTATTTTATTGTGTTGCTTATTGTTGCCTTTTATACTTCCCGTAATTCTACAAATGAAACTTTTTTTATAGGTAATAAAAGCTCAAACTGGCTGTTGGTTGCATTCGGTATGATAGGCACCTCCTTAAGTGGTGTTACATTTGTAAGTGTGCCTGGTACTGTTGGCCCTGCAGGGTTTGCTTATTTCCAGGTAGTGATCGGGTACTTCATTGGTTATATCATTATTGCCTATGTGCTGCTGCCTTTATATTACCGGTTAAATCTCACCTCAATTTATGATTATTTGTTACGGCGCTTTGGGCTTACCTCTTACCGTACAGGCGCTTTATTTTTTATTATTTCCCGAACGCTGGGTGCCACAGCAAGATTATACCTGGTTATAAATGTATTGCAGATATTCATCCTTGATGAAATGAAAATTCCCTTTTGGGTTACGGCATTTATTATTTTACTCATGATATTACTATACACCTTTAGAGGAGGTGTTAAAACTATTGTTTGGACAGATACTTTACAAACAACTTTTATGCTACTAGGGCTTCTAGTCTGCGTTATTTATATTGAGAATATACTGCACCTTTCTTTTACTGAAACGCTGACGTCGCTTGGAGATAAAGGTTACACAAAAATTTTTAACCGAGATTTAAATAGTCCCGGATTTTTCTTAAAACAAATTGTTGGTGGTGCATTTATAACTATAGCAATGACGGGTTTAGACCAGGAAATGATGCAAAAGAATATAAGTGTACGAACGTTGAAAGACTCTCAGAAAAATATGGTTACGTTTAGCTTTGTAATTGTAATAGTTAATTTTCTTTTTTTATTTTTAGGAGGATTGCTTTATTTATTTGCTGCCCAAAATGGTATTGTAACAGTTGGCGATGATCTTTTTCCTACAATTGCTTTACAACACCTCCCCGAGTTTGTAAGCATTATATTTATTATAGGATTGATCTCAGCTTTGTTTCCCAGCGCAGATGGAGCAATAACAGCGCTTACCTCATCGTTTTGTATTGATATCCTGGGTTTAAAAAGAAGGACAGACATTACAGAAAAGGCAAAGATGGATACACGTAAAATTGTTCATATTACATTTGCTGTAGTTTTTATGATATGCGTATTGGCTTTTAAAATGATTGACAACAAATCAATTATCACAGTTATTCTTAAAGTTGCGGGTTACACTTATGGGCCGCTATTAGGGTTATTTTCATTTGGTATATTAACAAGGAGAAAGGTAAAGGAATATCTTGTTCCGGTAATTTGTATTGCTGCTCCAGTTGTTTGTTATTTAGTAGAAAAAAATCAGGCAAGCTTCTTTGGCAAATTTCAGATTGGTATTGAATTACTGATTTTGAATGGCTTACTTACATTTACAGGGCTTTATTTAATATCTTCAAAAGATAATACAGCTACAGCATTTTAATGATTCATTAATATAAACATAGTTATTGATGGAATTGATTAATAAATCAGCAGAAGAATATGTTGCTGGTTTTTCTTCAAAGGAAGATGATCTGTTGGCAGAAATTGCACAGTATACAAAGCAATCTCATCCGCTTTCAACTATGCTTAGCGGGCATGTGCAGGGAAAGATTTTAGAAATGCTCAGCTGTTTGATCAATCCAAGATACATTTTAGAGATAGGTACATTTATGGGTTATAGCGCTCTTTGCCTTGCAAAAGGGTTGCAACCTGATGGCGAGCTTCACACAATAGAATTGAGAGACGACGATGCAAATACAGCGCAGCGGTTTTTTAGCAAATCGTTAAATAATAAAAAAATATTTTTACATAGAGGTGACGCACATAAGATAATACCTCAATTAAAAAATGAATGGGATATCGTTTTTATAGATGCTGACAAAGTGAGTTATATGGACTATTACGAATTAACTTTACCCTCATTAAAAAAGAATGGATTGATCATAGCAGATAATATATTATTTCACGGCGAGGTGCTTAATACTAACATCACTAATAAAAGTGCAATAGCAATACATCAGTTTAATCAGCACGTAGCCAATGATGCGCGGGTTCAGCAGGTTTTATTAACCGTTAGAGATGGCTTATCGCTAATAAGAAAATCATAAACCAATTCGAACTTCATACAATTTATACAATTAATCACAGTTATATTTTTATGAAAAAAGTAACCCTTCTTTTTTTAGCCGTTTTATTTCTGTTGCAAATAAGCATTGCACAAAGCATAACGCAAGCTGAATATATTGAACAGTATAAAGATTTTGCAATACGTGAAATGAAGCGAATGGGAGTGCCTGCAGCAATTACTCTTGCACAAGGCATTTTAGAAACAGAAAATGGTAACAGCGCCCTTGTAAAAAAATCAAATAATCATTTCGGCATTAAATGTAAAAGTACCTGGACTTCTGAGGGTGTGAGTCATGATGATGATGCCCCTGGAGAATGCTTTAGAAAATATAGGCATGCAGAAGATTCTTACCGTGATCATTCAAATTTTTTAAGAGGGAGTGAGCGCTATGCATTTTTATTTAAGCTGGATCCTGCTGACTATAAAGGATGGGCATACGGATTAAGAAAAGCCGGGTATGCAACAAACCCCCGCTACCCGCAAATTTTAATTAAATTTATTGAACAAAATAATCTGCAGCAATACACTTTGCTTGCAGTTAATGAAGTGCCTGATTATGATGCATCAAAATATAAAAGTGATCCGGAAGATAAAGCTTATGATGAGTTAATAAAAGCAACAGCTGGCAGCAATGTTAAATTTACAACAGGTGATGAAATTCAAAACAACGGTTTACAATTTGAAGATAGAATCATAATTAATGGAAGCACTGCTATACCTGCAATAAAAGGCAAATCCCTGTTAGCGATTGCCAGTGAGCACAATGTAAATCTTTTAAAATTGCTTGATTATAATGATTTGGAAGAAGACGGATTGCTTGAAAAAGACCAGTATATTTTTTTAGAAAAAAAATCTAGAGAAGGTGAGAAGGACTTTTATATAGTTGAGCAGAATGAATCATTATATGATGTGGCACAGAAAAATGGCATAAAATTACAATCCCTCTGTGAGTACAATACTCTTAAAAAAGATGAACAGATTCATGCAGGTACAAAATTAAACCTTAAAGCTTCAATAAGTAATTTAGTAATTCCAAATGAAAAACATGAGGATGCAGAAGAAAAAATGCATGAGGTACAACCGAAAGAAGGTCTATATGCTATCTCCAAAAAATATGGCATAACTGTAATGCAAATAAAGGAATGGAACAATTTGCCTGATAATAATTTAAAAATAGGGCAGCAGCTCATCGTTTCAAAGTAAAATATGGAATCTCTCCGGGTTCATGATAAACAATTCAAACAATATATTTCCGCAGAACAAATTAATGAACAGGTAACAAGAGTAGCTTCCGAAATTAATAGGGATTACCAGGGCAAGAGGCCTTTATTCATTGCTATCTTAAACGGAGCTTTTATGTTTGCATCGGATCTATTTAAACAAATAAACATAGAAGCTGAGATATGTTTTATTAAACTGGCTTCTTACAAAGGCGTAACATCAACAGGGCAGGTAGTAACGGCAATAGGGCTTGATGTTGATCTTGTAGGGAGAGATGTTAATATTCTCGAAGATATTGTTGATACCGGTAAAACCTTATCTCATTTTTTACCACAATTAAACCACCATAATCCTTCATCCTTAAAAATTACGGCATTGTTACAAAAGCCCGAAGCGGTTGTCTATCCTATTAAAGTAGATTATTTGGGATTTACTGTGCCAAACAAATTTTTGCTTGGCTACGGCTTGGATTATGAAGGGCTGGGCAGAAATTTGAAAGAGATATATCAATTGGTGTAATGCAGTACAGGCAACATTTGCTTACAATATTTTGTCTTTCTTAATAGATATTATACCTTTCATGTAACATATATTTTGATAAGATTCATATTAACATTGCTTTCTTTATATCTGTTTCATGATGTAACTGCCCAGTATTACATCAGGGGCGAAGTGAAAGACGAGAAAGACCAGCAGCTACAGAATGTAAAGATCTACATGCAATCCACCCGGATGCTTTATAATAGCGGCGTTTCCGGCGGTTTTGGTATACCATCTACGCTTTTGAAAGATACATTAACTTTTAGTGCAGAGGGTTACGAAACTAAAATTGTAGGAGTTAAGGCAGATGTTTACCAGCTAATAATTTTAAAGCAGTTAAGTACACTTTCAAGCATTCAAAAGCAAAAGCCGGTTTCTCTTGTAAATGGTGGTGATCAATTAATTAGAGATAAGTGGTTTGTTGCGGAAGAATCATACAGTAATATTGTTGAAAACAATTTTATAAAAGCTGATAAATTTCCTAACACAGCTTTTGCTGCCAGGGTAGACAAGGCATCTTACAGTAATCTGCGCAGGTTCATTAATCAAAATAGTCCGGTTCCGCCATATGCTGTAAGAATAGAAGAGATGCTCAATTACTTCAACTTTAATTATAAAGAGCCGGATAAAGATGAAGTGTTTAAACTTGAATCGCAACTGACCTCATGCCCATGGAATGCTACTCACAAGCTTTTATTTCTCAATCTTAACGCGAAAAAACTAAATCTGGATAAGGTTCCGCCGAGTAATTTTGTATTTCTTATAGATGTATCCGGAAGTATGGATATACCTAACCGCCTACCATTATTAAAAGCAGCATTTCAATTATTGGTAAAAAATTTAAGAGAGAAAGATACTGTATCAATTGTAATATATGGCGGTGCTGTGGGTTTATGGATGCAACCAACCAGTGGAGCTGAAAAGCAAAAAATAATTAAAGCAATAGAACAATTATCTCCGGGTGGGGATACCCCTGGTGAAGCGGCTATTAAAACTGCTTATGCAGTTGCAAAACGTAGTTTTATTAAAAATGGTAATAACCGGATAATACTTGCTACAGACGGAGATTTTAATGTTGGCCAGGTAAATGAAAAGGCACTTGAAGAAATGATTGCAAAAGAACGGCAAAGCGGAATTTACTTAACTTGTCTTGGTGTAGGAATGGGAAATTATAAAGATTCAAAAATTGAAGCACTGGCGAAAAATGGAAATGGCAATTTTGCTTATATTGATGACATTCGTGAGGCTGAAAAAGTTTTAGTGACTGAATTTACACAAACATTATATACAGTTGCTAACGATGTGTACCTGAATGTTAAGTTTAACTCTGCGCTGGTTAAAGAATACCGTTTAATAGGTTATGATAATAAAAAAGATGTAGTTGATACAGTTCTAGAACTGGAAGGCGGGGAGATAGGCTCAGGAAATGGGATAACTGCTGCGTTTGAAATAGTCACTGTAAACGATACCGTCCTTAAAGAGAATCGCAATAAAAACTTAGCTACGGTTATGCTTAATTACCGTGTGCCCGGGCAAACGTTGCAAAAACGTTCTGCGTTTACCTGCCCGCAAAATTATCTTGAGTTCAGGGAAATCTGCAGTGATTTGAGGTTTGCAACCGCTGTCACAATGTTTGGATTGATTTTGCGTCAGTCAAAATACTCAGGTAGGGCCAGTTTAAGTGATGTATCAGAAATTGCCAATGGATCGGTCAATACTGACGATTATTTGCAGACTGAGTTTCTGGAACTTGTAAAAAAATTAAAAAAATCGCCAATTAAAAAGAAAAAAAGAAAAGGTCTATGGAAGAAATTGCGAGGGGCATAACTAATTAAACGTCTCCCTGATTTTTTCCCAGAAAGATTTATCATTTTTATCAGGCTTAGGTTGAAAGTTTTGACTGTCATGCATTTTTTCTAATATATGTCTTTCTTCTGAAGTAACATGCTGGGGCGTCCAAACGTTCACCTGTATCAACTGGTCGCCCTTTTCATGGTTGTTTATACCCGGAAAACCTTTTCCTTTTAGCCTGAAAATTTTACCGCTTTGTGTACCGGGGGGAATTTTAATTTTTGCCCGTCCATCTATAGTTGGCACTTCTATTTGCATGCCAAAAACAGCATCAGGGAATGAAATAAAAAGATCAAATGCCACATTTAGTCCATCCCTGTGAAGGTGAGCATGCGCTTCTTCTTCAATTAATATTATCAGATCACCGGATCCACCACCACGCTCACCAATATTTCCCTTTCCGCTCATACTTAATTGCATCCCTTCCTGCACACCAGCCGGAATATCCAATGTAACCGTTTCCTCCCCATATACCCTTCCTTCGCCTTTGCAGGCAGTACATTTATTAACTATCGTGGTGCCTTCACCGCTGCATGCAGGGCAAGTAGTTACAGTCTGCATTTGCCCTAAAAAGGTGTTTTGCACTTTCTTAACCTGCCCGTTTCCGCCACATGTACTGCATGTTTGAGAACTATTTTTATCTCTTGCGCCTGAGCCATTACAAGTATTGCATGAAACATACTTTTTTACTTTAATGGTTTTTGTTGTGCCATTAGCTATCTCTTCATAATCAACTTTAATTTTAACCCGAAGATTACTCCCTCTTACTCCCCGGCCTCTGCTGCGACCGCTTCTCCCACCACCGCCAAAAAAATTGCCAAAAACATCTTCACCAAAAACATCACCAAATTGGCTGAATATATCATCCATATTCATACCATGAGAACCGCCTCCGCCTCTGCCCGGGCCAAAAGCACTATGCCCAAATCTGTCATACTGAGATCTTTTATCCTGGTCACTTAAAATCTCATAGGCTTCTGCTGCTTCTTTAAATTTCTCTTCTGACGATTTATCTCCGGGATTCCTATCAGGATGATATTGCATAGCAACCTTTCTGTACGCTTTTTTAATTTCATCAGCAGAGGCACTTTTGCTCACACCTAATATTTCATAAAAGTCTCTTTTTGAAGGCATCTCTTTTTTTACATTTTTGTAATCAACATAACAAAGGTTGATAGTTGATCGTTTTTGACTCTTCAATGGCCGATGTTATTGAAGCTAACAACGGTCAACTGCAAACGGCCAACTCTCTTACTTTCCCACCACTACTTTTGCAAATCTTATCAATTTATCATTTAGGTAATATCCTTTAACTACTTCATCAACCACTTTTCCCTTTTTAGATTTTTCAGGAACTTCAATATCTGTAATAGATTCATGTTTTTCTACATCAAATTCTGAATCTAAACTCTCCATGGCTTTAAGCCCTTTTGCGTGCAGGGTATTTCTAAGTTTATTAAATACAAGCTGGATACCTTGTTTAAGGTGGTCGATATCATTAGAGTTACTGATTTGTTTCTCTGCCCTGTCGCAATCGTCTAATACATCTAACAGAGATGTTACTACTTCCTTACCAGCTGTCTGTATTAACTCTATTTTTTCTTTTGCATTTCTTCTTTTATAATTATCAAATTCGGCAAACAACCGCACATACTTATCCTTATATAGGTCAATCTCTGTTTTTAACTTTTCCAGTTCATTCTCTTCTTTTGTATCATGTAAAGGGCCTTCAAAATCTGTTGCACTATCTATATTTTCTGTATTATTATCATTGATCAGTACTTCTTCATTTGCCACAGTATTTTTTACCTGATCTGCTGGCTCTTCGAGAGTTGCTTTATTTTGCTCTTGCATATTTTTAAAATTGTGTGCAAAGGTATGTTAGTCAAACATTTTGCCAACAACAAAAATTAGACAATATGACATTGAAGCATAAAAAGCAGAGAAAACAATAAAAGCGGGATTACTTAAAAGCGGATTATTTAACTACCTGAAATTTACCTGACTCTATGATTTTTCCTGATCTGTCCCGTAACTGAAATATATATACTCCACGGAAAAAATCTGTTAATGGAATATTTATTTTTGGTGTAACAGTCTTTAATGTAAAAACTTTTTTGCCTATAAAATTATAAACATCTAAAGAAAAGGATTTGTTGTAATTTTTATCAAATTCAAAATTTATAACACTGTATGCGGGATTTGGGTAGAATTTGATAGATTTTACAGATGGCTCACTTGTTGAAGAAAGTTTACTTTGAGCGTAACTGGTAAAACTAAATCCTACGATAATAATAAGTATGTAAAAAATTTTTTTCAATCTCTAAAATTATAAACATTGTTTTAATATAACAACTTTTAAATTATTATAAGTATTAATACTACTTTTAAAATTTGAAAATATAGTAATCTTACTGTGCAACATCGATCTAAGCTTAACCACTATGTGAATATGCTAAAAGTAATTAAGAAAATATACAAATCAAAGCCAATGTTTAGATAATTATTTTTTTTAAAGAGCTCATTCACAAAAACTACTGTACTAATCACCACACTTCATAAGACAATGCTTCTTTATATTTTTTTGATTTTTTTCTTTTCGTTCCCAATGTAAAAATAGCTGCCGCAGCAAGAACTGTAATGCTTAAAATATTAATGGCCAATAATCTTTTGTTGACATTCGAATGCGGAGTATATATAACACCATAAGCATTAGTTATTGCAGGCTCATCAACATACCGACCCTTTGCAGGGACAGCCAGGTGATAAAAATGATCATGCAAATTTTCCAAAGATTCACGCATTTCACTACCCTGCATAGGACGACCATGCCCTGTAGCTACAATTTCCGGTTCTAATTTAAGCAAGCTACTAACTGATTCTCTTGCTAAGTTCCAATCATAAGTAAAATATTTTGGCGGTCCTGATAACACTTTGCTTTGTAACATTGTTGAAAATGCAGATTCGGCTTTAGTAGTTACAAATGCATCTCCGGCAATTAGTACCTGATCAGTTTCTCTAAAGAGGCTTATGTGTCCGGGGGAATGTCCGGGAGTGTGGATATATTTCCATTCTGGCAGCCCCGGTACTCTTCCATTTTCAGGCAGCACATTAATTTGGTTCCATATATTTATTGGAGTTGCGGGATAAAGCCATGACATGAGCGACATAAGTCCACCACCCACTGTTGGGTCCGGAGGAGGGTAAGAGGATTTATCAGTAAGGTATGGTATCTCAAGGTAATGAGCAAAAACAGGCACATTCCAATTTTCTGCGAGGCTTTGCACAGATCCTACATGATCAAAATGGCCATGAGTTAGTATAATAGAAGACGGTGAGCCCTTTTCGCCAAACAATTGCTTTGCCATTCGTTTGATTTTTGGTGCAGACCATTTTAACCCTGCATCCACCAGAACCCAATTGCCATCAAAGGGATTGAGTATCATATATATATTTACAAATACATCCTTCATTCCCCAAACACCCGGCGCTACAGAAAAAAACCCGGTATATACGTTTTTTTGATAATTGATCTCGTTAGTCATGGAAAATTTTTAAGGTACCCCGTGTATAAATTAAGTATTTGAAATTAGGCACGCAAAATCATGCCATACATAATGCACGTGCTGGCTTTAATCTTGCATAATGCTTCTAATGATTATTGATTATGATACAATGGAAAATAGGTTGTTCAGGATTTTATTATAAACACTGGAAGGAAGTTTTTTATCCAAAAGGTTTACCGCAAAATAAATGGTTTACCTTTTTATGGTGAGTACTTTAATACTCTTGAATTAAATGCTACATTTTATCGTTTTCCACAACTTTCTTTTCTTCAGAGCTGGTATACCAGAACATCATCTGCATTTAGCTTTGCAGTAAAAGCTCCGCGGGGTATTACTCACTATAAAAAATTTATAGGTACTGAAAAACTGATTAATGATTTTTACAGCGTTGTTGCAGAGGGATTAAAGGAAAAGTTAGGTTGTGTACTATTTCAGCTACCGCCACCTTATAAATATACTGAAGACCGGTTACAAAAAATTATTCAAAGTCTTGACAACTCATTTAATAACGTAATTGAGTTCAGGCATGCAACCTGGTGGAATAAGGTTGTCTATGATGAGCTGGCAAAAAAGCGAATTACTTTTTGCGGTATAAACCATCCGCTTTTGCCTGATAATATTATTCAAAATACTAAAGTTCTTTATTACCGGATGCATGGTGTACCTGAGTTGTATAAATCACCGTACACCTTAGTTGAATTAAAGAAAATTATTAATGAAATAGAGAATTTAAGGCTTACTAAACATGCTTTTATTTATTTTAATAATGATATTGGGGGATCAGCCATAACCAACGCTAAACAAATGATTGAATTATGTAAAAATAGATCATAAGAACTTAATCGTCTGCTTTATAATATCCGTGTCTTACCAAAATGATGTTTAATTTATTTCTTTTTCAAATATTTTCAAAATCTGCTTTTTTAATTTCTATACTTACCACTAAACCGTCTTGAACTTTATAAATGTGATGCACTGTTTCATCGGTTAGCAATTTTCCTTCTAAATCATGCACAACCTGGTGAACAGTAACGTTTATTCTTCCGTCCTCATCTTTGCTAAACCGAAGCGGTTCAACATGCGGATTAATAAGCTCCCATTGTCTTTTCCAATAATTACGAACAGCATTATGCCCACGCTCAATCCTCCTTCCATTCCGTTAGCCCACTCAACGTGTGAATGCATAGCTGCCAGTGTACTTTCAATATCACGCAGGTTGAAAGATTTGTAAGCTTTTTTAAGAACAGTCACAGCATAATGGAAGTAGTTGTTTCCGCTTTATTTTCAGACATGATGATAGTTAAGAAAGTTATTTAATAATGTTGCCAACTTTTAAGTAGTTCATGCTTAACCCAGCTTACAGGTTGGTGATAAATAAATTTGTTTAAGAACTTTAAGATGTAAATCCCAGTAATCTTTGCAAGTACTCTGGATTTGATGCCAGCAAAAGGATTTGGCGTAATTACGTTGCATCATAAACTGGTCATACAATTAAAAAAAACTGTTTCTATCCGTTTATGTACTTTCTTCAATATCCTGATAACCGGCTTCTGCTCTTTTTGATTACTTCTTAAAGGCACTTCCAATTGAATGCCTGCTGTTTCAAATAAGTTGATCTGATACTGTCTTCCAATATATCCTTTATCACCTGTTATGATGCAATTGTTGAATAGTTCTATTGGTTATAGAATTCATAGCAGCTTTTGCTGGCATCAAATCCAGAGTACTTGCAAAGATTACTGGGATTTACATCTTAAAGTTCTTAAACAAATTTATTTATCACCAACCTGTAAGCTGGGTTAAGCATGAAC
>MWWB01000196.1_pt1 | contig 13687 bp, 12 predicted proteins | sample 1047291 | NCBI WGS metagenome assembly MWWB01 (sample SAMN06349976, study PRJNA376086) | soil metagenome | isolation source: MS4-1 sample Antarctic (ecotone) soil | place: Antarctica | reverse complement strand
GGACTTTCGCGCCAGATTCTACGCGAGGCAATAAACACAAAGCAGTTAGCCGCCAAGATAGTCGGCAGGGCATGGCGCATCAAACGGACAGATTTAGACCTTTTCATCAAGAAACTATGAGCCGCAGCAGCAAGGGCGACGCTTCGCGCCAAAAGTTTGTCGCGGGTTGTCGTAGCAGGCTTTTCGCCTTATTTTATTGCCTAAACAGCAAAACCAGCGTAGCATCAAATTAGATTTTGATTAGGTGTGATGGAGGCTCTATGATTAGCTTGAAAGATATTCAATCGCTCACGGACTTCAAACGGAACACCGCCGAGTATGTGAAGAAGATAAAGAAAAGCAAAAAGCCGCTCGTGCTTACGGTCAACGGGAAAGCGGAGATCGTCGTACAGGACGCCGCAGCCTACGAAGCCATGCTTGAGCGCATCGAGCGTGTCGAAGCAGTAGAAGCGATTCGCAAAGGCATGGAGAGCTTCGAGCGCGGCGAAGGCAGACCAGCGCGCGAAGCCTTAGAGGAGCTACGGCAAAAGCATGACATATCGCGTTGATATTTCCTTGCCAGCCCTCGCCGATGCAGAAGAAGCGTATCTGTGGCTTAAAGAGCATTCACCAGCCCGCGCCGGTGAATGGTACGAAGGGCTTTTAGAAACCGTCTTTTCGCTTGAGAACTTTCCGACGCGCTGCCCGCTCGCACCGGAGAGCGAAGACTTAGGCAAAGAGATACGCCAACTTTTTTACGGCAAACGCGGCAGAGTGTACCGAATACTCTTTGCTATCACGCGCGACGAAAAGGCGGGCGAGGATGTCGTCAGAATCTTTCGCATCTGGCACAGAGCGCGAGCGAGAATAGAAGCCAGCGAGATCAAAGAAGGCGAGAGCGAAGAATACTAACTTTGATGCTTTTGACCCTCATACATTGGGGAGACGAAGTTGGCACTTTGGGGAGACGAAGTTGGCACTTTGGGGAGACGAAGTTGGCACTTTGGGGAGACGAAGTTGGCACTTTGGGGAGACGATATAAAGAAAAAAGGTTGGCTAAGTGTTGAAAAGATATTACTTTATCGGACGCTAGGTTTTCACAGACAGTATTTAGACTTTCTTAAACAACAACAACAGACCATTTGTTGTTGTTGCATTTGAGAACTTGCAATGAACCAAGAGCCACAAAGCACAGACCTTTTACCCATCAACACCATCCGAACCGAGACGGTTCTATCCCGCTTTCCTATTCACCGATTAGCGAAACGAGGCGAGATCAGTATTGAAATCAAAGAGCGGAACGAGGTCGGAGAGGTCAAAACCAATTGGGAAGTCTCTTACAACAACAAACACGGCCAGCCCGGAGCACTCGCCTACAAAGTGGATACTCTGATAGTAAATCGGAGAATTGAGGAAGCACCAAGACCACTACCAGAAATTATTAAGCTAGGCAGCTTAAAAGAAATCGGCGATGAACTTGGATTAGCTGATAGCGGAAAGAATAGAAAGGGTATTAAAAGAGCACTTCACCAAAACGCGGGAGCATATATCACCGCAAAAAGAAGCTACAAAGGAAGTGATGGAACAGAGCGCACAGCAGAAATTTCTGATACCCGATACGGTGTTATATTTACTGGAGAAAAACTCCCAAGCGGCAGCAAAGCCGATGCCGTTTATATTCTGCTTCACCGTTCATATAGGGACGTTCTCAATAACGCGCCAATCCGCCCCCTTGATTATGATTATCTACGAGAACTTTCACCCGGAGCGCAGCGATTCTATGAGCTGATAAGTTTCCAAATTTTCGCTGCACTTGTGAACGAGCGCCCACGCGCCAAGATGCTTTATTCCTACTACTGCACCCGCGCCCCACAGACGCGCTACTTCGATTATGAGCATTTCAAAAAACAGATGTACAAGGTTCACGCGCCGCATTTGAAATCCGGTTACTTGGCAAAGGTCGAGTTTCAAGAACAGCGAGCCGAGAGCGGAGAACCCGACTGGCTAATGTTCTACACGCCCGGACGAAGGGCGAAAGCAGAGTTTCGGGAAGCCACCAAGCCCCGCGCGATTCAGCGACCGAAGCAGACCCGCGCCGCCTTGCCGCCCGCCACGACCGAGCCGGAGCCGCCATCGGCGCAGATCACCCGTGAGCTAGAGCCGCAGGAGCTTGACCCACTGGTGACCAAGCTAACCGGCTTTCACATCGCAGAGGCGACGGCCAGCGAGCTAGTCAGGGACTACCGGAAATCGGTCGAGCTTCAGCTACGCGCCTTGCCCTATCGAAATCTGAACAAGATCAAAGACCTTGCCGCGTGGCTCCTCGTCGCCATCAAAGAGAGCCACCAGCTACCGGAAGCAATCACAGAAGCCCAATCCAAAGAGGAAGAAGTTAGGAAAGCACAAGCCAAGAGGGAAGCCCACGAAGCACGCCAGAGAGACGAGGAAGCCCGTAGAGCCGCGTATTTTGATTTTTTAAGGGGCAGGGCAGGGCAGACCGAGAAAAAGCAGCCAGAGGCTTACAGGGCGTTTTTAGCCGATGCCGCCGACAAGCGAGCCGAGCTAGAGGCAGACCCCACGAGCAAAGGGCAAGCAAAGAAAATCCTGCTCCGAGTTTACGACGACGAGCAGAGCCAGCTTGAGAGATTCAGAGATTATTTCAACGAGCCGAACCTTGAAGAGTGGCAAAGCCGACAGCTTGAGCCATAGCACGACCGGAGCCGCTACGATTCAGAACCAGCCGCCGACGCTTGAGCATTGCCGCCCGATGCCCGCGCTTCACGTTCGAGACGAGTAACGAGCGACCGGACGGCATAGTTTAGAGCGTCGTTGATTGACTCTTTAGACATCCCCGTTTCACTCGCCAGCTTTTCTAATCTTTCATGCAGGTCAGTAGCAAGATCAATCTTGTACGGCTTGAATGCCGGTTTCTGTTTGGTGAAACGATCAAGTAATCTCGCTTGCCCGCGTTTCTTGCTTGCCCCCTCATTGCTACTCATATTGCCTATTTCCTAAGATGCTAGATTAAATTTTAAGGCTTGTGATATGGTAACGAAAAGTAGCGGTAGAGGCGAGAAACTTTTTATCTAGCCTGACTCATAGGGATGGCAGGATACGCATTCTGCCGTCACTTTCGCTCCGCTCAGTGACACGGCAGAATGCCGCCCGACGCGCCTTGCGGCGCTAGGCGTCCTGCAAAGCCATAAGACAGCTTAAACCCCTAATGAATAAACGCACACGCGCCGCCGACAACGGCAACGAGCCAAAGAAAGAGAAGCCGAAGATCACCGTTAGACCAACGGACGGAGAGCTAAAGCTACTGCACGCACGCGCCGCCAGCTTCGGCTACAAATCACTGTCAAAGTATCTGATTGAGCGCGGACTAAAAGACGGCGTGATGATTCAGAGCGTGGAGCGTGAGCGCGTCGAACGTCTGCTATTTGAAGCGCGGAAAATTGGCGTCAACATCAACCAGATCGCGCACCAGATGAACGCCGGAAATCTCGGTTACTCGCAACAGCAGCTTGACCGCGCTATGCGCGACGTGCAGCGCGTGATGAAAGAGATCGTACAGGAGTTCAAAGGATGAGCGGCGGAGCGTTCGTCACGATCAAAGTAGGGCGCGCAGGCACGGCGGGAGACCATGCGCGCTACATTACGCGCGAGCGGGCGACGGAAGGCAAGCAAGCAAGAGTCTGGACGCAGAACGTCCCGGAGTACGCCGCGCACCCCGACCACGACGAGCAAGGGATGAGCTACAAAGAGCGCACCGGCGATTTACGGGAATATGCCCGCCAGCTAGAAGAAGATGAGCAGGAGCGACCGCAGCGCGGGAGCGGCGAGAAACGCACACACTACCGCGCCATCTACTCTTTTGACCGCGAAGTGACGGACGAAAAAGCGCGCGAAATGGTGGACGCGCATTTAGCCGAGAACTTCCCGAAGGCGCGAGCCATCGCCGCGATCCACCGCGACACCGACAACGCGCACGTTCATGTACAGATTGCCGCCAGAGGAACGGACGATAAGAAACTACACTTTGACAAACACACTCACCGGCGACTTGATGAGCGTTGGGCGCGTATCTACGGGCAGGAGTTCGGGCGCGAGATTGAAAAAGAGCATTTAGCGAAAAAGCAGCAGTGGCGCGACTGGATGCGCGAGGCGCGAGCGGCGAAGCAGCGCGGCGAAGAACCGCCACCGCGACCGAAGCGCGCAGCGCGTGAGCGTAATCAGGTGCAGGAACGGCGCGAGATGCACGCCAAGCAATACGGATTGAATCATGCCAACCAAACGGGAATTAGAGACGATCAACGACGACCTATTAGCGGAGAACAGCCAGCTACGGCGCGAGGGGAGCGAGCAGACCGCCCGACTCGAAGCCTTGACGGGCAACTTGCAGCAAATCGCGGCGCGACTGGAAGCGGCAGCCAGCCGACCACCCCAGAGCGCGACGGGCAGCCCGACCGCCAGCAGCCGCGACGAGTTAGCCGCGCAGATCGAGCCGCTAGTCATCGGACTCCGGCAGATGATCGAGCGCGCGAAGTCGGAAACAATCGAGCAGAACAAACGCGCGCAAATTCTCCAAACGATGCTGGAGCGGAACGAGCGGACGAGCAGCGAATTTATGAACAGCATGAGCGCGGCGAAGCGACACACCGACGCGGCAGAAGGGCAGACCAAACGCTTGAGCAATTACCTAGACCGTTGGCAGGGGCAGCCCAGAATGACCATGCTCAAGGTGACGGGCGCGATGTTCTTGAGCACGATTTTAGCGGGGCTTTTGATCGCGTTCTTAGTGCAATGGAATTTGTCACCGACCAGACAGTTAATCGAGGACGCGAGCAAGTGGCGAGCATTAACCCAAGCCATGACGCCGGAGCAGGTCAGGCAGATCGAGAGCCGATTAGACCAAAGCGAGCAGACCACCGGCGCGAGCGCACCGATGACAAACGCGAACTCAGCCCTGATGATTTCGTCCCCCACCCCGCCAGCCAACGGGCGCAGCCGCAGGTAGCGGACGCGGCGCGCGAGAAACAGGCGAACCGCACCGACGCCGGAATATGGCGCGGGCAGTATTTAATCAAACTTGTGCAGATCGGCTTGAAGGAGCGCGAGACGGGACAGAACGCCGAAGCCGAGCGTAAAGATTTACAACTGATGATGTATCAAATGCGCCAAGCCGAAGATCAGCACGTTAAGACTTACGGCGGACAGCCACGAGCGATATTGACGCAGGAAGAACGCGACTTTTTAGCCAAGCACCAAGACGCACCGGCGCAAGGGTTCACGCGCGAGCTAATCAAAAAAGAGTTGACGCAAGCCTATGTCATCGGAGAAGCGCGAGCGGGCGAGCGATTAGAGAAAGAGCCGGAGCGACAGCACGAACACGAGCGCACGAGGACGCGCGGCTTTGAACGCAGCCGGTAAGAGTTACAGTAATGAGTTCGGCGCAGACAACGCAGACGGCGCGGACAGCGCAAGCAGGCAGTTGGCTTGTCGTTGCCTTGTGCCTCGCCTTCTTAGGCGGGGCGACCATCTACGGCATCCGGCAGGCGACGACGCCCAACATGACGCTGTTTTTCGCTTTCGCCGGTGCGAGCGCATTAGCGATCCTCATTACAGTAATCAGCAAGCGGGAGATGGAAGTTAAAGGCGCGTCGAGATGGTTGATACTCGTCGCTTCGGTGTTCGGTTTTCTCGTCTGTCCGGCGACGTGGATATATCTCATCCGAAATCTGACCTACGCAGAGCAAGCACAGGCTTTTGAAAGTTGGTATTCGTCGGGTTACGTCGTGCTCTTGGCTTCCGCCGCCGTCGGCATCGCTTCGATGTGCATAGGCGTGATCGTCGCGCTTCCAAAGAAAGAGGAAAGGAGTAGCGACAACCCCGCCGCCTTTCACGGCACGGCGCGCTTTGCTTCCGGCAGCGAAATAGCCGAGTTGACCATGCCGCCGGAGCAGCTTGTGCCCGGCAGCTTCATCCTTGCGCCGGACGCGGAGCAGGGACGCGGCGTTATCGCCTTATCGCGTTTGGCGACCGCGCAGCATGGCATCATCTTAGGCGGGAGCGGTACAGGTAAGAGCAGAGGTTATTTCCTGCCGAACTGTGCAGCCGCGCGGGACGCTTCGCTTGTCGTCACCGACCCGAAATCTGAACTTTGGAATTACACGAGCGGCTTTCACCGGCGAGCGCGCCGTTACGCGCCAGCCGACCCGGAAGCGAGCGAAGGCTTTAACCCGATACCGCTTTGTAGGGACGCGCGAATAGCTGAACTGTGCGCTCGCGCCGTGATGGAGAGCGGCAACACAGCCAAGACCGATCAGTTTTGGATTGATGCCGAAGCCGCTTATCTTGCCGCGATCTTCGCCCACACAAGCACACTGGACGCGCCGACCCCATTAACGGCTTACAGACTCTTTACACGCCAGAAGCCGGAGGAATTGTTAGAGCAGCTTTTAGAGTCACCGTCAGAGACAGCCAGAGAGCAAGCAATCATCTTCGCGCAGACCGACCCACGCATTAAAGGCTCGATAGTTCCCGCCGTCGCGTCGAAACTTCAGTTCATGCGCGATGAGAAAGTAGCGAGGTTCACGAGCGCGATCCTTGAGCCGCCCGATTTCGGAGAGTTACGACGGCAGCCCGTCGCCGTCTATTGGTGCTTACGCGAGCAGGACATAGCGCGGCTGAGACCCTTAACGAGTCTTTTCTTTGCCGTGATGCTTGAGCAAGTCGCCGGTGAAGAAGTGCCGGCAGGGATGCAGGGCGTACCGATCACGATGATGCTGGACGAGTTCGCCAACATCGGCACGATACCGGACTTTGCGACGACGATCAGCGTAGCCCGTGGGCGCGGCGTGGCGATCTGGATAGGCGTTCAATCACTGGCGCAGCTTGAAGCGCGCTACGGCAGACCGAACGCGCAGACGATCATCACCAACTGCGCTACTAAAATCGCGTTGCATGGTTTGGACGTGCAGACCGCCGAATACGTCAGCCGCATGTTAGGGGATTCAACGATTGTCGTGCAGCGCGAGAGCCGGTCAATGCCGGAGTCAGCATTAGGTGGACACTCGACGCTTACCGAGAGCAGGACGGAACACCGGCGACCGCTTCTGACGCCGGACGAGGTAACGCGCTTGAGTGAGAGCGAGGCGATTATCAGAACGGGCAATCGTCATCCGATGAGGCTTGCGAAAATCTATTACGACGAGCCGCCGAGAACGGCGAGCGCGGGCAGTTTGGGAGCGGCGCGAGCGTTAAATTTTACCGCCGGCGCGTGAAGCAGGATGAGCGCAAAGAGCGTCCTATAATTCCCGTAGTATCTCAATTAGACATTACAGTTGGAAACTCGTATGGCTTGCCCCCTCGAAATCCTAAGAAACTCGACTTGTTTAGGAGTTGCTATTGGTCAAAAGGGTTATTCTGACCAATAGCTGTTGCCTGCCGAGCGAGACTTTGCAGTTATATTGTCCAGTTCAGAATTTCACGTTCGAGTTATTTTGTGGAGTAAGCAAAAGACATCTAACGCCTGGTATTACCCGCCACGTACTCAATACATCTGACATGGCATCTTGCAGATGGCAGCCGCGCTATTCGCGCTCCAGTCAAGTGTCTTGTTAGTGGCTCTGCGTTAAAATACAATGCGCCTTTTCATCAAAAAACACTTTAACTAGAATGACCAATCAAGGCATTCGTACTTTCGTTCGCCTCGGATTGTTGAAATTCAGAATTGCCATCAAATGGAGGATAAGAATGACTGTGGCGGTCGTAATCGTCAACCAGTTCAAATTCTTCCACAAACTAATCGTGTTCATCATGTTCGGCTCAAAATTACCTTGCAATGTCGCGCTAACGACTCCTCCGATAGTTATAATCATCCAAACCTTCAGTGGAAACATAATCCATGCGATGAGCGTCGCCCACCCTAACCAGAATCTTGCTCCGGTATCAAGTTTAATAGTGAGAAGCCACGCAATCAGAGACGCGAGAAAGACCCAGGGGTTTACCGCCGAAAAAAAGTAGAGCAAAAAATGTCGCTCTCTAAAGTAACTGATCATCGAATCGGGAGGATTATAACTCCAAAAGGGAACAAGCATCAGAGCATTGAAGATATAGCCACCGAGCCAAATACCCCAGTAAACGGTCGCGATGAAGAGGAATAAGCGAGCTAAATCTTTACGAAGTTTCATGTTTACCTCCAACGGTTTAGTTAAATTGAATTGCCTTCAATTATCAACGCGACGCTTCTTTCCAAAACCGCTCAAAAAGTTTGGGCGGTTTAATTTTTACTGGGAAGCATTAACTCGGAAGTGCGGGCGGTCTCAAGCGTAAGGTAAAAATGCTATGCAAGATGCGGTTGAATATTCGCGTTACTTCAAGCGAATGCTCGATGATTGGGGCGGGCAACAAAGCCGGAAATGTAAGAGAAGCTAGTGCCGCTTGTTTATGAAGAACTAGGCGGGCAATTTTTATCTTAAGGAAACAACGCTCGGATCGTAGGTTACATACCTGCCATTTATTAATAACAACAACATTGGTTTTTAACTCTCAACATCTCTTAGAAACTTCGCTTCAAAAATCTTTTGTCCGGCGAGCGAAGTGTAATAACCGTATGTCGCCAAGCTCATGATCACAACAAAGGGAAATAAAGTGCTTCTGGCATACCAGCTTGAAAAATCAGAGGTGATCGGATTACCGATACTCAGGGCGAAAAAAAGAAAATAAGAATAAAGCGCAAGCAGTCCGAAACGCGCGACGGCTATTGTCATGAGGGTTGCCAGCAAAACATCTCCAACCAACGGAAGCCACGAACCATAACTCACTGCATAAACTAAATCGGGAGCTAAAAGAAATAACCATAGAGCCGCTATCGCCAGGCGTTTTTTTCGTAAAACGGTCAGCAGAATTAAAAGCAGAAATGAGATACGAACCGTGTTAAAAACAGGACCGGAAAATATATGTAAAAAATGAACCGCCATGCCGTCAACTCCCGAAAGCGGCTCGGTGATAAACGTGCTTTCCATATTCGGCTGTCTGGCAATGCCTAGCCATTGGTGTAGGAGAGTATTTGCGTACTGCACGGAAGTGCCAGCAAGTCCCAAAAGCCCGCCGACCAGAACGTCGCGCCCGACGAGCGGGTCGCGGAAATCACCCGCTATCAGGCGACTCCACGAGATCATCAACTCTGACCAACGCCTACGGACAAATGGTTCGAGCGCGATGTAAAAAATCCATGTAAACGCAGCGAAGAAAAGCCCAAGACCGGCGCTCTGAACAAAAATCCAAAGCTCTGCGTTAAGTTCAGGAACATGGTAATTATCAATAAGTCGAGCGAGCGTCATCGCCAAAAAGATAAACACGGCGAGCTTGAACGCGCCTTTTGTATCGCCACGCCCAACTTTCAAATTGTGCCGGGCAACCGTCAGAGCAATCAACAAAAGGCTAAAAAATACAATTGTTAAGAGAATGTTTGTGACGTTGTCCGAGACGGTCGCGCCCGATTCGGTTTGTCTCGAAGGCTTGTCCCAAGGGAAGACGACGTTGAAATAAACCGCTCTGCCGTGAAAAGCGGCGGCTTCGATGCGGACGGGAATTTCCGCGTGGTCAACGTGCTTGCCTTCCCAAGCCTTTCTTTCGTCGGCGAAAAAGGGCGGCGTCCATTGCGATTCGATCTCTTTGTAATTACGGATGTCCAGACCAGCTTCGGCGAAAAGCATTGACCAATCGGTCGAAATGGTTTGCGTCGGTTTTTCTTCAACTTGCGGCGGGACGGCTTGAAATTCAATCAGACGACCGCGCACGTCTAAAGCGACGCGGGTCATTCCCGAAACATCAATCGGCGGGTCAAAAGAGCTTACTTCATGAAATGAACTCGGAACGAGATAACGCGGGCTGGTTCGATACCAAAAATAAAGCGAAACAGGTTGTCCCGTACGAATCTTTTCAAAACGGTCGGGCGAAGTGTCTTCGTCTCTAGCGTAATCAATATAACTTCTGTCGCTGTCGTATGCGTAAATCGTATGTGTCGGAGCAATGGTGTAGCCGAGTTTATTGAGGATTTGATCGGCGCGTTCCGCCATAACTTCGGGCGACTTATCGAGCGGAATCCATTCGTGCAGTTTCACCCTACCCGAAAAGAAAACGACGAACGCGAAAAGAGCGACGACCGACGCTAAACACGCGAGCGCCACTGCGGGCTTGAGCGCGCCTTTCTTCGGCGCGGCGGCGACCATTTCAGGACTAGGCGTATCGCCCGCCGCGAGTGCCGCTTCGAGAGGATTGCCGCCCGGCAACATCAACGCGACTTGCAAAGCATTTTTCGGGCGTTCTTCGGGATTTTTTTCCAGACATTGCAGAATCGTCTTTTCGACAATCGGGTCAATATCCTTCAAAACCTCCGACGGATTAGTCGGCGCGGTCGTCTGCTGTTTCCGCAAAAGCTCGTGCATTGAATCAGCTTGAAAGGTTTGCTTGCCCGTGAAAATCTCATATAGCAGATGTCCTAAAGAATAAATATCGCTCTTTTGTGAAACCTCTTTGCCCGCGATCTGTTCGGGCGACATATATGCAGGCGTGCCGACGCGAATCTCGCCGCCCGCGGCTTCCGCTTCCAAGCCCGCGATGCCGAAATCCGTGATCCGCGCTTTGCCGCGTGAATCAATAATCACATTCGCGGGCTTCAAATCACGGTGCAAAATTCCCGCTTCGTGAATCGCCGCGAGTCCGAAACATAGTTGACGCGAAATCTCAATCGCTTTGTCCGACGGAAGGCGTCCAATGCGACGCAGCAGCGACGACAGATCATCGCCGTCAATAAACTCCATCGAGAGAAAATGCCGTCCGTCTATCTCGCCGATGTCGAACACGCGGCAAACGTTCACATGCGAAACTTGGCGCGCGTTTCTAACTTCGGCGTGAAATCTTTCGAGCGCAGCATTGTCTTTCTCTAATGTATCGGGCAGAAATTTTAAGGCGACGGTTTGATCTAATTTAATGTCTTCGGCTTTGAAAACCTCGCCCATTCCGCCTTTGCCCAAAAGTCCGATGATACGATAACGATTTGCCAGAACAGTTCCGGCGACGAATCTTCCGCTTCCTAAACTGCCCGTCGTCTGAGCCTCTACCAATGTTTTTTTATCTTCAAATAGACTTGCGACTTCGCGGGCGGCGGGCTGCTCCATAAAGGTCTCCGCGTTTTCAAACGAAGCCATCAGCTTTTCGACTTCGCGGCGCAGCTCCAGATCATCGCCGCAGGCATCGTCGAGAAACTTTGCGCGCTTCTCTAATTCGATCTCCTGCACGCCGTCGAATACGCTTTTGATCTCTTGCCAGCGTTTTGCGTCCATCGCTTATTTATAGTTCGTGTGGTCTCGTACAAACAAGCTGAACGAGTTGGATTGCGTAACCGTTGAATGCAGCATCCAGACGCTTCCGCACAGAGCTAAAAGAATCAACAGATTGAGCAGAAACGAGGCAAGAGCGAATGCCACACCGGTTTCTCTTCGCGTACTTTCATTATCTTCGCGCATCTTATCTCCCTTTAAAGTGATTTGACTTCAATTATTAACGCGACGTGTTCACGGGTAAACGCTCATAAGTTTTGAAATTATCAAAAGCGTTGACACGAAAGTTTCGCCGCGCATATTCTCGAAGCAAAATTTTATGAAGGAAACTACTGAAAAATCGCTCGACGTGACGCGCATGTTAAAGGAATGGGGCGAAGGCCACCCGCAGGCGTTAGACAAGCTGATGCCTTTAGTTTATAGCGAACTGCGCCGACAGGCTGCGGGTTATCTGCGTAAGGAGCGGTCGAATCATACGCTGCAACCGACGGCTTTAATCAACGAAGCGTATCTGAAATTGATCGACCAGCGCGACGTGAAGTGGCAAAACCGCGCTCACTTTTTTGCGATTGCGGCGCAAGCGATGAGAAGGATTCTGGTTGATTATGCGCGCGAACGAAAACGGGAAAAACGCGGCGGGGCGGCAGAGAATTTGCCGCTCGATGAAGCCTTAACAATCGTCTCACGGGAAAAAAGCGTCGATCTGGTCGCGCTCGACGAAGCCTTAAACAAGCTGGCGACATTTGATGAAAGACAGGCAAATGTTGTCGAGCTGCGTTATTTTAGCGGCTTATCAATTGATGAAACCGCCGAAGTTTTGAATGTTTCAAACGTCACCGTCAGGCGCGATTGGAATATGGCAAAGGCTTGGCTGCATCAGGAAATTACGAAATAAAAATTCCTGATCAATAACGCCAATAATGCCGCCCATGGCGGTATTTTACCTATAGGTCGAACAGGTGACTTTCACCGCCATTCATAGCAAAACTCAATTCCCTATTTTTAGTTAATAGAATTCCACAAAAAGGTTCTTCTGTACAATTACTACACCCACCACCAGCGGCGTGTTTTCATTTTCTAATTATCTACGGTTAAGCCTAAATACACATTCGAGCGTGGTACAATGAACAGGACAAAAGAACTCAAGTGTCCCGTTCGAGGCGCTTTCCTTCCCCTATACATTTTCACAAAATCAAAATAAGTTGATTGGTCAAAAGAGATGAATTGACCAATATGCTAATCTCACTTAATGCTAGCCGTTACCGCCAAGAAATCCGCGAAGGCCAACAAGAAGAAAGCCGCCACACCGAAGCCGCCAGAGTGTAAAGCCACTCGCGCCCGGCGCTCTGAAACGATTAAATTTCTCACGCTCGATGAGACCCGGCGACTGTTCGCGGGCATCACCGACAAAAGAGACAAGGCTATTTTCCTGCTCGCCTACCGGCACGGACTGAGAGCCAGCGAGATCGGCTTGCTTCGAGTAAGCGATCTTGATCTGAAGCGGCTCCGAGTGATGCTCCACCGGCTAAAAGGCTCCCTTTCCGGCGAGCATCCCTTACAGGCAGATGAGGTGCGGGTATTGAAGGCATGGCTTAAGAAGAGAGACACGGATTCCCCGATTCTCTTCCCTTCCCGGCGCGGTCTGCCCATCAGCCGCCAGATGCTTGATGTCTTGATGAAAAGCTATGGAGAGGAAGCAGCGATCCCCAAAGACAAGCGCCACTTTCACGTATTGAAGCACTCGATAGCTACACAATTACTGGACGCGGGCGCAGAGCTTCGCTTTTTGCAAGACTGGCTAGGACACTCTAATATTCAAAACACGGTCATCTATACTGCGCTCGTCTCGACCAGCAGAGAGGCAAAAGCGCGGCAATATTTTCTGAAGTTGCCACGCCTCTAATGTCCGTCCGATAAGCCCTATTACGTTCTTCCACGCCGTTTTTGCCTACCCGCGACAATCCGCGACAAATGTTTGGCGCGAAGCGTCGCCCATGTGTTATAAGCGGTTTCTATGAACAGAGAAGAAGCCGCCGACGTGCTAGGCATCAGCGTTAGAAGCCTTCAACGCATTGTTAAAGCAGGAAAGCTAACCGTCACCTATAAGCGAGGCGAATCAGGCAAGCAAGAAGCATTCTTTGCCCCCGATGAGATCGCCCGCTACAAGCAGGAGATGGAAGCGGAAACCGTCAAGCCAGCCGTTACCACGCCAGAGGCGACGACGCGCGACACGGCATTGGCGCGCATTGACGCGCCACAATTTTTAACCGCTCTCCAACGATACATCACAGATGGAGCAAAACCCGCTAACCACTCTCACCCGCAAGTTGCCATTGAGAACAAACCCCTTTTGAAACTTGACG
>MWWB01000195.1_pt1 | contig 13742 bp, 19 predicted proteins | sample 1047291 | NCBI WGS metagenome assembly MWWB01 (sample SAMN06349976, study PRJNA376086) | soil metagenome | isolation source: MS4-1 sample Antarctic (ecotone) soil | place: Antarctica | reverse complement strand
GAATCTTGCAACTCGCGGATATGCTCTTCGTCGCGTGTTAGGCGCGCCTCATAGCGGGCATTCGCGGCGATCAGGAAATCAATCTGCGCTTGGCGTTCGTCGTCACTCACTTCGGTTTGTCCTTTCTCATTACGGTCATCTCACGATCTTGATGCGCCGCGACTCGACACGACGCTCGAAGCGCAGTTGGTAGTCTTCGAGATGTCGCGGCATGGCGAAAAGCACGCGCCTGCCCACGCGAAGATGGTTAAGTTGCCCCGCGCTCATTAGTCGCTCAATGGTGCTCAACGACACTCCCGCCGCGAGCGCAAATTGCTTTCGTGTGACGGTTCTGGTTTCGTTCGTCATCACTTCCCGCCTTTTCTATTGACTGCATAAACTTCGATATTGCTTGGTTCATTTCACGATCTTGATGCGCTTGCTTTCCGCTCGACGCTCGAACCTTTGCGCGTACTCTTCCAGGTGTCGCGGCATCTCGAACAGCACACGCGCGCCGACGAGTTTGCCCTTGCTGTTGACGCGCCCGCCGACGCGCAGATGATTCACCTTCCCGTCGCTGGTCAGCGTGGTGAGCGTGCGTACCGAGACGCGCGCGGCTTTGGCGAACTCTTCTCGCGTCGCAATCCATATCGCTTCTTTCTCACTCACTTCTTCCCGCCCATCTTCCTGCCCGTTGACTGATTCGCTTTACCGAAACCGGCGTTGACGATGAGTCCCATGTCTCTGAGCCGCTTCTTCACTCGTTCCGCCGCTTCGTCTTCAACCATCCGTGCCGACAACGGCGCTGACTGTTTGGTGTTCTCGTTCTTCATCATTTCCCGCCCTTCTTCGCCGCGCGCTTCGTCGGCGTCTGCCCGTTAGCAGCTTCGTCCTCTGGCTTTAACGCCGGTGGTCTGCCGCGCGTTGGTGGTTCAAATCTCTCGACCGACGCGCGGGGAATTTTCCAAACCGGACCGCGCGGCGTCTCTTCTAATTCCGCTCCTGCAAACTTTCCTTCACGCACCCACAAAGCGATTGTCGGATAAGACACTTTCACTCCGTTTGCGCGCAGCACCTCAAGCGCCTTCGTTGTTGTCAGCATATCCATACGCAACCTTATACCTTGCTATCGAATTAGTTGCAAGAAAAAGTTATAGCAATCTATTGCATTATATCTTATAGCGTGCTATAAGTATTCTCACGTTAGCAACTCACTTTCACGGAGCACACCATGATTCAACTCACGACAGCCGCCCCACTCACCAACGCGATCAGCAAAGCACGCACGGTCAAGCCTTTGGTTCGCGTCAATCGCTTCGGTAGCTACAGCGTCACCAACAAAGCCACCGGCGCGACGTACACGGTCGAATGCGCCAAGCGCGACGGCAAACGCTTCGCACATTGCACATGCAAAGCGGGCGAGCGTGGTCAAGCCTGCTACCACATCGCCAGCGCGGTTAGTGCTCACATCCAACTCGCGGCGGAACGTGCCGCCCTGAACTTCTAAAACAAACAAGCCGCGCCGGATGCTTCAATCATCCGGCGCGGCTTTCACCTTCCACAACTCACGACAGCCTGAAAGGATTAGCGATGAGTTTAACGAAACGACTTTACGAACAGCAACCAAGCGTTGTGGACAGGTTGGAGAGCATCCGTTCTCGCGTCCACCACGCGCTGTGCTGCGCCGACGACGGCAAGCCGACGTTTGCCACCCTTGACGAGATTTCGCGCGCTCTGGTCGCCGCACAGAGCGACCTCGCCCGCCTCGCCGTTGAACTCGAACCACTCACACGCCACGGCTCATCTGCTGTGGTTCGCTAGAAACAGCGAAGGCGGAGAGTGTTAGAGCACTCTCCGCCTTCTTCACCTCTCCGAAGAAAGGCACTTCTCATGTCTGATGATACTAAACGACAACGTGCGGACAAAGGTTCCGCGCAAGTTCCGCCCGAAATGACAGCGACGCGCAAGACCGCCGAACCATCGCCGCGCGAAGACTACGAACGCATCGCCGCCGCGTTCTGCACGCTCGTCGAAATTGACATGGATCGTCTGGACGGACGCCTCGACATCAGCACATTCTTTGCCGAACCCGGCGACCATGTTTTGCGCGACGCTATGGACACGCACCTTCGAGCGGTGTTCGGCGAAATAGATTTCTACACGGAAGCAGGCTCACAACTCTACGTCCAGGCGCGCCTGGTGCTCGACGCGCAAAGAACCGAAGCGCCCGCGCAACAGGGAAGCGAGGCGAGCCGGTCACGCAGCCCGAAGAACTAACCCGACGCCTCGCCCAAGACGAACGAAAGCGGGCGTGATTCAGTTACGATCACGCCCGCTTTTTCACGTCCAAAAAACCAAGATAGTGGAATCTTTTTCGCATCGGGTCACTATTCTGCTTCAGAACAGTAACCGGCGAGGCTTGATTTACGCCGTTTTTGGCTTGCAACTCGAATCAGCGGAATTGCGTCCGCAAGCCGGTTTGGGGACGCTACGATGAAGGAAGTGGAAGCAAAGGCTCTGTTCGCGCATCAATTCAACCGGAACACCGCGCAATCTCGGCGAAGGTGGCGCGCCGTTATCATCATTGTGTTTTGCGTCAGGATTGCGAACATCTCCGCATCGTAATGCTTCCACATCGCCGCGACTTCGTTCTCATCCGGGTTGTTCAGGCTCACATAATAGTCGAGCACTCGCGCCTTGAACTTGTCCACAAGATGCAAAGCGGTTGCTGTTTCGAGATGCACAGCGGTTTGCATCATTGCCGCACCTCGCGGCGAATCTGCGTCATCGCGTCTTTAACCATCGCCTTGCGTTCGGCGTCACTCGCCTGCTTGTAATCATCGCCGCCCATGAGTTTCGGCAATTCCTCTTCAATCGCTTGTCGTGCATCACGCTCACGCGCCGCGAAGTCTTCCGGCGATTCCGTCGCCCCTTGCTTCCCTTCACCGATGCCGAGTTTGAGCCGCCGAAGTTCTTTCGATAAATCTTCATTGCCGCTTGAAGACTTGTCTGCGTAAGTCGAGACGCCGACGCCAAACAGACCGGGCAGCGTTTTGAGCAACCCGCTTTTGCCTTCCGCTTGGTACGCTTCCACGAAGTCGCCCGCCGTGATCGGTGCGAGCAATTCAAGTGCGCCCGATGCCGGATTGAACTTTTCGCCCATAAAGTCTTTGCCGTCTGCCAAGTTCCAAGCGTACCCAGCGGCGGGCGAGAGCTTCGAGCGCAAGAACTGCGATGCTACGTCAGACGGATTCTGGAACGGCTCATTCTTCGCGTTCGTCGCGTTGTTGTATGTGCCGCGCGCCATCCGGTACATGAAGCGTGCGCTTTGCTGCTCGCCCGCGAAGATGTCAAAGCGCGTGTTACCGATGCGCGCCTTGCCGAAGTCGCCGCTTGCCGGGTCGAGGTTCACATCCCACGCGCCCGCGAGTTTCCCAAGCGTAAGGATGCCGCCGGTCGTGACCATGAAGCCAACCGCTTTACGCATCGCAATCTTTCGCGCCGCCGGTGACAGCTTCGCGTATGTGCGCGGGTTCAAGAATTGAAAGCGCGATTTAACGAAGCGCGGCGAGAAGATACCGGCGTTCAAGACGGGTGCGACCGCTTCCGCATACTTCGAGAGCGAGCCGCGCCCCGTTGCGATGTTGATAAAATGCGCGATGTCTTGAAGGTCTTTCTTCGTTCCGCCTGCTTGTCGAAGTTCCTTGCGGTACTTATCGAACGCATCTATACGCAGACGGTCGAGGAAGGTTGAGTAAGTTCGGTCGGAGAAGCGCGTGACGTGTCCGACGACGGGAAGCTTGCCGACGAGTTGCCCCATGAACGCCTCTTCGCGTTGCGAGAGAGCCACGCCGCCACCGCTCCCCGTGATCGGCTCACGCGAGGCAAGGTAGAGACCGCTTTCATCCGCGAGTTGGCGCGATGGATGCGTCGCCAACTCGCGCACAAATTGTTTATGTTTCTCCGGCGAGAATGCGCGGAACATATCAGCATAAGCACGCGCGGCGATGCGCGGCTCAGTCGTGACGAGTATCGCGCCTTGACGATGCGGGGCTGAAAGGTCAGCCGAAGACTTGAGCGACTTAAACGAATTCGCCACATCGAGCGCGTATTCGCCGACGGTCGGCTTGCGCGCCCGTCCCGGTGTCGGCGTGGCAAGGTCGTCAAGGTCGGGGAGTGTGTCTTGCGCCGTCGCATCACGGGGCGGCGTCTCGCCTAAGTCATCGTGCGCTTGCTGCCACAGTCGGCGCAGTTGAGGCTTGACCGCTTCGCCGCCGTCTTCAATCATTCGGAGCGCGAAGTCATCGAACTGCCGCGCGCCTGCTTCGACGTGGAACGCGGCGAGTGTTGCTAAATCATTTACAGCCGTCACGTCGCCGCCGATGTTTGTTTTGGTCGGCGAGAGTTTGCGCCGAAGGTTCGCACGCGCTGCGTCCGCACGCTCAAGCGTCACGAGTTTGTTAAGCGAACCGTAGGTAATGCGCGCTTGCCCCGGCGTCACATACTTCTTCGGGTCGCGCGGCGCATTGGTCGCCGTCGCGCGATCAGCCAGCACACGCGCTTCTACTTCGCGCCCGCCCGCCTCAATCTCTGCATCGGGGAATTGTCGCTTTAACTCCGCCGCTTGTCGCTCGACACCTTCGGGCGAAGCATAAGAGGCTTGCAACTCCGCTCCGGTTTGAGGGTTGCGCGCTGCGACAATGGCATCCGTGCGCTCGCTCTTTGGTTCGAGGTGTCCGAGCAGTCCGCCGTGTGAATCCGCATCAACACGCGCGAATACTTCCCGTTTTGTGAGCGACTGCGGGTTATGGATAAACGTGCCGTGCTGCGTCGGCGTGGCTGTGAAACCTTCGGGCACATTCGGGATTGATTCGCCGTGTGTGATGAGCACCGCGCGCCGTCTGCCAGCCGTGAGCGCGTCCATCTGCGCGTCAAGTGTGGCAGGCGACTCAGGCACGGGCGCAACCGCTTCGCTTCCCGTCTGCGTCTCGCGTGGCAGCCTTATAGGTGTGTCCGTTGGTGGCGAAGCGTTGAGCGTGCGACGGATTGCGGGCGCGTCATCGGCTACCGCGCCGAGTTCATCGGCGACGTGTGAGAGTTTGAGCACGTCACCGCTTCCGCCCAAGCGTCGCGCGGTCAACGCCTCGCCCGCAGCTTCAACCGCGCGCCCCGCCGCGCCCGTCTTCGACAAGGCTTTCAGCGTCGCGCCGCCAACCAAGTTTGAAGGCGACGCAACAAGATCGGTCAGGAATTCGCCCGCCTTCGCAAAGCCCGGATAATCTGCCAAGCCTTCGCGCACCGCTTCGCCGAAAGGGTTGTCAGCTTGCGGGTGCTCCGTGCCTTCGATGAGTCGTTGCTTGCCAGCGCGCAACCCTTCGGCGACCGAGCCGGTGTTGTAAGCGGTAAACACAGCATCATCTAAAGTTCCCAAACGATTGACCACGGGCGCGGCGATGTTGCCCGCTGTCTCGAAAATCGGCGTTGCTACGTCCAGCATCTTTTCCCCGGCGCTTGTGTCGCCATCGGTTAAGAATTCAGCCGCGCGTGTGAGTGTGCCCTTGCTCGCTTCGTGCGCTTGCTCTAGCTCACGCAAGATCGGCATCTCTTGCGATACGCGCATCGTGCGACGCTCCGAATCGTAAACATTCGGGTCGCCAACATAATCAACGGGTTCGCGCGCCTCGCCCGTCTTTATGTCGTAAACCTTCCAATCGCGCCCGCGCTCTGCGATGAACTTGTCCGCAAAGTCTGCGGGGATGCTGCGCGCCGCCGCGTGTTGGCGAACGGTCTGCTTTACGAAGTCGCTGCCACTTACTTGCGACCAATCTTCTTTCCCTTCGGGGAGTGACACGTCCACCATCACGCGCGCGTTCGGCGATGCTGCCGTCGCGTCCATCCGGTCGCGCTGTTGCCTGCCCGCGAGCGTGCGCGGGTCGAATGCGGGCGCTGGCGGGAGAGGTGCTTGTCGCGGCGGCGCTCCGGCGAGCCGTAATGCCTCTTGACCTTCGCGCGTCATCGGAACGTCAATCACATCATCATCGGAAGATGCTTCGACGGGCGAGGCGTCGGCAAGGTCGCTTAAGTCTGGAAGGTCAAACGATGAACCGTTATTCGTTGCGCCAACGTCGAAGCGTTCGGTCGTGCCGCGTGACTCTGCGCCGACGTGGACGTGCGCGCCCGTTGACCACGCCTCCGAACCGTCGCTTGCAATGTGCGGGATGCCGCGCTCCGAAAGATACGAGATGAGCCGTTGACCTTCCGCGCTCGACGGCGAGACGGCAACATCTGCCGCATGGCGATGATCGAGTCCTTTGCGATTGTGGGTCTCTGATTGCCCGAGCGCAGAGATGCGGTAGCCGCCGCCGCTTAGGAAATCTTGCAACTCCGTATCGCCGCTCGCAGACCATCCCGGCGCAACCGATGCCGTGCTTGTGGTTCGAGGCACGGGAAGTTTCGGCGTGCGTGTGGCGCGTGGTCGCACGCCGGTTGCGGGTGCGGCGAGGTCGGAGAGGTCGGGCAAGTCTTGTGTGTCGAGCATCAATCAATCACTTTCCCGCCGTTGGCTTCGATTATGCGGCGCGCTTCCTCATCCGACGAGACGCCGAGGCGTTGACGTATCGCGCTCAGGTTGGAGAGTGAGAAGCGTTGCCCGGCATACCGCGCGCCGCCCGTCGTCGTTGCTGAAGATGTTGCGCGAGGTTTGAGGCGCGTCGGTAAGCCTTCATCGCCATCATCAACAATATCGCCATACTGTGCGCGAATGAGATTCCCTGCCGCTTGCGCTTGGCGAATGAGTGCATCGCGCTTACTTGAAAGTTTCGTTGTGCGCGCCTTCGTGATGATGTTATCGAGCTTCGTGATCGCCGACTCCGCACGATTGCGGCGCGTGTCCGCATTCACGCCGCCGCGCGTGCCGCCTTGCGTGGTTCGCGCTTCGGTAACTTGGTTATGGCGACGCTGTTCCGTGAAGCGTTCTCTTCCCAAACTTTCGTTGGCGCGTGTGCGCCTGATCGCTTCGGTTCGTGCGGCGTCGCGGTCGGTATCACTCCGCTCGCCTGCTTCCGTCATGCCTGATTCGACGTTGACGCGCTGGACACGTCGAGCAACGACCGGCAAGCCGTTAACCATGATCGCCTCATAACTCATCGTATGCGGGTTGAGTTGCAGCTTCGTGAGCGTCACACCGTCTTCGCCGAGTTGGTCAATGGTCGGCGGGCGATAATCCGACGCGAGCGGTTGACCATCCTTGCCGACGACAGGTGTTGCTGTTCCGTCCTTCTCGATTCGATATGTGATGCCGGCTTGCTTGCGGTAAACAGGCTTGTACTCTTTCGGGCGCGACAAGGCTTCGGTTTCCGCTTTCGTGCGAGCTACATCTGCTTCCGTTTTGGCGATGTCGCCCGCTGCCTTGCGCGCTTGAATCACATAAGCTTGGCGACCGCGCGCTTGTTCGAGCGCGACCTTCTTGTCTTGTCGTTCGTCGAGCGTGGGAGTAATTGCACCTGCCGCGCCGCTTCCGCCTGCATGAGCGAGTCCGGTGGCGAGGTCGCCCCAACCCATGACTTGACCGCGCGCGGCAGCGGATGTTTGCGCCTGTGCCATACCTGGACTGAGTGCGCGCATCAACCCGATGCCGAAACTACGAAGTCGCCCGTTCTTGTCTTTGACCGGAGATTGCTCAATGCGTGCGACTTCGGCGGCGGCGAGGTTAAGCGGGTCGGGTGCGACGGGCAGCGGCGCAGCAGCACCGGCACGCGGCGCAATCACGTAAGGGACAGGGAGAGCGGCGGCGCTTGGCGGAGGTGGCGCCCCGTATGACTGTGCGACGTTTTCCACTTCAACGCGCGGCGAAACGATGTAAGGGGACGGCGGTGCGGGCGCGCCACCAGCCGCAACCGGCGCAGAGCCGTCGGGCAACTGCAACAGCTTTTTCATAATCGCCGTGCCGCGTGGTGTGATGGTGTACATTTCAATCTCCTTCAATCTTCGCCGAGTAGCGCAAGACGCTCTTCGACCTCTGCCTTTTTGGTTCGTGTTAAATTCAAATTCCCCTGGGCGTTTTCTACCAGCCGCCGGTACTCGCGTTCACTTTGCTCGTGACAAACGTCAACGAGCGTCTGCCCCTCGCCCGTTTTCCGCGAATAAGAGTTCAGGTGATTAGCGAGCCTTTCGGTTGCTGTTTTTAACAGTTCGCTGTATTTCGTTTCTTCCTTGAGAAAAGAGTCAAGCGTGCCTTGTAGCTCTGCGCGGCGGTGGCGGCGCTCTGCTTGTCGCCTTTTCTCGCTTTCGCGCTGTTCGTGTTGGCGACGAGATTCAGCGTGCATGGATAGTTCCTCGCGCTCTGTCACCGTCAACAGGAATTCGCACGCCGCACGACGGTTCAGCAATGTGGCTATTTCCGTGAGCCGCCCGTCGTCAAAGAGCGAGTCGGAGCCAAACCCGAAAAGAAGCGTAGTGCAGCGAGCACTCTCAGCACTGATTTCCTTGCGCCGTTGTTCTAGCCGCCATTCAGTGAATTGTTCCATAGTCTTTAACCTGTTTTCCCATTCGTGATCAGTTCAGATATTCCCTGATTTCCGGTTCAATCACCGCAAGGCGTTTGATTGCCTCCTCGCGGGTAAGGCTGATGCCGTCCTTCTTCGCCCCTTCGATCAGCGCAGCGACCGCGCGCTCGCTTAGCCGACGGCGAGATTCGCGTTCCGTTTCGTTTTCCCCGTCACGTTGGTACGCGCCGATCATCTTTGCGTGTTTGTCGCCAATGGATTCGAGTCGGGCGACCGCTCGTAGCACCGTCTCGTCGGCAAAGGCAGAATGGCTCATTTTCGCGCGAGCGATCACGGCTTCCGTCTCCGCTTGTGCGGTCGCAAACAGTGCGCGCAGGGATTGCCGCGTGATTCCGCCCTCTTCCATCAACTCTTTGACACGCGCCTGAATCTCCCGATTTTGGGACAGATTGAACCCAATCTTGCCCGATGATTTTGGCGAGTAGCCTGCTTCCCTTGCCGCCCGAGTCTTTGACCCGTGCGCGCCGCCCGCTTCGGCTAACTTGCGGGCAAAAGTTTCGCGCTGCGCGTTGGCGAGCGGTTCGGATTTCTTCCGCACCGGCTTCTTCGCGGTTTTAGGTGCGGCTTTGGTTGTGCTCTTTTTCATCATTTTTTAATGGTCGGAAAATTCTACTGATTTCCATCATCGCCCGTTGGCGCTCATTCGCTTCGTAATCGCCGAGCGCAATTTTCAGCGCGGGCGGCAATGTCTCGAACTGTCTGCGGTCGGTGCGGCGCAGTCTGATAAGCGTCGCCGCGATTCGTGCGGTTATCGGAACCGTGTCGGGGCGCGCGTGCTTCATTCGAGATGCCGCCTTCGTCGCGCCTCTTCGATTTGGCGCACGGTCGCTCGCGCGGTTGCCGGAAGATGAAAGTTTCCGTGTTCGTCGTAGAGTTCGAGCGGTGGCGAGTCGTCGGGCGGTGTATCGTTTTCGCTATCCGGTAATCCTGCTCGCTCTACACGGTCGAGAATGGCGTCGGATTCGATAACCAACTCATCAAGCGGTTCGTCGGCGACGATCTCAAGCTCGACCGTGCTCACGCGCGGCGTTTCGGGCGTGCGCGGCACTCGCAACTTCTCGTCAATGCGACTCCACACCGCCGCCGCTTCTAAATCTTGTGTCCGCGCTTCTTCTTCTTCTACGCGGACACAAGATTCCGGCGGCGCGTCGCTTTCGACGAAAACCGTCCGCTCTTCCGAGGCGTGCGCGGACTCATCCTCGCCGTCTTCGTCAGGGATACCGGACAGGGGGGGGATACCGGACATTTTGTCCGGTATGTCGTTAAGTTGTTCGTTATCAGTGGTTTGCGGAAAATGCTGCAAAATGTCTGTGACTTCGCTCTGCAATTTGAGCAGTAACGCGCGGAGTTCTTCGCCTTGTCCGCTGCCGAGAAACACGTTGCGAGCGCGTTCCGGCAAACCGTCAAGCGCGGTGCGTCCTTTGTCGAGATTTCGCTTGGCGTTGATAAAGTCGCGCTCGATCTGGACGTTGTTTGAACGCTTTGGTTTGACGGTGCGCTTGATCGGCGGCGCTTGCGGCACGTCCTCATAGTGAGCGCGTGCCGCCTTCTCTATCGCGGCGCGGCGGTCGTGGGCGTAGTTAGCGGAAGCGCGCGCTTCATTAACGGTTCGTTCGACGTAAGCCTTTGCGTCGTCGGTGAAGCGGTAGCGCGTCGGCTGGAACCGCTTTTCAGCGGCGACGTATTCGCCTTCGGTGATGACGAGGAAACCGAAATTGACAGCCTGTGACTTCTCGACGTAAGCCGCGCGCCAGCGGCGCACCGTGCGCGGTGAACATTTCAGATGGTCGGCGAGATTGTCGTCAAACATCGCCAACTCTGTTTCGCCGTCGCCAAGCAAGCCGACGACGGAAGGAACGAGTTGACGTTCCTCATACTCGAATCCGGCGAACGTCAAGCCGTAGTCGAGCGTGAGCACGCCATCCGCCATATCCGAGAAGATGCTTTGCGCGTCGGCGCGCGGTGTCGCGGTCGGCTGCGAAGCGGAGCGCGCAAGTTTGCTGCGGAATGCGCCGGGCGTGAAGTCGTGAACGGGTGCCGTTAAACTCATCTCGCCACCTCCTGCTTGCTCGTCTTCGCCACAAGGTAATCATCAATCCCTTTGTGCTGTTCCTCCCACGTGCGAACGCGAACCGTAAATCGTGCGCGCTCTAATTGCGTGATGAGTTTGTCGAGTGCCGCCGCGACTTGCGGCTTGTGCCATAAATCCATATCGAAGGCGACCGCGACGCGCCGCAAGTTCGGAAGGTGTTTTTTAAGGTTCGCGGCGAAGTCCTCGCCGAAGGTAGAGACGCCTGCAATGCCGATCACGGGTGAGGCGAGCAAGTGCGCGGCGATGTCAGCCTTGAGCGCGCCTTCGGTAATCGTTACGTCGGCGGCGTCCTTTAGCAGATGAGCTTTTGCGAAGTGAACGGGCGCGCCCGACGATGCGCCACCTGCTCGCCCAGCGGATGAGTACCACAGATATTTCGGCGTGCCTTCATCGCGTCTGATCTGCATTCCGCAGATGCGCCCGGCGTGGTCGCGCACCGGAACGTAAAAGCCGATTCCACCGTCAACGATGCGCCATGCGTCGCCGTCGCGGTAGAAACCGGGCACATTCCGCAAGTCATGCTCACAAGCCAGCGCACGCGCGACGTTTGAGGCGAAGGGTTCCGGCGGCGTGCTGCGATAACCTGCGAGTTCGATTGCTGAATCCGACAACCCACGCGAGCGAAGCGCAGCGCGGTGCTGTTCACTTAAGACAAGGTGAAGTCGCCGGAAGTCTGTATAAACGGCGTGAATGCGCTCAATAGAAGCGCGTTCCGGCATGGTCAACGGCGGTGTTGTGATTGTCGTTCGCGGCGTTCGTGGTGCGGTCGGGGTGAAGTCGTCGCGGTAGTAGAACCACCATCCGCCAAGCCTAGAACGGCACGGATAGGGGCTGTGATTGTTCATGCAATGCGCGCGTGAACCGTCAACGGCGATTTCGCAATATCCATACTTGTCGCATTCGGGGCAGCGGTTGTTGCGTGATGTGCGGCGAAGTGGCGCGCGGTGAATTGTCTGCGAAGACGGTTGTGTGTGAGTTTGAAGATTCACGCCGCCACCGCCTTTCTTCCGAGTTGGCGATGCAGGCGAGCGTTTTCAGCGTGCGATGCGTCAAGGGCGATGCCGAATTGCTTGAGAATATAATCGCGGCGCTGGCATCCTGAACAATGACTTTCCGGTAGCGGTGGCGTCCGTTCGACTAGTTTTAATTCTTGCGATGATTCTTGCGGTGGGTTAGTATCCTTCACGTCCGAGTCCTTTCCGTCATGTAACAATTAAAGAAGCCCCGCGAAACTTTGTCCGAGTGCGCGGGGTTTTCTGCGTCTGGTGTCATGCGGCGCTTGCCGCACCCGCACGCGAATGTGTGTCTTCGACGAAGGCTTCCAAGGCTGCGTCGTGCGTGCGCGAATGAGAGAAGGCGGCACAGGCAATGCCGTGAGCGGTTCGTTCACGACGGTCAGCGTCCGGTTCTTTTGCCACTTCGCCGACAAGCGCGATGAGCGAGCGCGCCGCGTCGTCGCCACCGGCGAGCGTGAGGTCAACGAGTTCGTGTGTGCGTGCGTCGTTCATCGCGTGTTCTTGCTTAAGCTGCTTTTGCGACGCTCATGCGCTCGCGCGTCGCAGTGTTGTTGATGTAAGCGTCGGCATCGTCGCGCGTGATGCGAATGATGCCGGTAAACCTATGCGCGCGGAGCACGCCTTTAGTGATGAGGTTGCGGACGTGCATATCGCTACATCGCAGTTCCTGCGCTAATTCGGCGACGGTCAAAAGGTTGTTCGATGTGGTGGCGGTCGGCTCGTTTTCTTTCATGTTTTTCACCTCTCTTAAGTTTTGCCCGGTGGGGCGGTGTGCCGTGCGTTCCCTGTTTTGTCTGTATCTCACAACAGGCGCGGAAAACTCGCATACTATTTTCAGAGACTTGAATAGCGAGCTTTTCTTGCCGTTCAGCGGGCAAAGCCGCTAACATAAAAACCGCGAACGGGGTACAGCACGCCCGCCACGCTGAAAGGCGCGTTGGGAAGGTCGCAGCGTAAAAGTTGCGTCAAAAAGATTGCAGCGTAAAAGTTGCAGCGTTAGTTGGAGCGTAATTGCTCGCAAAGTGTGCTGTGCTTTTGGTTACGAGCGACCGGGGAAGCCGCCAAGCTATTTACCCGGTCGCTCTTTTCATTTCATCGTCAATTCTCTCCGTTCATAGCCTCTTCATCCTTCCCGAATAATTCATCACGTAACCGCAAAACGTCTTCGGGACGCACACGCCGACCGCGCCCGATCTTCGGCGCTCGCAATCGCCCGTCTGCAACCGCGCGCTCGACTTGATGCTTTGAGACGCCAAGCCACGCCGCCGCGTCAGGAATTGAGAGAAGCAAAGACGGTGCAGGAACCGCGAGCCGTGCGGCAAGGGCGGCGTGTAGCGCGTCCGCAAGGCGCGGCGAGAGTGTTTGTGTGCCTTGCTCGTTTCCGGCGCGTTGTAGCGCGTCCGGTGAAGGTGCGTCAGAGTTACGACTTTTCGAGATGACGTAGGTTGTCGCAACTGTCTTTTCCGCTTCCGCCGCTTTGAATCTACCCAACTCCGCCGCGTCGAAGGTGCGTTGCTTGCCCGTCGCGCCCGGCACGTATGCGACCGCGACATCGCCCGCCGCAACCTTGCGCTCCAAAGTCTTGACGCTGATACCGAGATGCTCCGCCGCTTCTTTTATGTTCATCTGTGAGCCTGCGTCAAAGTTGCGACATTACCGAGAAGTCGCATCTTGTCTTAGGTGGATTCCTCATGAGGGAAAGATACGACAGAGTTACGACACGCACGCTTTGACGCAACTTGTCGCAATCCTGCTTTTGTGGCGTTCCTGCGCGCTCGCGGTGCGTTCGTTTGGCTCAAAGGTAGCCATCCTAGCTTTTGCCTTCAAGCGCACGGATGCGCTCATCTTGCCGCGCGGCGATGTCGGCGATGGTCTGGAACGCTTCTTCAAGTCGTGCGTCGTGCGCTTCAGCGTGGTCAAGGCGTTCGTCACTGTTACGGGCGAGTTCGACAAGCAACTTGAAAGAATCTTGCAACTCGCGGATATGCTCTTCGTCGCGTGTTAGGCGCGCCTCATAGCGGGCATTCGCGGCGATCAGGAAATCAATCTGCGCTTGGCGTTCGTCGTCACTCACTTCGGTTTGTCCTTTCT
>MWWB01000194.1_pt1 | contig 13745 bp, 16 predicted proteins | sample 1047291 | NCBI WGS metagenome assembly MWWB01 (sample SAMN06349976, study PRJNA376086) | soil metagenome | isolation source: MS4-1 sample Antarctic (ecotone) soil | place: Antarctica | reverse complement strand
AACTTCTTCCGGCCTCTTGTTTTTCGTGCGGATGTCGATAGCCGTTCCACCGTTTCGCGGGTAGTGCGCCGAGTGTTTCCCGTGTTTGCCTCCCGTGGTGGACGTGACGGTGAAGCCTCTCATCTGGGCGAACTCGGCGAGCACTTCCCACGCTTTACGAACCCGCGGCGCTTCGATTCCTGACCCCGCGCCGAGGCTCTGGATGACTTGATTGACGAACGGTAGCGCCTCCTGGTAACGCTCGGGGTAGCCACTGCGCTGCACGCTCTGCGCCAATGCGCCAGGTGCCAGGCCGCGCCCGCGTCGCCTCATCGCCTCACCGTAGAACTTTTGAATCGCATAATCAGGGTTCATGATCTGCTCGGGCGTTCCCCACCCTTGCGAAGGACGCTGCTGCATGACGCCAAGCGAATCCCGATCTCCGTGATTAAGATTGCGGAAGCGGGACTCAACCCAGGCAGTCGCCAACGCAGCTTTAATTTCATCCGTCTTCGCTCGTGCCGCTTGGCCGATTGCAATGATCTTCTTGACGATCTCCTGCTGAGCGGCGTCTAGCGACTCAGTCGCACCATTCTCGAACCCTTCGCCGATGCTCTGCCCGATCTCATCCATCACGAGCGAGGGAGAATTGATTTTGAACAGCGACTTGAAAGTACCGATGACCGAGTCCAGCGCGAAGTCTTTCACCGTCTGCGTCACGAGGCCCTTGCCTGCGTTGATGCCTTCGGCGAGGCCGCTCGTCAGCCCGCCGCCGAGGAGTCCCACCGCCGCCGTCTTGATCAGACCAGCGACGGGCGTGATGGCGGTGTTGATGGTGCCCGCGAGCGAGCCGATCAAATCCTGTCGCTGGAGACCGGCGGCCAGCGTGTCGCTGATCGACTGCGTCAAGCCTTCCGTCGCCTTCGCGCCGCCGGCCTGCATCGCGTCATCGAGCGCGCTCATCCGTCCCGTGAACGTTCCCTGCAACTCGTCCATCATGCCGCCGTAGCGGGCGCGCATCTGGGCGCGAATGGCAGTGACGGCGGCCCCGCCGTCGAGCTTGCCCTGCTCCGATAGCTTTCGCGTCTCTCCGACCGTCTTACCGATGGCGTGCGCGAGCATGCCCCAACCGTCAATGTTATTGTCGGTCAGCATCTCCATCGTCTCGGCGGTGACACGTCCCTCTGAGCGCATCTTGCCGAAAGCTCTCATAGTTCCCTGCACTGCCTCTTCGCTGATCGCACCCGTGGCAGCCACGGCATCGCCAACGTCCTTCAAGATCGGCAGCACTTCTTTCGACTTGAAGCCAACGGCGCCCATGTATTGAGCGGTCTTAACGAGTCCCTCGGTGCGGAACGGGCTATTCTGTGCGAAGTCACGAAGCTCGCCGAGAAAACTCGTCGCGGCTTTCATGTCGCCGCCGAACATCGTGGTCTTGAGTCCGATGCGGGTGGTTTCGAGGAAGGCGTTGAATCTGACACCGGCTTGAGCTGCGTCGGTGAGCGGCGAGACCAGCGCGCCCGCGAGTTGCCCGATCTGCGGCAGACCCTGAATGATGTTCGAGATATTGGCGAGACCTGGTAGGAAGCTACCGCCGCCGCCGAATCCCCCTCGACCAGACAGCGAACCGATCTCGCCCTTCAGACCTTTGAACGCGGTGGCGACACTGCGGGCGTCGGCCTCCGTCGCCTTCAAGCTCTTGTGCGCCGCGCGCGGATCGACCTCTACTCGCCCGTGGATGCGGAAACTCTCGATGCTGGTTTTTCCCATATAACTCTCTCAGACCTCCGAGAGTTACCGTACTGTCATTAAGGGATGATTTTCGGCGAGTTATGCCCGTTTCGAGGGATGAGGGATGAGGTTAGGTACAAACGTCTGCACTGAAACTTTCCGATCTGAAAAGCGCGGCTGCGGGTCAGAGTGTTGAGGTCTTGCGCCGCCGCTTCCTTCTGTCCAACAACTTGAGCGTGCGCTCGCGCGGCGTACTCGCCTTCGAGGTGTACGCGCGGTGCGCGGCATGTACGTCCGAGCGGCGAGCGCGGAGCGGGCGCCGCTTGACCCACGCAATGGCCTTCGTTCCTGCTTTACCGCTGCGCACGGAGCTGACCTCGCAGCCGAAAAGGCGCGCGACGTATTCAGCGCCGACCAGATCGTCCGCGCGCTCGCGCGGTGCGGGAGCGGTTGCCGCCGTCGGCAGAACGCTCACCAAAAGCTCATGCACCGCGCGGAGTTCGGCGCGCATCTCTAAGATTTCCGCGTGAAGAACTTCCAACGTGACGGATTGATCTGTCATGTTTCCTCCAAAGGAAGGCGCGGCTGTGAGTCAGTCTCCCGAACCTATCCCACAGCCGCGCCGGTTACGCTCTGGACTGCCAGAGCGATCTTGTTTAAGCCGCGCGGGCGCGCTCCTGTTGAACTGGCACACGGACGTATTTCGATTTCACCCTTCGCCCCGTCGCCAGATCAAGTTCGCGCTGGATGCGCCCGCGCGAATAGCCTTTCCCTCTGAGGGTGACAGCTACCCGCATAGCTGCCTCTTGCGCCTGTTTCGCCAGGTACTCCGTAGGCCACAGCCCACAGTGGTAAGCGCGAACGTCTATGGAGATTTGCACGCGGTAAGGATTGCGCTTTGATCTGGACGGACAGATCGTGCAAGTGCGCGCTTCTAAATTAGCCTTGCGACAGTCGAGGCGGTTGCCGTTGATGTAGCGAACATGCACGCCGCGCGGCAGACCTAGAATCTCGCGCGCAAGCATGATCTTGCCGTACCTCTTTGCACCGCCGCTGTAGAGTGGAAACCTATGTCGCCAAACATGGCCGCCGCTGGCAGACCAACTCCATCGCCGCACCCGTAGGTAATCCTCCGCGTCAACGAGCGCGACCTGATCGGACTTGCCGAGGGGAAGCGTTTTGTAAGGGGTGCGATCTTTCATCATGCCCCCCTCAATTCGCGCCCGGAAGCTGGACGTGCTCGAAGCCCATCTTCTCGAAGCAGCGTATGAACCTGCCGCGCACGATCAACTCGTCGAGCGGCATGTATAGTTTCTCGCCCCCGTCAAGAATGTGATCGATGCGGCAACAGGTAAGCGACTCCATTTGCGCGAGCAGTACAAAGCCGGATAACTCCCGAAAGGAGACGCCGATCCAGTCGCCGATCTCGACACTGGCTTTGGGGTTGAAATAAAAGACCGGGCGGGGCGGTATGTCTAACAGCCTCTCCAGCGCATCGTTCGTGATCACAAGTTCGCTTCTGAAGCGAGTGTCTCTGACCGGCGACTCGTTGACCGGCGGGCGCGGTGTGAGAGAAAACGGAATCAGGTTTGTAAGCAACAGATCGGCCAGTCCACTTTGTAGGGCTTCGCCCTTCGTTGTATCTTTCATTCTCGTCAATCCCTTCTAATTGCGAGGCGGTTGATAACGTGCGCGGCGTGCCTCTTTCCATGGACACACGCCGCGCGCTTCTATTTGCGATCCTTCGTTAAAGTCTCCTTCCTTTAAGCGACCGCCTGATCCGGGGCGCAGGCGTAAGAGATGATCAAGCCCTCGTCGAAAAAGAAATCAGTTCCTTCGACGCGGAAGCGCATCCGGCCTTCAACGCATGCGGTCTCGGCAATCTGGAGCCAGATATTGCGATCCTTAACGCCGTCGAAAACCCAGACGAAATCTCCGGTTCGCAGGTGCGCCACGCGAGAGGGCACCGTCTCAACTTTCGGTGTGATAGATTCAGACAGTTGCATCAGCTGTTACCCTCCAAAGTTTTGGTTGATGTGATGAGGGCACGCCGCAGATCAAGACACTGCGGCGTGCCCGTTTAGTTAGTTCCCTCGCATCCGCTGGATGCCCGTATCCACTGCCGCAGCTTTCGCCAGATGCTTGCAGGCCATTTTTGCCGCGCCCGCCTTGCAGTTGCAGCGCCCGTAACGCTTCGCTTCAATCGTCTCGAATCTGACGACATACTTGTGAAACTCGGGCGTGATAACGAGATAGGTGCGACCGCCCAGATACTTGACGGTCATCTTGATCTTGCCGGCGCGGTTGATCGCGTTCTGTAAGTTCGTGCTCATGTTAGGTTCCCTTCGTTGCTGTGTGGCTGACAAGGGAAATTATAGAGCAATCTCTATAATTTTGCAAGAGAAAAATAGAGACTGCTCTATAATTGATTTAGCTTGCCATGTGGCGAAACTTGGATAAGATAGAGCGCGATATAGATTTAGCTTGCAAAATCACAGAGGTTGTTTTAGATTTTTAGGAGAAATCGGACGTGAGTAAAAAAAGAATGTTGACCACACAAGAAGCTGCCGATCATCTGGGCGTTGCCTACCAAACCATTATGGCTTGGGTTTACCAGGGCAAATTCCCTAATGCTCAGAAGGAAGAGACGCCGCGCGGGATTTACTACCTGATCCCGCTTGCCGATCTCAATGGCTTTGAGAGACCCAAACGCGGCAGACCGGCGAAGGTAGAGGCTACCCCGGCCAAGAAGCGCACAAGAAAGGCGGCATGAGATGGATAGCGACGAATTAGAACGCTTGATGCGATTCATTATCCAGCGCCAGGAGCAAGGCGCGGAACAATTGGCGCAGGCCGACGCGATCATTAACGCGCTCGCTAAAAGCCAGCTTCACTCTGCCGAGCAGCTCGAGAATCACGACGAGCGGATCGCGCGGTTCGAGCGCTCATACGCCACCATCGGTGATCTGCTGAAACGACATGATGATCAGCTCATCGCGCTCACGGACGGGCTGAACAGCCTGACACGCACCGTCGAGCGTTACATCACTGCGCAAGGCAACGGGAACGGTGGCGCGTAACCGGCTGTCGCGACAGGTGGCGCGTCATGTCACACCTTAAAAAGTGATGAATAAAGAGCAGGCCGCGGCTTACATCGGCGTCTCGGTGCGCACCCTTCAACGGCTGACCGGCAAGGGGAAAATTCCCGTCACGTATGAGCGCGGGCCGAAAGGCGACGAAGCCAGATACAGCCAGGTTGACTTAGATCAGTATCAGCAAAGTCAGCGGCCCGCCGCGCTAATGCGCCCGGATTCCGGTGCGACAAGTGACATGACAGATGGCGCGACACAAGCCATGACAATTGACGCGCCACGTGGCGCGGCTGTCATGGCAAGCGAATCCTTCATGCACGCGATGGCGCAGATGGCCGCGCCGGTGCGAGTTTCGGAAAAGTTTTTACTCTCGCTCGTCGAGGCGGCGCAGCTCTCCGGCCTCTCGCGCGGCCACCTGCGAGAAGCCATCACGGAGAAGAAGTTGAAGGCGCGCATTATTGGGCGCGGGTGGAAGGTGAAACGTGATGATCTGGAAGCTTATGTGAGGAAGCTATGAGCGAAGCCATCCTGCGGGTCAAGCGCGATCCCGATAACTCACAGTGGGGGTGGGTCACCTGCCCGGCCCAGGGTCCCCATTGCGAAGGGGAGCGATACGTCCAGTTGCACCACAACCTCACTGGCCTTTGCCCCCCGTGCTCGTATCTAAAAAAAAGAACGCTCACCGGTGAATACGTTCATCCGTCTAGGGCCATCGTTCGGTACGACGAGCGTAACCCGCCGGACATTGGCGCAAGAGCTAAATTCGCCTTCATCTGTGCCAACCCTGACGGCAATCCAGCTTGCATGGGCAAAGATTTCGCTTGGCTGCATTGCATCCGCGATCTCAATTGGCTAGGGCGGTGCAAGACATGCGTTAAGTATAGGCCCAATCGAAAGATTTTAGACGATTTTGTGGAAGAGAATGGTACGAAGATTCTTTTATCTCAAGGAGAAGACGAGCAAAAGCGTGTGCTCGCCGAATATGGAAAGTGTAAGCATCAGGTAAGACTCTCTAGGGAGTATGCACTAAATCGTCGCGGTAACCACCCCAATCGCTGCCGAGCATGTTTCGAGAATCCTGAAGCGTTCGCGGAGAGGCTTGCGGCACTGAAACTCACTGAGATGATGCAGCAGTCAGTTAGTATTGACGAGAAGAGAGGCCGCGGGCGCAAGCCACTAGATCAAGATAAATTCCTCTCCGATTTTTGGGACTCCGTTCGTGCTTTGCTCAAAACAAAGCCGGCTTGGAATATCAAGCAAGAAGATGTAGCCAGGGATTTACAGTTTGAGGGTTATGGTTTTACGGGAGACGGCCTGAGGAAACAACTTACGCGCTGTGGAGTGCAGCACAAATGGCGCTATTTAATTGATTCTTTGCGTAGTACAGACCGGACGAAATTCATCGATGAATTTCGTCCGGTTGGTGGACGAAATTCATCGATCTGATTGTCCGTTCTTTTGAATCTTTTTCTGCTAACGTCCGCTCATCCGGTCAGCCGGCAAGCGGTTGGTAGCTGTGTTGGGTAAAAATGGAAAGCCCCGGAGCTGATAACTCCGGGGCCATTCTCGAATCAGAAACCAGCGTGCTTTGACCGGTGCTCCAGTTTCTGTACACGTGATCAGTCAAAAAGGAAAAACCACGATGCAAAGCCATTCTACGTCAACGCCCGCCCGCAATCAACAGAATCTCTCCGGCGAGATACTTCAAGTCATACAGGCCCTACTGGAGCGCCCCATCGCCTTTCAACGTCGCTTCGTGAAGATTGGCGGAGGCGTGACGGCCGGGTTGATGCTTTCGCAGGCTTGGTACTGGTCGAGCCGCACGAGCAATCCGGAGAAGTGGTTTTACAAGACGGCGCGCCAATGGGAAGAGGAGACGGGGCTGACTCGGCGCGAGCAGGTGACGGCGCGGCGGAATCTCATCGCGCGGGGGCTGATGGAAGAGAAGTTGCAGGGGGTCCCGGCGAAGCTCCATTTTCGAGTGAATATCGCAGCGGTTACTGAGGCGCTGATTAAGTCCGCGGAAGCTCAAACAGGACCTCAAACACCTGAAAGCCCTGAAAAATCGGAGCGCCAAACCAGTTTGCACAAATCCGCCAAACTGGCCTGCGCAGATCAGCCGAACCAGTTTGGCGGATCCGTCGAAACTATCTCAGAGACTACTTCAGAGAGTAACTCAGAGACTACACACACACAGACCCGCCTCCGCGCCGTCGGCGCTCCGGCAGAAGAGCGTGTGTGTGTGGATGGAAAGTTCCCGCTCAAAACATTCGAGCGATACGCTCGCAATCAAGCTGGGATTCGTGACCCTCGCGCCTGGGCAAACATACACCGCAAAAGCGGCGAGTGGGATGAGCCGGTCGCGCTTTGGTGCGCCGAGCACGCCATAGACCCGCGCACCGGCGATGCCGTCGGTAAACCCGGCGAAGATGCCTCACTGTCGGCACCGCTATTTGCCGCGCCGACAGTTAACCCGGTGGATTGCCCGGACTGTAATGGCACAGGCTGGCGGTATCCCAACGAGTCAAGCAAGGGAGTGGTGAAGTGCCGACACGAGCGACTCGATCAGCAGGGTGCGGCGTGAGGCGCGTGGCGGTGCGCGAAGTTGAGCGCGCCGGGAAAGGCATGAGCCGGGACGGTGGGATCGCGCTGACGCAGATCGGCAACTGTCTGAACACACGATGCCGCGCGCCGGTCTTCGCGGAGTTACAGATGCCGGACGCGCCGCAGCTCTGCCACGATTGCGCGCCGCTGCTCATCAAGCGGCAGATAATGTTCCGCAATTTATTCGAGAGATCGGGCGGGCGGCTGCCAGCAGATTACAGTAGCAATCCTCACATGCTGGCCGTTGCAACTTCCACGGCGATATGTCCGATAACCCCTGACCCCTGATCCGGAGCTGCTTGATCATTGCCGACAACGCGCGGAGCTTCACGCATTTACCTTCCCGCCGGCAGCATCATCAATACAGACAATATCGTCGAAGCCTGATCATGGTTTCATGATCTACGGCATCGCCACGCCTGGCGGTCGCGTTCGTCTCCCATCACAGATAAGACCACGCCCGCCGGGCGGCGAATAGCATTCTTATAAATAATCTTGAAGCATTCGGCAATTACTATAAGTAAATCTTATGTTAAAGTCTTTGACGGAGGTGCACGGAATTTGACGGAATTGGACAGGCCAGCCCCCTCGAGCGCGCCGAAACTAACGCTGGATCAGCGAGTGCAACTGCGCCGGTGGATGATCGAGGATGGCGTAGACGATTACCGGGGCGTCGTTGCACTGCTCGAGGAACATGGTTTCCCGATGCTGTCTCGCTCAGCCGTCCACTACTACCGCAAAAATTTCGTCACGGAGCGGAAGTGCCCGACGTGCCAGAGGCCCTTCACGAAGCGTGCAACTCGCCGATAACCATTTCAGACGGAAAGGAACAAACCCATGAGTTCAAACCCAACGACAACGCCGGCGGTGCCTGGCGTCTCCGCAACCCTGCTCGCATCCTTGCGCGGCAAGATCGATAGGATCGAGACCATCTACAAAGACGCGATAGCGAAGATCACGAAGCTGCTGAATGATCCATCAGTGAGCGTGCGGATGACGACTGATGAAGTGAAGACGGCGAAAGAGCAAACGGATAAGGCCGTCGAGGTGGTGAAAGAAGTCGCGATCATCGAGCTGGGGAAAGTGAAGACCGAAACCGAGAAGGAGCGGGACACAGTGATGAGCGGCATCAAGGGCGCTCTCGGACGGCCAGAGCCGGCGAACGCAACCGAAGCCCTGCTGCGTGAGCAGCGCGAAACCCGCGCATGGGCGCGACTCAAGCCGCTGCTCGATAGAGAGCTGCCGCAACTCGGGCCGCTCTTGAAGCGTGCTAAGGAACTCACGCTTGAAGCCATCGCCGCGGGCGACGAAGACGGGATCGCGGTGTTGCGTGCGGAGCTGCGCCACTATTTGCAGGGGCGCGGAATTGATGAGGCCGGGGCAGTCGGAGCGGTCAGACAGGTTGATGATCTGCTCGGTTCGGAGCGCCCGACCGTCGCCGCCGCGCTCGCGCTTCAGCGCGAAATCGAGAAGGGCGTTTACTCAATCGTGCTGGGCGTCAACTATGCGGGCAACGCTATCAAAAAGAGTACGCCGGTCTTCGCGCTTCCCGAGTGGGACGGCACGACCGCACGCACGATCACCCGATCAGGCGTTGTCGCAGAGCCGGGGCGCATCAATCAGAATATGGGCAAGCCGCTCTTTTAACTGCGGACGGAATTAGCAGGGCGGCTTACGCTCAAAGGAGACTTATGGCGGCAACATTTTTCAAAGCCACCGGCGGCGGGAAAACCCGTTACATTCCCGTGGCTGCAATCAAGCAAGCGGTCATCGACGATGCGGAGCCGCCGCGCGTCCGCCTGGTGCTGGAGGGCGACGATTTAAATCTCCAAGGCGAAGAAGCGACGGTGGCCATCGCCGCGCTTGAGCAACTCAGCCAAGCCCCCGGCCGCCGATCAAGGCGTGGCCTGATCTGACCTGGAGCGGTCTGACATAAGGCGTTGCAGTGGCTGACAAGACGAGTGGAGACATGCGCCAGCGGGCGCAGGCGCAGTTGTTCACCAAGCTCTACGGCCTGGCGGCGCCGGCAGATGCGCGCGAGTTCCTCAACGTCTTCGCCGACGTTGCCACGTTGCTTGCGCAGAATGCCCCGCTCGACGAAGATCGCACCGACTGGCAATGCGTCTCCGGCGCTCTTCAATTATGTTTGGGACGCTTGCGCGAGGACGAAGAAGGGGAAGGGAAAACCGACCCCAAGATTTTGTGATCGGACGCAGAATTCGGCGATATTGAAAAAGTGTAGCCTTCGGTCTCACACGGGCGCGCTGGCCGTCTTTCGTTCGCCTCAACGTCTTGTGCTCACCCCCGAAAACTCTCACCCGTTTTCATTATCAACGCACATAATGGTCTTTATCTGACCCCGATTTTGACTTGCGCACTGCAACGTGCCCGATCTGCCTCTATTGCACTGTCACATCAATGATTTAAGCGGGCTTCGAAGAATGGAAATAGCTGTGACAAAGATGCATTGACAAACAGCCCCAAAAACGACCATTTGTGACAAAGATAAAATGCGTGAGTAAAGGAGATAGGTAGCGTGAAAGTACCTTGTCACAATTCCGGATCGTCGCTTCGCGCTTGTAAGCCATGAATGATGATGAAGTTGCGAGCGCGAAAGCATGCAAAATTTGATTTCCCTATCTTGCTGTGATCGCGGTGTGTGACGTGTGACAAATATTTAGTTATTGAGCAGGGGTTGTTGAGGGGCTATGGCATCGGGGCGGCGGCGGTAAGTGGAGTGCGATTCGCATGAAAGTTCAGAAAGTGAACTCCAGCGCTTCCCTATGCTTTGATCGGAGCTGTCGGGTAGGAATCGAGGCGGGCGCAGTCGGCGGAGGGTGGAGAAACAGAGCCGCGGTCAAAATTTGGTCTGGTGCCGGTAGGATGTGTCAGAGCCGCGGTCAAAATTTGGTCTGGCCTGCTGAAACATGAGGCGGTCAAAAATTGGTCTGTTTCGCTGAATCGTTGCTGGAGATGAAGAATGAGAGCGCGTGAAAGTTCATAATGTGAACTATCAGTCAAAAATTGACCGGGACGGTTGCTGTCGCGTCTGGTCGAACCCGCGCGCGCTCAGTGTGAAGTTTCCTCGAACTGCTCTTCCATCCAACGCCACAAGCCTTCGTCGGTGGCACCATAGGGCGCGCCCGCCTCTTCGTATGACTCTTTGAACGGCAGATAAAAGTGCTCGTAAGTGTGCCGCGCGGACTCGATGTAGGACATCTTGATCGGGAAGATTTCATCGGCCAGCTTTAAAGCAGGTGCAAGGGCACCGGTGAGAAAGGCGATCAGGGCCTTGCCCATGTCAACGCGGCAATTATCATCCTGATCCATGTGCCGAGTTATATGCGCTCCGCACCAGTGGCCGTGAGGACACGCGATTGACCAGGGAGCCGGGCAGCGGGCCGCTGCGCAGGCGCTGTTCTCATCTTCGGCTGATTCGTTCCGGCTCATACATGTCTCCTGGCTATTGACCGTTGACCCTCCGCTGCATCCATTCGACCCGCTTCGGATCGAGTTCCATCGCCCGTTGATTTGCCGCTCCGATGGCCCGCGGGTTCTCTCTTGAGCCGACGCCGACCACATCTCCGGGGCGCATCGAGACGATCTTTTGTTCCAGGCTTCCGATCACTCTCAGCAAACTCGCAAGGGTTGCCGAGTCTGTCCCACTGCCGCTGCCGCTGCGCCCGCCGTAACGGCTCGCGTCCGGGTGAATCCAGCCGTCCGCGTTCGGGGTGAAGACTTCGGGGCGGTTCTCGCCGACGAGATAGGCGCGGCCACGAGTGACCGGGCCGCCCATCGCGCGCGCTCCGCTCAAGTTGTTGCTGATGGTGTTGCCCGTCGTCGTGATCGTGTTGCTCAGGCCGCCGGGGTTGGTCATGTTGACGCCGCCGACGCGCGGTGTTGAGCCGGCTGCGCTCGCCGCGCTGCTGCGGCGGAACGCGCCGCCCGAAGCGAAGCCGCCCGCCGCGCCCATGATCGCGCCCGCGTAGTCGCCGCCGATGGCAGATGAGCCGATGCTGGCGAGCGTAGAAAGCAGCGGACCGACGCCGGGGATGAAGTTGAGAAACGGAGAGGCGATGCCGAGTAATTTACTGAATATGCCGCGTTTACGTCCGACTTGCTGACCGGGGATCATGCCGGTCGCATGAGGGAGACCCTTCATCATCCGGTCGCCGGCCGACTCGATCTTCTTGCCCGAAGTGATGACGCTTTTGGCGAACTCACCGGCGGCGACGGATGCCTTCGTCGTTGCGAGCGCGTTCTGCTGCGCCGCTCCGGTCGCGACGCCAACCGCGGGCGGCAACATTGCGAACACCTGTGCGGCGCTGCGCGCGTGGACGGGCAACTCGGCGAGCGGTTGTTTGAGCGCCTTGAGCTGCGGAGCGATCTGCTTGACAGCCTCGCTGTCTCCGCCTTTGCCGAGGTTCAGACTGGGAGATGCGCCGGCCATGACCATGACAGGCAGCGGGTTGGAAGTTGTAACCAGACCGAGTGCGGATGAGACCGTGCCTTCAGCTTGTCCGGTGAAGCGTTTTCCGCCATAGAGATGCGCCGCTCCCGCCTTGATGCCGCGCGTGCCGAACTGCGCGTGCACGTGCGGCTGATTCGGCTTATTGCGCTCGTCAATGACGTAAACACCCTGACTCCGTAAAGTATCGATCAGCGCCTGAACTTCTTCCGGCCTCTTGTTTTTCGTGCGGATGTCGATAGCCGTTCCACCGTTTCGCGGGTAGTGCGCCGAGTGTTTCCCGTGTTTGCCTCCCGTGGTGGACGTGACGGTGAAGCCTCTCATCTGGACGAACTCGGCGAGCACTTCCCACGCTTTACGAATTCGCGGAACTTCAATTCCCGACCCTTCGCCGAGGCTCTGGATGACTTGGTTGACGAAAGGCAACGCTTCAGCGTAACGCTCGGGGTAGCCGCTGCGCTGGACACTCTGCGCCAGTGCGCCCGGTGCCAGTCCGCGACCGCGCCGCCTCATCGCCTCACCGTAGAACTTGTTGATCGCATAATCGGGGTTCTGCAACTGCGGCGGCGTACCCCAGCCCTGTGACGGACGCTGCTGCATGACGCCGAGCGAATCACGATCACCGTGATTCAGGTTGCGGAATTTCGACTCCACCCAGGCAGTCGCCAGCGCAGCTTTGATCTCGTCAGTTGTGGCACCAACCTTACGCCCGATTTCGGCTATCTTGCGGGCGATGGACTTTTGCGCTTCGTCTAAGGTGGCGAGAGCGCCCACTTCAAATGACTGTCCTACGGATTCGCCGGCGCCCATGCCGAGATCGCCCATGACGACACTAGGTGAGTTCTGTTGTAAGGTGTCGCGCCAGCCCTGAATGAGCGTCGTGCCTCCGCCGACCGCCGCGTCGTAGAGGCTACCAGCGCTGCCCATGAAGCCTTCAGCCGCGCTGCTGGCCGCCCCCGCCCCGAGGCCGTTGAGCATTTTCGAGACGGCACCCTTCACTTTCTCCAAGACTGTCCCGGAAAGAAGCGACTGGTAGAAGTTGCTTACCGTCTCGGTGCCTGCCATCGGCTTCATCAAGTCATCTTCGATAAAAGCCTCTACGCTCAGAATTCGACCGCCCGTGCTCGCGATGGTCTTCGCGAACTGTCCGTTACCAATGGTGCCGATGGCATCGGTTCGTGCTTTGAGCCGCTTCATCTCTTCGGCGTACACGCTCCCCGCTTGCGGCCCCGAAGTGATGTCGCCGCCGAGCATAGCCCGCGCCGCCTCAATGTCCTTGGTGTCTTCGTACGTCGAGCGCAGGCCGGCTACGGTTGACCCGGCGACTTTCTGCATCGAGCCGCCCGCTTCCTTCTTCATCTGAAGGATCATCAACTCGACGGCGGCCTTCGCGTTCAGCGTGCCCGCCGTCATGCGCTTGTCGAGTTCCGCTTCCGTGATGCCTTGCGAGCGCGCCATGTATCCCATCGCGCCGGGTATTGCTTCGGCGAGTTCTTGGCGCATTTCTTCCGCGCTTACCTTGCCTTTTCCGAGCATGCTAACCACAGCGCGGACGGCGTTTTCCATCTTGTCGAAGTTGCCCGCGCGTGAGGCCGCGTCGCCGATCCCCGTTAGATACTCTTCAACCTTCCCGGCGTCGATCTTGACTGACTGTAGTTTCTGCGAGTATTGCAGGAGATCGCGGGTCTGGAAGGGAGTCTTCGCGCCGAAATTCACCATGTCTTTCAGGTGGGCTTTGGCTTTAACTTGACTGCCGAGCAAGCTTGTAAACGCGATGTTCGATTGTTGCATCACATCGGCGAACTGCATGCCACGATCAACCATCTCGCGCACTTGCCCGAAGAGAACAGAGACGCCGGACTTTAAGAGGC
>MWWB01000192.1_pt1 | contig 13794 bp, 14 predicted proteins | sample 1047291 | NCBI WGS metagenome assembly MWWB01 (sample SAMN06349976, study PRJNA376086) | soil metagenome | isolation source: MS4-1 sample Antarctic (ecotone) soil | place: Antarctica | reverse complement strand
GTTCATGCGCCGCTCTTCCTGATCGACTCCGGCATCAGTTCCCAGAGTTCGTCGTCGCTCAGGTGGTCCGTGGGGTCGGGCTGGACAAACTTGTCCGCAAAATTCTGAAGACGTAGAGCCTCTTTCAGCTCATCGTCCTCGCTCGGGGGAGTTGGGTTCCGGCGCTCCTCCTTGGCCCAAGCCGTCATCGTCTCGACGTCGGGGATGTTCGGCCCTTCCTGGGCGTGTCTGTCGGTCATGCGCTACCTCCTTTAAGTTGTAGTGACGAGGTTATCAGAGCTTGTTTCGCCTGCGGAATTCTTGTGCTGCGGTGGCCTTCATCTCCTCGGCAGTGGCCTTGGAGAGCGCCTCGTCGCGGCTGTCTTGCGCGGCCAGCATCAGCATCCACAGCGTCCCGAGCCGGGCGTGGACGTGCATCCTCTTGTCCACCTCCGCGTCCGTCCTCTCGATGAGGTCGCGGTCATCACAGAGAAAGCCATCCCGGTACTCGGCTCGGACCTCATCGACCTCCTCGTCAACGCGAGGGAGCATTTCGCCGAGCAGGGCCACCGACTCGTCGAGCCTCTTGCGGTGGTCAGCCTCGAAGTAGGACACTAGGCTCCCTTCTTGAGTCGGGTCAGGATATGCCCCGCGTGTCTCTGGCTGAGTGGGATCTGCTCGGCCAGCTTGTACCACCCTGACCTCTCGGCACCGTTCATGCCAGCCGCGTGACCGATGGCAGCGAGGGTCTTGTAGGTAGCGCCGAGTTGCTGCTGTGTGAAGAGCGGCGAGTCCTCGTCTTCCTCCTCGCAGTCCTCCAGGGAGAGCAGGAGCCGGGCAAAGGCGACGTCCACGGTGTTGGATAGGGCCACGGCCTGTCTGGTCAGGTCGTCGAAGTCATGGGCCTTCTCGAACGCCTCGTCGAACGGCACACGGGCCGGTCCCTCCCTGGGAGTCGAGGATTGGGCCGCCCTGGGTGGAGGATCCTCCACCACCCTGGCGCACACGACGTCGTGAAGATGCCTGGCCCATATGAACAGTTCGTGGTCGCCGCCCCCGTCGGGGTGTGCTCTGGGGAGGAGCTTCCTCCACATCACTGGTTCGGTGGGAGGCAGCGTCGGGGTGCGGGGCATCAGGCCGCCTCCTCCCACCCTTCGCCCCGCTCCTCTGCCCACGCCTGGAGGAGGTCCACCACCTCGGGAGGCAACTCCTCCCCAGCCTTCTTCCTCTCCAGGGCCTCCCGGAACCTCCTGCGCTGCTCCGCGTATCTCTGGCGGTCCTTCTCCTCGCGCTCGGATTCAGAGGCCGAGCTCTCGACCTCCTCCACCCAGACCACCTTGCGCGGCCCGTCATGACTCTCGCGCTTGCGCCGTCGGATGGTCGTGTAGCGCATACTCCGCACCTCTTCGACCCTCTGCCGATAGTCGCCCGGGATGCGGTAGATGCCTCTCTCTTCTTCGAGGAGGCCAAGTTCCACCAGCCTGTCGAGGTGTCTAGTCTTCAGATCGCGCTTGCGTGACCATCCGAGTCTCTCGGCCAGCTCGTCGGCGGTCTGTGGCCCCCACCTCTCCGCCGTGACGAGCACCCCTCCTCCGGTGTTCCCCACGAGCCCTCTCCACCGAAAACACGGCGTTTGCAGGGGTTCGCGACTAAGTGTTACACCCCTAACATCTCTTATTGTTGTAGATGTAGGGGTGTAACACTTAGTCGCGGGTTCCAGTATCAGCCAGGTCGAGGCATCCTCTTCTTTGCGTTCTTCGGTGCCTCTGAGTACCTTCCCTTCCTCCTCCAAGCGTCGCATCGAGCGGGAGAACGTCATGTGGCTGGTAGCCGCCGGGAGAGCCCCCTGTCTTGCTGAGACTGAGACCGCCACGGCCCTCCTCACCTCGCCTTCGATGATTACCTCGATGAACTCCCCGAACCTGCCGCCGAACTCAAGAAGCACCCGCGAGCAGTCGCGGAGCTTGCTGCGTCCTCCTCCCGGTAGCATGTTCTCGAACCAGTCCCGCCACGCGTTCTCGATGATCTCCTCGACCTCCTGGGAGACCCCTTTGCGCCTGAGCGGGTACCCTGCGGCACTTCTGGCGGTCCTTATCACCGCAGCTTCGTCCTGAGGAGGGACGCACCTTGTCTCGTTGAAAGCCAGCCCCCACCCCTCGACCTCCGCCGGGCTTGCTCCTCTCTGACTCTGGTCTAAGCATCCCCAGAACAAGGCGTTGTTCCTGCCGCCTTCCAGGACTGGCTCTCCTTCGGGCACCTCTACCCTCTGACTCCTGGCGTGGCCTTCTCCTTCGGTATCACGGCGTCGTGAGAGGATCAGGTCGAGGAGCCATCCCGGAGCCTCCGCAATGGGGGATCTGCTCTCGATCTCGTAGCCTGGGCTTGGCGGCACGAGGACGTATCCTCCCTGCCCACGGACATCGAGGCCCTTCGGGAGACCTCCGGGGCTGTTCGTGACGCCCTCGACGTACTCGAAGTAGATGTGCAGGCCACCGCTTGGCGTCCTGACCATGAGGGTCACGGGGAGCTTTCCGTGTTCCTTCTCCAACTTCTCGAACACTGCTAGGCTGTCAACGTCGAGGACGAAGAACCCGCTCTCTCTTCCTGCAGGTACCCCGATGCTCGCCCCGGGGTACCTGTTGAACAGCATGTTCACTTTCGCCGGGTCCGTCGTGGCATCCTTGAAGCCTCGCCTCGTCAGCGGGGACTTGTCAGGAGCGGGCCTGCACGGGAACACCGGCTTGCTCTGCTCCGTTATCTTGAGGGCTGCTTTGTGAACCCTTGACCTTCTCAGGCCGTAGTTTGGCCCTACCGAGCCGCTCGTCCGTGGGGTATTATTGGTATAAGAGCCTTGTGGGACACTTTCATTATCGTGCCACTCGGCCCCCGATGGGGTAGAATCATCCAAAGTGATTTCCTTTCGTGGTTGTGGGGGGTCGCTGTTGAGAGCGGACCGGCTGTTGGGGCCGGTCCTTTTCTTTCTCTCACCTCGCTACCAACTCCTCTCGCAAGCGCCGTAACACCCGCTGTACCGCCTCGGCACCTTCCTCCCGATCCCTCCTCGACAACCCGGCGAGTCCCTGTGCCACGTTTCTCTCGTAGCCCTCGACGCTCCACCCCAGGTCTCCGCTGTCCGGCTTGGCCCGGTACTTGGCGAGCTGGTCAAAGAACGTCTTCTCCTCCTCCTCCAGCTCCTCGACCCCCCCCGCCTCGATCCGATCCATGAACGCGGTCCCGGCATCGTCGGAGAGGTCTATCGCCCCGGCTTCTACCACTGCGGACTCCTCTTCCCCTAGCAAGACCTTGCCCGGAACTTTCAGCGCACGTGACAGCTTCTTCGTCGTTGGCAGCGTCGCGGGTTGTCCGTTCTCCAGCCGGGAGAGATTTACCTGGGTTACCCCGGATAGAAGTGCTAGCTGCCGTTGGCTGAGCTTCCGATCCTTGCGAACCTTCTTCAACCCATGCAGGTGCCTAGTCGGCATTCCCACCATTCCGGCCATCTTCCTAACCTCCTTCCTTGGCCTCTATCACTAACCATTACATGATATCAGATATCGTAGAACACATCAAGCTTACAGAGTCTCTTTTTAGGCTTGTGCAGCAGGTTTTTCCTGCAAAACTCCATATTCTGCTGTAGGCACGTGTTATAATAATGAAAGTATAGAGATGGCCCCGCAGGCGGTGACACGCCCCGAGGCCCGGACCAAGAGGAGGATCTCTTGATCGAGTCAAGTGTAGCGCGGCGCGTGGACGAAAGCGCCGCCAAGCATCCCCCCAACACCCGAGAGATCGTGGCCGACGGCCCGTTCTGCGGGGTGCTTGCCGAAGACCTGGGCGTAAAGACCACCACCTCCAGAACCGCGTTTATCGGCGAGCCGAAGGTCCGGTGCATCCGGGTAGTCGAGTGGGCCTTGAGGCACGAACCCGACGACCCCGAGCGGCGGGCGAAGATGATCCTGGCGTGGGCAAAGAAGCGGCAAGCGGGTGCATTCAAGCAAGACGTGGATGCCGAGAAAGAGATCGCCCAGGCGGTCGCCGCGTACTGGATGGAGCACCCGGACAAGCTGGCCGAGACGCTCAAGGCGGCGCTGGCGGCGAGCCTGTGAGGGCGATAGCGGTGGGGGTGGCGTTTGCCGCCCCGTCCCTCGTCCTCGTGCTGTTGATGTGGTGAGCCTCTTCCCCCTGGGCCGTGTAGTGTCCACGCCAGGGGCGCTTGAGGTCCTGGCCCCCGAGGAGCTACTGGTGCTCCTGAGACGGCACCAGAGCGGCGACTGGGGCGAGGTTGACGGCCACGACCAGAGAGCCAACAACCGTGCCCTCAAGGACGGTACGCGGATCCTCAGCGCCTACGTGTGCGGCGGCGGGGAGAAGGTCTGGATCATCACGGAGGCCGACCGCGCCGCTACGTGCATCCTCTTACCCGAAGAGTATTGAGATGGTCTGCGACAAGTGTTCCTGCGAGGGGGTCGTCCTCAAGACCGTCCGCTGGAGGGACGGAGATAGGACGTTCGTATTGTGCGACCCCTGCTTTGGCCCTCTAGCGGACTCCCTGTGGATCGTGGCAGGCCCGGTCGCCGCCCATGGCCGGTGCCGCGTCTGCGGTGGCTGGTCCTCCGTTAGGGAGCTGGTCGAGCAGAAGCAAGGAGGCAAGTGGGATGCACCTTCGGGTGTCTGCCAGGAGTGCTTGCGGTAAAATCAGCCCGTCGTTCCCCTACTGGGGGAACCGACTCCTCTCGGGGCCAGGTCCTTTGGTCAGGTCCGCCTGGCCCCTTTTGATACCCTCGCGAGGATCGTTTCTACGCGGCTCCTACCGCTCCACATCCCACAACACTAACCCCTACGTTCCTTCACAGGAGATCAAAGCCTCATACGTCTCACTGAATGTTTATGCGGACCCACTAGATGTGGTGATGCCTACCATGCTCCACGACGCTCTCACGACGTCGTGAAGGGCTCTCGGGTGATTATCCATGCAGGATCGTGGATGAGGATTTCCGAGAAGACCAGCTCTCGGCATCTCGGTGGATAGATCTCTACGGGGCTCTGGCTTTCTTTGAGCAGGTGGTGTTACAGTTACGGCATGATACGGAAACCAGACCCCGCCGGAGGTGTAACGACAGATGACCGACCACCGAGAGATAACCGAACGCCCGATAAAGAAGGCCGTCTGGAGGGGCTGCTGGTCTGACAGTACCATCGAGCACGGCAGGGAGCACGAACACTGGTGCGCGGTCTGCGGTCGCCGGTTCATCGCACGTTCCGAGCGGGCAGTGATCTGCGGCTCCGACGACTGTAGAAGGGCGCACAACAGGAACCAGCCTCATGCCGTCGAGAGGCGGCTAGGGGCGCGGGAGAAGTCCTGCGAGATCTGCGGAGAGCCCTTCCCCGCTTCTAGGATCGACGCGAAGACGTGTAGCCCGGCATGTCGCCAGAGGGCTTACCGTCGGCGGGTTTCCTCGAACCCGAAGAACTTACGCCTTGAGGCCCGCGACCACGGAGTTCAAATCCTATCTCTTCTGTAGACCTGCTCCGGCCAAACCTGAGACCTCGTTTCGAGGTCCTGCGCCTCGTCTCGTCTCTTCTGTAGACCTGCTCCGGCCAGATTCGTGAGCGCGTTTCGCGTTCATGCGCCGCGTCTCGAAGCTCCTCCCGTCCCTGCCCCAAACTTTCTCAGGCCAAATCCGACTTCGCGTTTCGCGGAGTCGGGCCTCGTCTCGAAGCTCCTCCCGTTCCTTCTATAGATTTGCTCCGGCCAAATCCGAGCTCTTGTTTCAAGACCTCGCGCCTCATCTCGAAGCTTCTCCCGCTGCTTCTTGACCACGCTGGCGTCAAGCCCCAGGTCTTCGGCTATCCAGCTATCAGCTCGCTTTAGACTTACGGCCCGAAGAAGAACCTATACAGCCATGAACGCCGCTGTACGCCCGTCTCCGGGTCCCCCCGGTCGGGTGGGGCGTCCGTACCCGTCGTGGTCTCCGCGACCGTCTCCGGGCCGTGTGGGGGTGCTAGCTCGGGTACCCGCTGGGCGAGAGTGTAGGTAATGCGCCGTGTCTCCGCGTGGGCGTTTCGTTCGGCTTCGAGTTGCTCTTTGAGCGTGGCTATGAGTTCGTCTCGGGGGTCGTCGTAGGTACCGGGTACAGCACCAGGGACCCTACGGGGAGGCCCGGCGTCACCCCCGGCGTCCAGGTACACGTACCTCCTGCCGTCCTCCCCCACGTCAGAGGGTAACGTCCCCCGCTTTACCCTCTTACGAACGGCTTCTTTGCTGATACCGAGTACCTGGGCGGCGTCCCTTAGCGTCAACCTACGTGTCCGCCCCACTGTCACCCCCTCCACGGCATAGGCCGCTAAGATTAGGGCATCACAAGGTAGCGCGGTACCGCTCGGCTTCGGCAACCACAGGATTCGGCGTCCTAAAGGGGATTCGGGGCAGGGTTCAACTAGAGCTTCAACCTCCCCCACCACTCCGCCGAGTGTATCGTGAGTGTATTGATTTGGGCTACCTGGACAGCCGGTCAGCCGTACATTGCCGCGTCGAGGACTTTTAGACCTTCGTCCAACAGCAGCGCCTTGGCCCTCTCCGAGGAATGTCTGGGGGCTTCCTCCCACTCCGCGAGCGCTTCGGGATCGTCCTGATACTCCTTGATAGGTTTCCAGAGTTGGTAGAAATTTTTCCTCAGTCTCTCCAACGCTTCCTCCAGCTCCATATCCCCATCGGGCTGCTTCAAGCGGTGCAGGAGAAGCTCCCAATCCGTGTCTAGGATCATCTCTCTAACCTCCCTCCGGCTTCAAGTAGTCCGTCATGGTGGTCGCCTCCTCAGCGGTCAGGAAGAGGCTGGTGCCCGCTGGCATGAACTGGCCGGCGAGGCCCCAATCCCTCGTAAGGGTGTACCGGCCCGCTGGGAGGTAGTGGGGACCCGGCGCGCTTCTCTGGCCCTTGGCGGTGTACTCCCACTCCAGCTTCGAGAAGGAGTCCGTCACCGGACGCCTCCCCTGCCCACTGGACTCTCGTCCCACGCCCTCTCGTGGCCGAGCTGCCAGACTGTCGCCTTGAGGTCTTCGTGCTGCCGGATCACCGGATCCAACGAGGCGTCTAGGGCCTTGGTCAGCCGGTCCTTGAGGGCTTCCAACTCGTGCCGGGGGTACGAGGCGGTACCGGCGACCTTGGCGAGCTGCCATACCACGATGTTATTGGGGTGGGAGTCGCCCTCTGGGGAGAGATCCACGATCTCCTGATCCAGCGCCGAGGCCCTCTGTGCAAGACCCTCAAGTGCGGGTTTAAGGTTCCGGTACCGCTCCTTGAGGTCGTCCTCCAGCTCGTAATCCTCATCCAGCCCGGCTCTATATGCCCTGTCCGGCAACGAGTCCCGTTCGGAGCGGAGCCGGGCTATCTGCTCCTCCACCTCTCCCCGCTCAGCTTGGGCCTGGATGTGTCTGGTGATGTTGGCCTGGGCCACCTCCTGGGCCGCGGCTATCTCCTCCATCGCAGCATCCCGGAGTGCGTTGAGCCGGGGAATGAACTCATCGAGGAGGCTCTGGATCTCTTCGGTGCGGTTCATGCGCCGCTCTTCCTGATCGACTCCGGCATCAGTTCCCAGAGTTCGTCGTCGCTCAGGTGGTCCGTGGGGTCGGGCTGGACAAACTTGTCCGCAAAATTCTGAAGACGTAGAGCCTCTTTCAGCTCATCGTCCTCGCTCGGGGGAGTTGGGTTCCGGCGCTCCTCCTTGGCCCAAGCCGTCATCGTCTCGACGTCGGGGATGTTCGGCCCTTCCTGGGCGTGTCTGTCGGTCATGCGCTACCTCCTTTAAGTTGTAGTGACGAGGTTATCAGAGCTTGTTTCGCCTGCGGAATTCTTGTGCTGCGGTGGCCTTCATCTCCTCGGCAGTGGCCTTGGAGAGCGCCTCGTCGCGGCTGTCTTGCGCGGCCAGCATCAGCATCCACAGCGTCCCGAGCCGGGCGTGGACGTGCATCCTCTTGTCCACCTCCGCGTCCGTCCTCTCGATGAGGTCGCGGTCATCACAGAGAAAGCCATCCCGGTACTCGGCTCGGACCTCATCGACCTCCTCGTCAACGCGAGGGAGCATTTCGCCGAGCAGGGCCACCGACTCGTCGAGCCTCTTGCGGTGGTCAGCCTCGAAGTAGGACACTAGGCTCCCTTCTTGAGTCGGGTCAGGATATGCCCCGCGTGTCTCTGGCTGAGTGGGATCTGCTCGGCCAGCTTGTACCACCCTGACCTCTCGGCACCGTTCATGCCAGCCGCGTGACCGATGGCAGCGAGGGTCTTGTAGGTAGCGCCGAGTTGCTGCTGTGTGAAGAGCGGCGAGTCCTCGTCTTCCTCCTCGCAGTCCTCCAGGGAGAGCAGGAGCCGGGCAAAGGCGACGTCCACGGTGTTGGATAGGGCCACGGCCTGTCTGGTCAGGTCGTCGAAGTCATGGGCCTTCTCGAACGCCTCGTCGAACGGCACACGGGCCGGTCCCTCCCTGGGAGTCGAGGATTGGGCCGCCCTGGGTGGAGGATCCTCCACCACCCTGGCGCACACGACGTCGTGAAGATGCCTGGCCCATATGAACAGTTCGTGGTCGCCGCCCCCGTCGGGGTGTGCTCTGGGGAGGAGCTTCCTCCACATCACTGGTTCGGTGGGAGGCAGCGTCGGGGTGCGGGGCATCAGGCCGCCTCCTCCCACCCTTCGCCCCGCTCCTCTGCCCACGCCTGGAGGAGGTCCACCACCTCGGGAGGCAACTCCTCCCCAGCCTTCTTCCTCTCCAGGGCCTCCCGGAACCTCCTGCGCTGCTCCGCGTATCTCTGGCGGTCCTTCTCCTCGCGCTCGGATTCAGAGGCCGAGCTCTCGACCTCCTCCACCCAGACCACCTTGCGCGGCCCGTCATGACTCTCGCGCTTGCGCCGTCGGATGGTCGTGTAGCGCATACTCCGCACCTCTTCGACCCTCTGCCGATAGTCGCCCGGGATGCGGTAGATGCCTCTCTCTTCTTCGAGGAGGCCAAGTTCCACCAGCCTGTCGAGGTGTCTAGTCTTCAGATCGCGCTTGCGTGACCATCCGAGTCTCTCGGCCAGCTCGTCGGCGGTCTGTGGCCCCCACCTCTCCGCCGTGACGAGCACCCCTCCTCCGGTGTTCCCCACGAGCCCTCTCCACCGAAAACACGGCGTTTGCAGGGGTTCGCGACTAAGTGTTACACCCCTAACATCTCTTATTGTTGTAGATGTAGGGGTGTAACACTTAGTCGCGGGTTCCAGTATCAGCCAGGTCGAGGCATCCTCTTCTTTGCGTTCTTCGGTGCCTCTGAGTACCTTCCCTTCCTCCTCCAAGCGTCGCATCGAGCGGGAGAACGTCATGTGGCTGGTAGCCGCCGGGAGAGCCCCCTGTCTTGCTGAGACTGAGACCGCCACGGCCCTCCTCACCTCGCCTTCGATGATTACCTCGATGAACTCCCCGAACCTGCCGCCGAACTCAAGAAGCACCCGCGAGCAGTCGCGGAGCTTGCTGCGTCCTCCTCCCGGTAGCATGTTCTCGAACCAGTCCCGCCACGCGTTCTCGATGATCTCCTCGACCTCCTGGGAGACCCCTTTGCGCCTGAGCGGGTACCCTGCGGCACTTCTGGCGGTCCTTATCACCGCAGCTTCGTCCTGAGGAGGGACGCACCTTGTCTCGTTGAAAGCCAGCCCCCACCCCTCGACCTCCGCCGGGCTTGCTCCTCTCTGACTCTGGTCTAAGCATCCCCAGAACAAGGCGTTGTTCCTGCCGCCTTCCAGGACTGGCTCTCCTTCGGGCACCTCTACCCTCTGACTCCTGGCGTGGCCTTCTCCTTCGGTATCACGGCGTCGTGAGAGGATCAGGTCGAGGAGCCATCCCGGAGCCTCCGCAATGGGGGATCTGCTCTCGATCTCGTAGCCTGGGCTTGGCGGCACGAGGACGTATCCTCCCTGCCCACGGACATCGAGGCCCTTCGGGAGACCTCCGGGGCTGTTCGTGACGCCCTCGACGTACTCGAAGTAGATGTGCAGGCCACCGCTTGGCGTCCTGACCATGAGGGTCACGGGGAGCTTTCCGTGTTCCTTCTCCAACTTCTCGAACACTGCTAGGCTGTCAACGTCGAGGACGAAGAACCCGCTCTCTCTTCCTGCAGGTACCCCGATGCTCGCCCCGGGGTACCTGTTGAACAGCATGTTCACTTTCGCCGGGTCCGTCGTGGCATCCTTGAAGCCTCGCCTCGTCAGCGGGGACTTGTCAGGAGCGGGCCTGCACGGGAACACCGGCTTGCTCTGCTCCGTTATCTTGAGGGCTGCTTTGTGAACCCTTGACCTTCTCAGGCCGTAGTTTGGCCCTACCGAGCCGCTCGTCCGTGGGGTATTATTGGTATAAGAGCCTTGTGGGACACTTTCATTATCGTGCCACTCGGCCCCCGATGGGGTAGAATCATCCAAAGTGATTTCCTTTCGTGGTTGTGGGGGGTCGCTGTTGAGAGCGGACCGGCTGTTGGGGCCGGTCCTTTTCTTTCTCTCACCTCGCTACCAACTCCTCTCGCAAGCGCCGTAACACCCGCTGTACCGCCTCGGCACCTTCCTCCCGATCCCTCCTCGACAACCCGGCGAGTCCCTGTGCCACGTTTCTCTCGTAGCCCTCGACGCTCCACCCCAGGTCTCCGCTGTCCGGCTTGGCCCGGTACTTGGCGAGCTGGTCAAAGAACGTCTTCTCCTCCTCCTCCAGCTCCTCGACCCCCCCCGCCTCGATCCGATCCATGAACGCGGTCCCGGCATCGTCGGAGAGGTCTATCGCCCCGGCTTCTACCACTGCGGACTCCTCTTCCCCTAGCAAGACCTTGCCCGGAACTTTCAGCGCACGTGACAGCTTCTTCGTCGTTGGCAGCGTCGCGGGTTGTCCGTTCTCCAGCCGGGAGAGATTTACCTGGGTTACCCCGGATAGAAGTGCTAGCTGCCGTTGGCTGAGCTTCCGATCCTTGCGAACCTTCTTCAACCCATGCAGGTGCCTAGTCGGCATTCCCACCATTCCGGCCATCTTCCTAACCTCCTTCCTTGGCCTCTATCACTAACCATTACATGATATCAGATATCGTAGAACACATCAAGCTTACAGAGTCTCTTTTTAGGCTTGTGCAGCAGGTTTTTCCTGCAAAACTCCATATTCTGCTGTAGGCACGTGTTATAATAATGAAAGTATAGAGATGGCCCCGCAGGCGGTGACACGCCCCGAGGCCCGGACCAAGAGGAGGATCTCTTGATCGAGTCAAGTGTAGCGCGGCGCGTGGACGAAAGCGCCGCCAAGCATCCCCCCAACACCCGAGAGATCGTGGCCGACGGCCCGTTCTGCGGGGTGCTTGCCGAAGACCTGGGCGTAAAGACCACCACCTCCAGAACCGCGTTTATCGGCGAGCCGAAGGTCCGGTGCATCCGGGTAGTCGAGTGGGCCTTGAGGCACGAACCCGACGACCCCGAGCGGCGGGCGAAGATGATCCTGGCGTGGGCAAAGAAGCGGCAAGCGGGTGCATTCAAGCAAGACGTGGATGCCGAGAAAGAGATCGCCCAGGCGGTCGCCGCGTACTGGATGGAGCACCCGGACAAGCTGGCCGAGACGCTCAAGGCGGCGCTGGCGGCGAGCCTGTGAGGGCGATAGCGGTGGGGGTGGCGTTTGCCGCCCCGTCCCTCGTCCTCGTGCTGTTGATGTGGTGAGCCTCTTCCCCCTGGGCCGTGTAGTGTCCACGCCAGGGGCGCTTGAGGTCCTGGCCCCCGAGGAGCTACTGGTGCTCCTGAGACGGCACCAGAGCGGCGACTGGGGCGAGGTTGACGGCCACGACCAGAGAGCCAACAACCGTGCCCTCAAGGACGGTACGCGGATCCTCAGCGCCTACGTGTGCGGCGGCGGGGAGAAGGTCTGGATCATCACGGAGGCCGACCGCGCCGCTACGTGCATCCTCTTACCCGAAGAGTATTGAGATGGTCTGCGACAAGTGTTCCTGCGAGGGGGTCGTCCTCAAGACCGTCCGCTGGAGGGACGGAGATAGGACGTTCGTATTGTGCGACCCCTGCTTTGGCCCTCTAGCGGACTCCCTGTGGATCGTGGCAGGCCCGGTCGCCGCCCATGGCCGGTGCCGCGTCTGCGGTGGCTGGTCCTCCGTTAGGGAGCTGGTCGAGCAGAAGCAAGGAGGCAAGTGGGATGCACCTTCGGGTGTCTGCCAGGAGTGCTTGCGGTAAAATCAGCCCGTCGTTCCCCTACTGGGGGAACCGACTCCTCTCGGGGCCAGGTCCTTTGGTCAGGTCCGCCTGGCCCCTTTTGATACCCTCGCGAGGATCGTTTCTACGCGGCTCCTACCGCTCCACATCCCACAACACTAACCCCTACGTTCCTTCACAGGAGATCAAAGCCTCATACGTCTCACTGAATGTTTATGCGGACCCACTAGATGTGGTGATGCCTACCATGCTCCACGACGCTCTCACGACGTCGTGAAGGGCTCTCGGGTGATTATCCATGCAGGATCGTGGATGAGGATTTCCGAGAAGACCAGCTCTCGGCATCTCGGTGGATAGATCTCTACGGGGCTCTGGCTTTCTTTGAGCAGGTGGTGTTACAGTTACGGCATGATACGGAAACCAGACCCCGCCGGAGGTGTAACGACAGATGACCGACCACCGAGAGATAACCGAACGCCCGATAAAGAAGGCCGTCTGGAGGGGCTGCTGGTCTGACAGTACCATCGAGCACGGCAGGGAGCACGAACACTGGTGCGCGGTCTGCGGTCGCCGGTTCATCGCACGTTCCGAGCGGGCAGTGATCTGCGGCTCCGACGACTGTAGAAGGGCGCACAACAGGAACCAGCCTCATGCCGTCGAGAGGCGGCTAGGGGCGCGGGAGAAGTCCTGCGAGATCTGCGGAGAGCCCTTCCCCGCTTCTAGGATCGACGCGAAGACGTGTAGCCCGGCATGTCGCCAGAGGGCTTACCGTCGGCGGGTTTCCTCGAACCCGAAGAACTTACGCCTTGAGGCCCGCGACCACGGAGTTCAAATCCTATCTCTTCTGTAGACCTGCTCCGGCCAAACCTGAGACCTCGTTTCGAGGTCCTGCGCCTCGTCTCGTCTCTTCTGTAGACCTGCTCCGGCCAGATTCGTGAGCGCGTTTCGCGTTCATGCGCCGCGTCTCGAAGCTCCTCCCGTCCCTGCCCCAAACTTTCTCAGGCCAAATCCGACTTCGCGTTTCGCGGAGTCGGGCCTCGTCTCGAAGCTCCTCCCGTTCCTTCTATAGATTTGCTCCGGCCAAATCCGAGCTCTTGTTTCAAGACCTCGCGCCTCATCTCGAAGCTTCTCCCGCTGCTTCTTGACCACGCTGGCGTCAAGCCCCAGGTCTTCGGCTATCCAGCTATCAGCTCGCTTTAGACTTACGGCCCGAAGAAGAACCTATACAGCCATGAACGCCGCTGTACGCCCGTCTCCGGGTCCCCCCGGTCGGGTGGGGCGTCCGTACCCGTCGTGGTCTCCGCGACCGTCTCCGGGCCGTGTGGGGGTGCTAGCTCGGGTACCCGCTGGGCGAGAGTGTAGGTAATGCGCCGTGTCTCCGCGTGGGCGTTTCGTTCGGCTTCGAGTTGCTCTTTGAGCGTGGCTATGAGTTCGTCTCGGGGGTCGTCGTAGGTACCGGGTACAGCACCAGGGACCCTACGGGGAGGCCCGGCGTCACCCCCGGCGTCCAGGTACACGTACCTCCTGCCGTCCTCCCCCACGTCAGAGGGTAACGTCCCCCGCTTTACCCTCTTACGAACGGCTTCTTTGCTGATACCGAGTACCTGGGCGGCG
>MWWB01000191.1_pt1 | contig 13848 bp, 11 predicted proteins | sample 1047291 | NCBI WGS metagenome assembly MWWB01 (sample SAMN06349976, study PRJNA376086) | soil metagenome | isolation source: MS4-1 sample Antarctic (ecotone) soil | place: Antarctica | reverse complement strand
GCGGGACAATTTTTTCCCACTCAAACTCCACCCTTGTTGCTTCTTTGGTTTGGGCAAAACCTGACAAAGCAAATAATGAGAAACAGAACAAAGCAAGTAATTGTTTAATCTTCATTTGGTTACCTTTGGTTACCTTATTTTATCGTCAATAGTCTCAAAAAGGGTCATTTTACAGACAATTATAAATTAAATCTAATTTATGACAAGCGTTCAAATCTGACATATTACTTAGGGCATCCGGCGGTGCTGAATTTACCGTTTCTCGATGCTGCGTAGCCCTGTAACCGTCTTTTATTGCAAGAGATTAGCTCAACCTACCTCTATCGCCCGAGCATCCGGTCTTCATTTTCCTTTTTCGCTTCAAATCAGTAATAAGCGGTTAAACTAACTCCGCAACCTAATCGAAGTTTGGTTTGTCCGTTACGATTGACTGTAAATGTTCTTTTCGTTTTACACGCGTCATTAACTTCTATATTGAAATTAACTGTCGTCTTCGTTCTTCCTGTTTTGAACGCTTTTGCAAACAACATATAGCTTGAACCAACATAATCCTTACATTCTTCAGGAATACCGCACTCGTCAACGTTGCCGCCTACAAGTTCTAATTTTCCCTTTGAATTATTATGAATTGAAATTTTCAATTTGTTTTTATATTTTCGATTCGGAATTAAAAATTCGACGGTGATTGTTTTCGCGCGTTCTAATTTTTTCTGAGCAAAAATGTGAGTTGCGTTGAAACCTAAAAATAAAACTGCAAGCAAAATTGGAAGTTTTCTCATAAATTTATTTGTGAAGTACCTGAACTCACAAAAACAGATGCCTTCAAGCTTTTGACTGTTGCTTTTGTCGAATAAACTGAATAATTTTATAAAGTTATAAATGTGTAACCTTAAATCTATTGTTTATGGGACTGATTTGCGGTATTTTGCCTGTATTTGAGTTATTATGCCGCAGTTTAGCGGTATAATAACTTGTTAGACGCTTTCATAATCTCAAAATTTCTAAGATTAAGGATGTAATAAAATGTTTCTCCTTCGCTATTCTATTGCAATTTGCATTTGTATCTTTTTAGGCTGCATCATCGCTCCGCCTATTTGTTCACAGCAATTACCACCGAACAACTCAAATGAGACAGAACGTGGTATCAAGCTATATCAGCAGGGTAATAACAGTGAAGCCATAAAAGTTTTACGTGCTGTAGTGCGTACAAATAAAGATGATGCGGACGCATGGTATTATCTTGGACTTGTAAATAATCGTGTCGGTTTTGCGGAAGCCGCGCGACAGTCGTTCATTATGACAATACGCTTCCGTCCGAACTTTGCTCCCGCATATACTGGTTTGGCTTACGCAGCTTTATCTACGAATAAGTTGAAGGAGGCAGATTTTGCTGTAAAGAAGGCTCTTGTACTAGGCGCAAATAACTCTTTAACACACTATGTTCTTGGAATGTTGAATCTAAGGAAGTATGAACATTCTCAAGCACTCAAAGAAGCAGAGGCAGCAATTGCTACTAAAGATGACTTCGCTCTTGGGTATTACCTGAAATCTCGTGCACTTATCCTTGCCAGTAAATTCAAGAAGGCTGCTGAAAATTTAGAAAAGTTCCTGCAATTGAATCCTGATGATGCAAACAGAGATATATGGCTCAGGGAGTTGAAAATTCTGCATCAATATAGCGATGCAGAACAAAGTCATTTGCCATCAGATTACAGCAATATCTATTTACCGGCTGAAGTGACGAGGAGAGCGCAGATTGATAGTAAATCCATAAAGAAAGTACTACCTGAAGAAAACTACACTGATCCAGTGGTCGCACTGCTTCTAATTATTGCTTCGGATGGTACGATCAAGGATGTTCTGGTGCTTCAGCCATTCAACCGCGAGGCGACACAGCAAGCAATCAAAATAGTTCGTAAGCATAAATTTATACCTGCTATAAAAGATGGAAGGGGTGTTTCACAGTTTATACAAATAGAACTAAGATTTAGATAAAGCAAAGAGCAGGTAGTTGCAGCAATGGATGACATGGCTCGAATGCTTGAGGGGAGGCAGATACCGGACGACCCGGAACATGGGAAGGCGTTCGTGATGAGTGTTTTGCGGTCGGGTATAACTTCATATTTCGGGCAGAATCTTGGATAGCCTAACAGTGCATCGAACAAGTAAACGGACGTGAGGGCGAAACAGCGACTTTGTTTTAACGAAACTTTTTGCTCCGACGTTGTGCGTAACCGGTTTCGCCCCACGTCATCTCAATCGTTGGGTGCTTTCTGTAAATTTTCAACGTAGCCTTAATTGATGGATGTATTACGACGTGCAGAACGAGAAATCACAAATGGTCGGTTATGGCGAGCTAGAGAAATTTTAGAAAACTCTCTCGGACACTCCGGCTACAAGGCTAAAATTTATGAGAAACTTGGAACTGTTTTGCTTGAAATGAAAGATTTGGCGCAAGCCGGAAAATACTTGTTTTTGTCAGGCGTGAGCAAACCAGAATACGAAGAAGCGGTTGGCATCTTTTTTCAGAATTATGAGAACAAACCGCATAACTTGTTTCGCTCGTTTCCGCGTTCGGCAAAGTTGACAAAAATCTCCGAGTATCCAAAGTCTGTTGCCGATAAGCTGCGTGAGCTTGGTTTGCCTGAAATACTCGGAGATGAAAACGGCAATACTTTTATTCATCCAGACCGTAATGAGGACAGGCTTATGAAAATAGGCTGTTTTCTGATAGCTTTTGTGATTGTAGCTTTGATAGTTTTAGGCATCGTGAAATTATTTGAAATTGTTTTCTAATCACGACGCACCCAACAATTCAATGGACGTGAGGGCGAAACAGCTCTCCCTACTCTCTGGCTAGCCCTTCCAGACCTCCCAGTCTTCTTTAGAGCAACTTTTATTACAGATATTTGTATGTCCTAGCCTATAAGTGGTGTTCTCCAATCTGGGTATTCTACTGTAGATTTTAATTCAATTTCCAAAAATTAATGTCCTGATTTTGTTTACTATAAACTAATTATTAATCTCAGAAGCAACACTTTTTGATATTGAAAATTTTATCCTAAAATTCTACTTATTAGCTGCTGAAAAATCTGTTGAATTTTGTTTATCTTTGTATTATTATATTTACGGTGTGTTAGATAGCTCACTTGTTAAGTTTTAGAATAACTCAAACACACTTTTAACTTTGCAATCTAAGCTTTTACTCCCAATTTGTAATCGCTAATGCAATAACTAACTCATAACTCCCCAAATTTTGGAAAACAATCGTAAGGTGTGTAGTAATTAATTTCAACTATATATAGTTTATATAGATTTGGTGCTATTCAGTTTGGATAAAACGTTGACAAAGATGTTCTGAAAATTCTTGTACCATCAATAAATAAATTTTACTAAATACGAACACCAGTGACCATTTAAACTATACTTTCTTAAAGGTGGAACAAATGAACAACAATTTCTCAAAAATAACATTAATGTTGACTTTCTTTGCTACTGTTGTTATTTCGATTAGTCTCAGTCAAGTACCGGTTCTAATGGCAAAAACCATTGCAGCCAAGAATTCTAAACAAGTAATGGATGAGTCCTCATCATTTATACGAAGAATTAAGAAAATAGGTAATTACTTTCAGGAGAGTGGTGAGTATAAATCACTAGCAGAAGCAGTGCAAGCGACCCTCGGTACTGAGAAAAGAACCACGGAAAATGGTCAATTAAATTTCTCATACGCACAAACAGCGAAGTTAGTTGCCGATGATGGTACCAGGTTCGATTATTTTAGTAAAAGTGTTGCTATTGATGGCGATACCGCTGTTGTGGGCGCGAGTTCTGTTGATGTAGGAACAACTTTCGACCAAGGTGCTGTTTATATATTCAAAAGGCGTGGATTAACCTGGTCGTTAGAACAAAAGCTTTTTGCATCAGATGGTTCGCAGAGTGACGGTTTCGGTTCCAGTGTTGCAATAGAAGGGGATACTTTGGTTGTAGGGGCTTGTCTTGATGACATCGGAACATCAACAGAATCTAATCAAGGTTCTGTTTATATTTTTACAAGAAATGGCACTGTATGGACAGAACAGCAAAAGCTGATTGCAAGTGATGCTTCATTAAATGATTGGTTTGGCTATAGTATTGCCATTTCAAACAATACAGTTGTTGTGGGGGCTTATAATGACTCTATCGGGACAATCTTTAATAATCAAGGTTCAGCGTATATTTTTGTGCGAAGCAATTCGTTATGGACGGAAAGGGCGAAGCTAATAGCTAAGGATGGCTCAATTAATGATCATTTTGGCAATAGTGTCGCTATTGAAGGTGAGACTGTAATTGTCGGTGCTTTTGAAGCCAAAAACGGCACGGGGTTTACACACGGCGCAGTTTATATCTACCTGCGAAATAATACCTCTTGGATACAGTCGCAAAAGCTTACTGCAGTTGATGCTTACGAGGCTGGCTATGAAAATTTCGGTAAAAGTGTTGCTATCAGCGGCGGCACAATTGCTATCGGTGCATGGGGTGATAATTCTCAACAAGGTTCGGCTTATATATTTGTGCGAAATAGTGGAACGTGGGAAAAACAGCAAAAACTCGTTGCATCAGATGGAGACAGATATGACTATTTTGGCGGTAGCGTAGATATTGATGGGGATACTTTAATTGTTGGCGCGCCTTGGGACAATATTGGGTTATATGACCGCAGTGGCTCCGCATATGTTTATAAAAGACAAGGAACGATCTGGTCTGAGCAGGCAAAATTTCCGCCTCCGGAAAATGGAATAGATACTCATTTTGGTGAAGCGGTTGCTATTAGTGGCGGCACAATGATTATCAGTGCTCCAGGGAATAATGCTGGTTTAGGCGCAGCGTACATTTTTAATGACATAACTAATGTACCGGACTTACAAGCAGCCAGCGATTCCGGCACAAGCAACAGTGATAATGTTACTTCCAGTCGAACGCTTATATTTAACATAAATGACATAACAATCGGGGCATTAATTGAACTTCTTCGGGACGGTGTAGTAGTTGACAGTACAGTAGCAAACAACAATGCAATAATATTAGCCGATAAAACTTTACCTTCCGATGGCACTTTTCGTTATAGCGTTCGACAAACTTTATCTAATAACACTATTTTACTTGGTGCTCCATCTGTTGTCACAGTTGATAATACGGCGCCGACCGGAATAATCAATCAAGCTATCGGGCAAGACGACCCGACTAGATTCCAACCCGTAAATTTTAGTGTGATCTTTAATGAACCTGTTTTTGGTTTTGATGCCGCAGATGTATCACTCATCGGCTCAACAGCAAATATTTCATCTGCCGTTATTAGTGTGACGGGAGGCGGTTCGTTTTACAAAGTTTCCGTAAGCAACGTTACTTCTGACGGAATAGTAAAGACTAGTATTATTGCGAATGCGGTGCAAGATTTGGCAGGTAATTTGGGTATAACAGCTTCATCTAGCACAGATAATACAGTATACCTTGATATAACTGCTCCAACCCTAACAATTAACCAATCTGCTGACCAATCTGATCCCACCAGAACATTGCCGATAAATTTCACCGTTATTTTCAGTGAGCCTGTCACGGGATTTGATAAATTTGACGTGTCGCTGGCTGGCTCTACTGGTAATGTTTCCACTGCTAATATTACAGTAATAGGCAGTGGCACAACCTACACTGTCTCTATAAGTAACTTACGATTAATTGGACAGACGATTCAAGTAAGTATTCGCTCGGGAGCGGCACAAGATTTAGTAGGAAATTTGAATGTAGGCTCGACGAGTTCTGATAATAGAGTGAGATTACTTTCTACCTTTGCCGATTTCGATGCGGATGGCAAAGCCGATATTTCTGTATTTAGACCAGACAACGGAGTTTGGTATTTGCTTAACTCACAAACAGGATTTAATTCCGCTCAGTTTGGGTTATCAACAGATAAGATAGTTCCAGCTGATTACGACGGAGACGGCAAAACCGATATTGCTGTTTGGAGAGAAGATATGGCAAATCCAGACCGTGCTTATTTCTATATTCTCAACAGTTCCAATAATACAGTTCGAGTGCAGCAGTTCGGACGAACTGGTGATTCGGTTTCGGCTGTTTCAGATTGGGACGGCGACGGCAAAGCTGATATTTCAGTGTATAGGACTGGAACAAATGGCGGACAAAGTTATTTCTTTTATCGTCCGTCATCGCAGCCTTCGGTTGATTTCATTAGTGTTCCGTGGGGCAGTGATGGAGACAAACCAGTTGTAGCTGATTATGATGGCGATGGCAAATCGGATGCTGCTGTTTATCGTCCCAGTAATGGTGTCTGGTATATCTTGAAAAGTCGTGATGGATTCTCTGCTGTTCAGTTTGGCAATTCAACAGATAAACCAGTTGTCGGAGATTACGATGGTGATGGGAGGGCAGATATTGCCGTTTATCGTCCGTCAGGAGGTTATTGGTACCAATTGAGAAGCACACAAGGTTTTGCTGCTGTTCAGTTTGGTAATTCAACAGATTTACCAGTCCCAGCAGATTATGACGGAGACGGCAGAACAGATGTTGCCGTATTCAGACCATCGGAAAGCACCTGGTATCAATTAAGAAGCACACTCGGATTCAATGTTGTTCAGTTTGGAGCGAGCGGTGATAATCCGATTCCAAATGCTTTTGTTCCTTAATACAATTCAAATATAAAAATAATAAGAGCCGTAAGGGTCAAAACTTGCGGCTTTTTCTGGTGGCAAAAGTTTCAATTTTTCAAAACTGCTCCAGCAGATTAGGAAGGTATTGTCTTAAAGGCATTAGGGGATACACCCATTAATCTCTGGCTAGTGTTACTTTACCTTAGATTTTAGGCTGAGATTTGGGATGATGTCAGACCTAAACCCTAGTAAATACGGGCTTAATGCTAAGAAATTTTGGTCGCTATACACGATATAGTATATGAAAGACCTGACTATTCCCCTATGCTAGTCCAGTATAAGCAGATGGCGCAGGATCAGCAGGTTTTTAGCCTCCTAGCAGCCTTTCAGACAAGAGTTTCAAGGGAAGACCTACCTCTCAAAGCTGGAAGAAAAATCCCCATCTTCGTTGTTATCGCCAAGACTGTTATAAATGCGTTTGTAAATGTCCATCTGAGATTCTTCTGTTCTCTGGTTAGTCCCGTTTGACGATTTTTCACTCAAAATCCACATCCGCCATTTTTTTAGCCAATCCTTGCTGGAGCTATCAGCGTGATAAATCTCGAACTTTTCAGTAGCTTTATGGACATCTACTTCTGGATTTCTCTCTTCAGCCCAGCCGATCATATCTTCCGTTAATAAAAAATCGGCGGGAAAAGGAACTTCTACTTTTTTCGCCGACTGCCACCGATCCGGATCATCCAGATAAACTTCACCCTCAATAGGATTGTCATAAGAGTCAGATTCGCTAAAAGAGGATTCGCTGGTTTCTTCTCTTTCTTTTATAACGTCTTCTTTTTCTTTTCTTATGTCTGACAAGTGAGAGTCGTCTTCTCTCTCTTGGGTCGTATATGAGTTATTCTCTTGAGTATTCTCTGTATATATGACATCGCCTTCTATTACTTCGGGATATTCAGTTTCTGTATCTCCAGAGAAACTATATTCATCATTCCCAACTGTAGAAGAATGCTTTTCCCGAAAGATTCCTGATTTCTTTTCGAGAGACAAACTTTCTAATGCTTGGTTTACAAAAGCGTGATTTCTCACGTAATGAGTTTGATGGGATGGTTTATGGTAATAACTACAATAGAATTTACCAGCGAATTTATCACCCTCTACCTGCCTGTAGGCAGTGAGGGATGGATAATGAGTGCAGATTGGTTTTAGAGCATTAGCAATTTTCGTATCACTCATTCCCATCTCCTCTGTCCAGCTATCGCCTTCCCGATAAGCAGGGTTATCAGTTTTGGCTGGAGTCATAAATTTGTAGAAACCGTCAGGTTTCAGATCAAACCAGTATTCTAACTGTGCCATCATCAGACACATTTTTTCATCGCCGGATTCAACTATCTCCATCAGCTCCGGAACATATAATTTAACGAACTTGCTCGTATTCTTTTTTGTCTTCACTTTTTTCATATCTCTCAAGCTAATTTATACTCCGTCCCTGCTTTTTTACCTGCCTTTCATAAATATCCGTATCTTGTTCACTAAACAAATTTTCCATATTTTTATACATAACTGATTTCTGGACTTGACTTGCTCATTGGAATCCGTTATCCTTATACTAAGGGAAATTATATAATCATATATATAACCAACTAATACCACCACTACCACTTTCTTGAGCTTCAGATACCACTACAAGCCCTTTTTATTTCAAATAGGTAGTGTGGGTAGGGTCAGACTATAAAACGCCCTTAAAACGCATCCCTTTATTCATTAATTAAAAGTCTAGCACAATTTTTCGCCTTTGTCAAGTCCCCTAGTAAAACTCACCCTCTGACACCTTCCTATTGGCTCATATATGCTCTAGAACGGTTTTGATACCTAAAATGGACTATGAGGAGGGTCACGTAAGAAGAGACTGTCCTAGCTGATTTTTAATGTGATAGGGACTTACAGGTCAAGGGCTTTACTTGAGATGTGTAAACTCTACAAATTGCGCCTAATTTTTAGAGTTTTGAAAAATTTAACCTTTATTTTTGTGTTTTTTTATGTTACATTTATTATGTGATGCAAAAGATGACACCGTTCTCAATCTCACCTAACCCACTTTCCTTGTATCTAACCGATTCTCTAAAGGCTGTCTTGCACAGAGCAAGGTCAGCTATTGATTACAGACAGGGATTGACCTGCATTTTAGGAGATGTTGGGCTGGGTAAATCTACAATCTTGCGTTTTCTCTGGGCAGAGTATGCTGCGCGGGAGGATGAGTGTAAGACCGCATTTATCTCCACACCTTCGTTTCCGTCTCCCTTTGCGATGCTCAAAAGTATTTGCCAGGACTTCGGACTCGAAGCAATGCGTTCGCGTGAAGCGCAAAAAAGATTGTTTGAGACATATCTTGTCGAGCAGTTTCAGACGAATAAGAACGTCGTTATTTTTATTGACGAAGCGCAGATGTTATCTAATCAGCAACTGGAGCTACTGCGGGAAATACTGAACTTTGAAACTAATACAGAAAAACTTGTCCAAATTGTTGTGGCGGGTCAGATGGAACTAAAACTCAAAATTAACCGACAAGCAAACCGTCCTTTTAAGTCCCGCATAATGAGCTATTCAAACCTTAACCCTCTGACCTTAGAGGAAACAAAAGAAATGATTAACTTTCGGTGCAAGTTTGCCGAAACTGAAAATCCCTTCCCTGAAAATGTGATTGACCGGATTTACTATCACGCGCAGGGCATTCCGAGGTCAGTGCTAAAACTATGTTATGAGCTTTACGAACTACACCGACTCGGAGTTTTAATTTTTACGCCAGAGCTGGTAGACGAAACGGCAAATGAGGTTGCGTTATGAGTTCAACTTTAATCTCTCTCCTTAAGGCTGACGAAGCAAAGAAGAAGGCAGAATCGGAAAAACCGAAACTCGAAGTTGTTCCAAAGACCGAGCAACTCTCCCGTGTCGAAAAACAACCTGAAATGGAGATTAATACTGGACATCTGGACGTCCAAAACCCAGACGCCCAGACGTCCAGTATGGACGTCCAGACGCCGGAGCGGTTAGACGTCCAGATGCCGAAACACTTAGACGTCCAGACGTCCAGCGAGAAATTCTACCCTAGTCGCAAACATAAGAAACGTAAGACTATACGGCTACCATCTCAAAAAGTCGAAAAATACGAATTATGGTGTTTTATGAATAAAATTGATTTTCAGGACGCCGTAGAGAGAGCGATGGATTATTTTATTGGACGCCCAGACGTCCACATATTGATAGATGATTTTGAAGAGAAAAAAGAGACTGATGAAATCATCATTTTCTATCAAAAATGGACGGGCAACAATATCAGACCCAAAGACCGAACGGCGCGAGAAGAAGTCAAAAGATTTTCAGACGATATTTGCAAAATTGGAATTCTGACGGCAATCCTGCGCGCTAAAAACAAAATTAATTCGTTTAATTACTGCATTCCGGTTATCGAGGAAATTGCAGCCACACAAGACGAGCAACCGATGAAGGACAAAGACGTTTACGTTGAGTATCTACAGCAAACTGTGATGAATGTGAGAAAAAGGTAGTCTATTAATTTAACAAAAGAACAAATGAAAAGTATAGAAGATTTTTCAAATAAGATTATCTGCGGAGATGCGTTGAAAGTTATGCAACAACTGCCTGATAATTGCGTTGATTTAGTTGTAACTTCTCCGCCTTATAACTTAAAAAATTCTACTGGGAACGGTATGAAAGCAGGAACCAAGACGGGAAGATGGGCTAATAATCCACTTCAAAACGGTTATGCTCTCCACAATGACGAAATGCCTCACGATAAATACGTCGCATGGCAAAGAGGAGTTCTAACGGAGGTAATGAGGCTTCTAAAGAACGATGGCGGAATTTTCTACAACCATAAGTGGAGGGTTCAGGGCGGTTTAATTCAAGACCGACAAGACATCGTGGAAGGCTTCCCAGTTAGACAAATTATCATCTGGAAACGAGCGGGAGGATTTAATTTTAATCCAGGTTATTTTGTGCCGACCTACGAAGTGATTTACCTAATAGCTAAACCAAAATTCAAATTAGCGAAAGGTGCTAATGGCTACGGCGACATTTGGGAATTTACGCAGGAAATGAAAAATAAACACCCTGCCCCTTTTCCCGTCGGATTGCCGACCCGTTGCATAGAATCTACAAATGCGGAGATTATTCTTGACCCTTTCTCCGGTTCTGGAACAACAGCTTTAGCTGCGCGAAGACTGGGAAGAAAATTTATCGGAATTGATATTTCACCTGACTATTGTCAGCAAGCGGAGGAAAGATTAGCAGAAGAATTAAACTTTGCAGCTTCAAATTAAAATTTATGGAAACCTACACGAAGGAAAGTTTAATTCAAAGGCTTAAAGAGATTAGAGATACAGGATTCATTCTAAACGCTCGACACGGTAATCACGGCGGCATAGGAAACACGCTTGAGGATTTACTAGGAATCGAAGAAAACAATTTGCCATTGCCAAACGCTGCAGAATGGGAACTGAAAACCCAAAGATTAGGCACAAGTTCACTAACTACGCTCTTTCACATTGAACCAAGCCCGCGCGCTTTGCGCTTTGTTCCAGCCATCTTTCTGCTTAAATACGGCTGGAGGCATCAAAACGCTGGAGTAGGTTACCCAGAGACGGAAATGAGCTTCCGTCAAACCATTCACGGACTAGCACCGAGCGACAGAGGCTTTAGGGTTGTTATAGATAAAACCGAAAGAAAAGTTTTGATTTCATTTGATAGTGGTTCGGTCGCCGTCCGTCATTTGGAGTGGCTTGAAACAACAAAAGGCAGGATTGGACACTTGAACGAATTAGAACCGCAACCGTATTGGGGTTTTGATGATTTGGCAGCCAAAGCCAGAACCAAACTTTTGAATACGTTTTATATTCAGGCAAAGGTCAAAAGAGAAGCTGGTCAAGAATTTTATCACTATCAAAAGATTCTAAAATTGAGCCAATTTAACTTCGATAAATTTTTACAAGGTTTGGTTGAAGGGTTTGTGCTTATTGACTTTGACGCTCGAACGGGACACAATCACGGCACAAAATTCAGGTTAAGACAGAATCATTTGCCGGATTTATATGACGAAGTGGAGGAAATCTAAATTTTAGTACAAAACGTATTTTCATATATCCTCTTTTACACGAATTTGAATCCCCAGCCACGACGCAACAGCTATTTCATCCGCCTCAACAACCTGATTATTTCAGCCACAATTTTTGCAAGTCCACATAATCTATCTCCTCTTTCTTCAAATCAAACATCACAATCTATTTATGAACTCGTCTAAATTTGTTCGTTTGACCTTGAACCCGCGCCCGATGACCCGCGCCTTTAATGTTTCATCACGAATCGCATCTCGAATTGTTTGCTCGGACAGTCCACTCAATGCTCTGCATTCTTTAACCGTGAGCAGAACCTTGTCCGCTATTGTGCAAAAAGCTAAGAATGGATTATGATAAGTGTGTTCTTAAAGCGTATCTAACTATCTATCATTTTGAGACCTATTTTGTTTATTACTTGGAAAAAATATGAAAAAACTTATTTTACTAGCCTTTCTTTTGTTGGCTACTTTATCAACTTTTGCTCAAACTCAAACAACTCAGTCGCTAGAAGCGAGAACTGCAATAACTCAGCTCGGTGATGAGATTAATTTGAAAAGTGATGGCACTTGGACTTATAAAGTGCGAAGGTCTCCTGTAGATTATTCTTCTTCTTCAAATCCGTTGAAAGCGATGGATAACACTTCAGAAATTGTTGACGTATACAAGGATGGAATTTGGAAACTCGTTGTTAGACCTTCTTTAGCCTATAATCCTCCTAATCCTTCTTTAGGAACTATTACTGTTCAAATTCAAGCAGGTGTTGTAATGAAGAGCGGGGATGTTAAACCTGTAGCTAGAACTGAGTTTTTAGTCTTTGGGGTAGATATTTCTCCGGGTTTAGCTACATTTAGAGGCGAAGACGGAAAGCCGTTAGACATTTTTCATTTCTACCTAACTCGTCAGTTTGGCTTGAAAGATAGCTCAACTATAGGCGAGATGATAAAGCCAGCGATTGCAGGGAGCTTTACGACGAATTTTAGTGGGGAGTCTTCGTTTAACCTGCCACTTCAAAAATCGCCTTATTATATTTTTGGTTCGTATGACGTCGGGCGTTCAACCTGTGTATGGTATTTGCAAATCAACGGAGATAGAAGTGGCAGTTACATTATGGACAACAAAACCTCCGACTATTGTAGTTAATAATTTGGGTTATGTGTGATTCTTGGAACAAGCGAATAGGCTTGTCAAACATGAAACTCATTGACTTGCAACGTACAAAATGTAAGAGTGTTTTGTCTATTAACTTCCCATCCCAAACAAACAGGAGATTTTCAATGAATACATCGTTTAACCAACGAATTTTAGTCATATGTTGCCTAGTAACTTTCGGTCTGTTAGCATTCACAACGCCAGAAACAGTGAAGGGTCAGGGTTCCAACATAATCCAAGCATGCGCCAAAAATGACGGTTCGCTCCGTCTAGTAAGCACTGCCGACCAGTGCAAAAATAACGAAACCCCAATTAGCTGGAACGGTCTAGGAAATTCTACAAGCTCAAACGTAACGGCTATTACGCACATACCTACGGCAACAAACAGATGCGGAGCATATACACCATCATCCGGTGGTATCGGTTATCGTTTCACAGTCATAGATAACCCGCTCCTCAACAACAAGCCGGAAGCCATAATCCTGGCTGGTATGTACAGTATCCCTATTCCAATCTTCAGCACAGGAAGTTCAAGAATGCAGGGTGTTCTCGCCAACGGTGGATTTGCCTACTTCGCAAACGAAGCCGACAGAACTGCTTATAGCTTTGGTTATGGCAATCTATCAGACTGCCCTACAAACAGATGGATGGTACCCTGGGATAATATCTTCCCAGACGCCAAATTAAGCATAACGATAAAGAATCCCTAATTCAGCAAAACTACCCATAACTACTATCTCTTGATTGTACTTTGGTTTAGTAAAGGGGTGAGTCGCAACTGTGAAAAATTGCGGCTTTTCTAGTGGCAAAAGTTTCAATTTTTCAAAACTGCTCCAGCAGATTAGGAAGGTATTGTCTTAAAGGCATTAGGGGATACACCCATTAATCTCTGGCTAGTGTTACTTTACCTTAGATTTTAGGCTGAGATT
>MWWB01000190.1_pt1 | contig 13856 bp, 9 predicted proteins | sample 1047291 | NCBI WGS metagenome assembly MWWB01 (sample SAMN06349976, study PRJNA376086) | soil metagenome | isolation source: MS4-1 sample Antarctic (ecotone) soil | place: Antarctica | reverse complement strand
GAGGGACAAAACTCGATTATATTGGATCAGGAAAACGCTTCACAAAAATAGTCACGAGGATTGTGTTTCTGAGTAAATGCAGCATAAATGTGAAATCAGCAAAAAATTTTCACTTCGCTAAATTGCCGCTAGTATGCACACACGATAGACAAAATCCAATGAATAGGGGGGGTAGGAGTAAAATTTTGAAAAGGAGTATAAAAGTGCGTTCCAGTTTTAAGGCTTAAATATGCTAGAAAATTTATTTTCGCCAGATGAGTAACTTTTCAGTTGTTTCTAGGATCAAAAGAACTCAGCTTCTTCTCGGCATTGGTAGGAAAGCGAGAGGCAGACTCTGCTATATCTCTCACTTCCTCATCCGTTACCGGCTCTTCTCCCTTTTCACAGTATGTGTCCCGGATGGTAACCAGAACATCAAAAATCTGTTCAGCATTTTTTCCGCTTCCTCTTTCACGACAAGCCCATTTGAACAGAGTCAATTCCCTCTCCCCATTTGGAATTACATCGTCTGTAGTTAATCTACCAGGTAATTTATTAATATCCCTGAGCTGCTTTCCTGTTGCCTGATTATTTCGTTTGTAAGTCTTTTTTTCTGAAGAGATTTCATTCTCTTCTGTTTCGACGTAAAACCAATCCTCAGGCATTGTGGCTGGATCTCCAATCTCATTCCATTGGTAGACTGTTCCGGATTTATGAACGCTGCCCGGAGCGACGATAAACCCACCCTTGCTTCTAATATCTAATCCATCTGCGAGAGCTCCGGCTGTGTTCTTCAGATCTGTGTTGGTTGCGTAGATGTGTTGCCCGTTACTGCATTTAACACTGATCACATTTTCCATGTTAATTTCGTACTCACGCAGCAGATGGGCAAGAGACTGATCCCCTCCATTTTTGTTATCAACGTCCAGAACGCTGTAACCCATGACTTTAAAACCAACGTTGAGGTCTGGATTGTTCTCAAACTCTTTGAGATAACGATCCTTCTTATCTTCATAATTGGAATGGTTGATGAATTTGTAGCTGTGAACTGGATGCTTACCTATGCTGTGACAGTTGATTCCTCTCCTGCAAGAACATTCCACTCCATCTTCTGTAAATACCGGATAGTTCGTTGGCAGGACTATAAAGCCAGAGTCCATATAAAGCTTTATCCTGTCTATTCTGTCCATAGCGTTAATCTCTGGAGCAGTAAATCTTTGTAGGAAAGACCACTGTATATTATATATAGGGGTATATTCTTCATCTTCTGGGGTATATCTGGTGTAGAGCTCCTCTCCCTCTCCTAGTCTTATAGGGTACGTTTTCCAGAGTTTGTGCTTTGGATTCTTACGGTTAGCGTTTGGCAGAGTTTCAAGCAGAAGCAAACCCTCCTTTATCAGGGTATTTTTTAGTCTTCTCAATTTGGTTCTGCTTGCGTCTATGCCTTTGTCTTGTAGTGCTTTAACCTGACTGTCCTCTGACATCCAGCATTCATCGGGAAGGAGCTCGTAATACCATTTCTCGACTCCAATCAGATTTTTAATCTTTTCTTCTAATTCCTGTTTAGTTAACGACTTTTCCATTTTTTATGACCTATTAAAAATAATTCTTGACTTTGCTTTTACAATGGACTACCATGTTAATGGCGTTAGTTTGTGCCCACCAACATCTCCTAAACACCCACTCCTTGCCACCTAGGAGCCTCTGTGGCTGTCTTTTACCTTACAAGGTAGGGAAGGGGTAGGGTCGAAGGATAAAACACGCTCAGAATCGATTTACAGCTCATTTTAAAAAACGTTCCTAAAATTATTTCTCCTTCAGCTTTCCCTAATCCGTATTTTTAAGTTCACTCATGGTTATAGTGTATCACGGATGACACACGTTTGTCAAGTATGAGACAGTTTCCCAACAAAACTCACAAAATAAAACACAACTTTTGCAATTATAGAGTATTGAAAATCAGACTTCATTTTAACAACCCCCTCCCAAAACGATAGTTTGATTCTTAGGTAGAGTTATGTTATAAACTGCCATTATGAACACGCCTTCTATTACTACTGCCTTTTCAATCAACCCCGACCCGACGCTTTTATATTTAACTGCTGGCTTAAAGGCAGCATTGCACAAATGCCGATTCGTTATTGAAAACTTTCAAGGCTTAACGGCAATCGAAGGTGATGTAGGACTAGGCAAATCTACCGTTTTGCGCTATCTATACCAATCCTATGCAAGCCGTGATGATTGCATTACAGCGTTTATTCATACCCCCTCATTTAAGTCCGAATTTGCCTTTCTCAAAGCCGTCTGTGCTGAATTTGATATTCCTATTAGAACTTCGATGCAGAAGCAGGAATCCGAGCTTAACGCCTTCCTTATTACTAAATACAGCAAGAACCAAAGAGTGGTTTTATTTATTGATGAGGCTCAGAAGTTGCCCGGCGTTCAACTGGAATTACTCCGCACTTTATTAAACTTTGAGACTGGAAAGCATAAACTAATCCAAATCGTGATTGCCGCGCAGTTAGAACTTAGACAAAAACTAGCTGACCCTTCAAAAAAGGCTTTAAGGTCAAGGATATTCGCGCCATCGAGCCTTGAAGCTCTGACATTAGAAGAAACAGAGCAAATGGTTGATTTTAGGTGTGAGCAAGCCGGAATCGCCAATCCTTTCTCTAAACCGGCAATACAGAGCATTTACACGCTAACAGGAGGCATTCCAAGAGAAATCTTAAAGACCTGTGCTATCGGAATGGAAATGATGCGTGAAGCTGGAGTGGCAAACATCGAACCAGAAATGATAGCGATAATTCATAAGGAGGCAATATATGGCTGAAAAGTTAGCTTCCTTCAAAGATTTAATGCAGGCGAAACAAGACCGCGAGAAAGTAGAAAATACTGGTCAACCAGTTAACCAAAATCCAGTTAACCAGTTAACCAGTGTGGTTAACCAAATTATTCCCGATGTGGCTAACCAACCAAAAGATATAGTGGCTAACCAGTTAACCGTTAACAGCGAAAAAGTGGCTAACCAGTTAACCAGTGAGAGAAAATTCCGTAGCCGCAGAGAACGAAAGCTAAAGGGGTTACGGCTACCAAAACAAAAATTGGAAAAATGGGAACTGTGGTGTTTTGTTAATAAATTTGATTTTCAGGAAGCGGTAGAACTTGCAATGGACTGGTTAACTGGTCAACCAGTCACGTCGCTGACTGGTCAACTGGATAACCACGTATTGATTGATGATTTAGATGATAATAAAGAGACTGATGAAATCATCATTTTTTATCAAAAATGGACTGGAAATAATATCAGACCTAAAGACCGAAAAGCGCGGGAAGAAGTCAGGAAATTCTCAGACGACATCTGCAAAATCGGGATTCTAACTGCAATCTCAAGAGCAAAAACTAAGATAAATTCTTTTGCTTACTGTGTGCCAGTAATCGAGGATATAGCAGAAGAGGCTGGTGCGATTGATAGCAAAGGCGAATATCTCAAGCACTTAGAGAAATTTATTCTAAGCGCAAGAAAGGGAAGGTAAAGTATGAATCTGGATAACGTCATAAACAAAATAACTTGTGGTGATTCGCTCAAAATTATGAAGCAGTTGCCGGATGAATCTATTGATTTAGTAGTAACTTCACCGCCTTACAATCTGAAAAACTCAACAGGGAACGGAATGAAAGCCGGAACTAAAACTGGACGTTGGGCAAACAACCCGTTGCAAAATGGTTATGCTCATCACGACGACGAAATGCCCCACGATAAATATGTGGCTTGGCAAAGAGACTGTTTGAGCGAAGCAATGCGGCTTCTTAAAAACGACGGCGCAATTTTTTATAATCATAAATGGAGAGTGCAGGGCGGTTTAATCCAAGACCGGCAAGACATCGTTGATGGGTTTCCAGTTCGACAAATTATCATCTGGAAACGAGCGGGAGGTTTTAATTTTAATCCGGGTTATTTCGTGCCAACCTACGAAGTGATTTACCTAATAGCCAAACCAAAATTCAAATTAGCGAAAGGTGCTAATGGCTACGGCGACATTTGGGAATTTACTCAGGAAATGAAAAATAAACATCCTGCACCGTTTCCAACAGGCTTGCCAACCCGTTGCATTGAATCTACAAATGCAGAAATTATTCTTGACCCTTTTTCCGGCTCTGGAACAACAGCTTTAGCGGCGCGAAGATTGGGAAGAAAGTTTATCGGAATTGATATCTCACCTGATTATTGCCAGCAAGCAGAGGATAGATTAGCTGGAGAATTAAACTTTGCAGCTTCAAATTAAAATTTATGGAAACCTACACGAAGGAAAGTTTAATTCAAAGGCTTAAAGAAATTAGAGATGCGGGATTCATTCCAAACGCTCGACACGGCAATCACGGCGGTATAGGAAACACGCTTGAGGATTTACTAGGAATCGAAGAAAACAATTTGCCGTTACCAAACGCGGCAGAATGGGAACTAAAAACCCAAAGGTTAGGCACAAGCTCACTAACTACGCTTTTTCACATCGAACCAAGCCCACGCGCCTTGCGCTTTGTCCCAGCTATCTTTCTGCTTAAATATGGCTGGAGGCATCAAAACGCCGGAATAGGTTATCCAGAAACGGAAATGAGTTTCCGCCAAACCATACACGGACTAGCACCGAGCGACAGAGGTTTTAAGGTTGTTATAGATAAAACCGAAAGGAAAGTTTTAATTTCATTTGATAGTGGTTCGGTTGCCGTGCGTCATTCAGAATGGCTTGAAACAGCGAAAGGCAGAATTGGACACTTGAACGAATTAGAACCGCAACCGTATTGGGGTTTTGATGATTTGGCAGCCAAAGCTAGAACCAAACTTTTGAATACGTTTTATATTCAGGCAAAGGTCAAAAGAGAAGCTGGACAAGAATTTTATCACTATCAAAAGATTCTAAAATTGAGCCGATTTAACTTTGATAAATTTTTACAAGGTTTGGTTGAAGGGTTCGTGCTTATTGACTTTGACGCTCGAACTGGACACAATCATGGCACAAAATTCAGGTTAAGACAGAATCATTTACCGGATTTGTATGATGAAGTGGGGGAAATCTAAATTTTAGTACAAAACGTATTTTCATATATGCTCTTTTACACGAATTTGAATACCCCAGTCATATTACCACTGCTCTTGATATAATCAAAAGAATTCTTCATAACGCCCATATTTGTTGATGCTAACCGATTACTGGGTCCGATAAGATGTATTAAGTTATTGATTCTTAAGGGTTTAGAGGCATAAACCACAATTAGTTGTGCTTTTCTGTCAATTTAACAAGCAAAATTTTAGCCTCTGATCCACAACATATTGTGTTGCAGATCAAAATCAATATATAGTGGCTGGCATTGTGCATTTTGATAATATAGACAAGCATAGACTAACATAGACAAAATTCAGACAATTGAGAATATAGACAAATCAGACAACTAAGACAGACAATATAGACATGAACAAAAAAGAGGCAGCAGCATTTTTAAATGTTTCAGAGAAAACCATAGAGAGATTAAGGGAAAAGGTAAGCTATCAGCCAGATTGGAAAAAGGAAAAACCAGAGATGTGGTGATCTTTGATGATCAAGAGCTGGCAAGATACAAGGAGCAGAGAGAGCAGCCAACACATCTGCCACGTTAATTCAGCCGTTATGCCGCTACTTTAGTGTAACCATCTAATTGGAGAATAATACAAATGAAATCAAGACGACACGTTTTACTTTTGCTCCTAGTTATCCTAAATCTGAATCCAAGCGCAATTCTCGCACAGTCGCAAGCTAAGAGACAATCAAGCGTGGTTCTTTTGCCTCCACAAGAAAAAAAACCATCACGCGAACTTACTTTTGGTGAAGCCCGTTCTATGTTGGTAGGAAAGAAAGTTTCCATTATGGGTACGATTTTATCAAAAGGCTATCTGAATGACTGGTATCCGGTAGTTGAGCAAAACGGCGAATATGAAAGATTTACAACTGGGAATTATAACCACCTACCCGACTCCTATTTAGGGAAAGAAGCGGAGGTTGTTACTGTACAACTTACCAGTTTAGAAAAGAAAAGAAGCGGAGCCGGTGGTGTGAACGCGTTGGGGGAAACAATCAGTGCCGACTCACTTGTTAATCCACATTGTGACGTAATAGTTAGATTCTCAGATGGTTTGATGGCAATACACACCAGCTCTTTATCGCTTATTTTCAATGATGTTTTCGTTTCAGCTCGTCCCTTTCGACTTCTTTCAGAAAAGAATGAACGAGCGAAGCTAATCAGTAGTCAGTTGCCTTCCATTGTTGGTAAAACCGTATATGCAGTGGCGTTTTCAAAACTCTTTCGTCCTACTGCTACACTAGAATCTTTGATGGAACAGTCACGCTATAATAGCCAGCGCACTTTTGATTTCCCGCGACTACAACCTCTAACAATAGTTTCAGCAAAGTACATTGAAGATAAAGATGTAATAGTCCTAAAGTTAAAGGACAGTAGCGGGAAAGAATATCTTACTCTCTCACCATTTAATTTAACAGATCAAAAACAGAGCTTCTTTGAAACGGTCGTTAGCTCTCCGCCACCCACTCTTTACACATCAATATCTGGTTTAACCGAGCGTGAAATTGTCGCTGTAAGACAGGGAAATATATTTGCTGGAATGTCATTAAGGGCGTTGCAACGCGCAATTGGTTTTCCTGAAAAGGAAAATGATTGGGGAAAAGGCGGAAAACAGTTAATATATTCTGATGGTAAGCTTTATATTTATCTTGACGCGAACAATCGGGTAAGAGATTGGCAATCCCTTAGTCGGTAGAGGGCTTAAATTCATTAGTAAACGCTATGCACGGCATAATAAGTCAGCTATGAAAGAAGCAGTCAAGCACAACAAACTTCTGTTTCGGTGTGGTAGCATAAATGGCAAGAGAGCATAAAATTTTCACTTCGCTAAATTGCCACTAGTATGCACACACGATAGATAAAATCCAATGAATAGGGGGGGTAGGAGTAAAATTTTGAAAAGGAGTATAAAAGTGCGTTCCAGTTTTGAGGCTTAAATATGCTAGAAAATTTATTTTCGCCAGATGAGTAACTTTTCAGTTGTTATGAGGATCGACAGAACCTAACCTTTTCTCTGCATTGGTCGGATATCCAGCAGCAGAATCAGCTATATCTCTAACTTCCTCATTTGTTACCCCCTCTTCTCCTTTTTCGCAGTAGGTGTCCCGGATAGTAATAAGAACATCAAAAATCTGTTCAGCATTTTTTCCGCTTCCTCTTTCACGACAAGCCCATTTGAACAGAGTCAATTCCCTCTTCCCATTTGGAATTACATAGTCTGTAGTTAATCTATCAGGTAATTCAATATCCTTCAGCCCCTCTCCTGCTGCCTGATTACTCCGTTTTGAAGATTTTTTTTCAGAGGAGATTTCATTTTCTTCTGTCTCCGTGTAAAACCAGTCATTAGGCATTGTCGCCACTTCCCCAATCTCATTCCACTGGTAAAGCGTTCCAGATTTATGAACGCTACCCGGTGCTACCACAAATCCGCCTTCGCTTCTAATATCTAATCCATTTCCGATAACTCCAGCTGTGTTTTTTAGATGTGTGTTGCTGGCGTAGATATGTTGTCCGTTACTGCAATTGACGCTTATCACGTGGTTGAAGTTAATTTCATAGTCATGCAGTAAACAAGCAAGAGATTTATCCCCACCATTTTTGTTATCGACATCCAAGACGCTGTAACCCATCACCTTAAAACCAACGTTGAGGTTTGGATTGTTCTCAAACTCTTTGAGATAAAGATCCTTCTTATCTTCATAATTGGAATGGTCGATGAATCTGTAGCTGTGGATCGGATGTTTGCCTATGCTGGGACAGTTGATTCCTCTGCTGCATGAACATCCCACTCCATCTTCTGTATCTGTAAATACCGGATAGTTCGTTGGCAGGACTATAAAGCCACACTGCATATAAAGCTTTATCCTTGCTATTCTACTCATACTGTTAATCTCATGAGCTGTATATTTCTGTAATAAATCCCACTGTATATTACATATATGGGTATATTCATCATCTTCTGGGGTATATCTGGTGTAGCTCTCCTCTCTCTCTCCTAGTCTTATAGGGTACGTTTTCCGGAGTTTATGCTTTAAATTCTTACGCTTACCGTTTGGCAGAGTTTCAAGCTGAAGCAAACCCTCCTCTATCAGGGTGTTTTTTACCCTTCTTAATTTGGTTCTGCCTGCGTCTATGCCTTTGTCTTGTAGTGCTTTAACCTGACTGTCCTCTGACATCCAGCATTCATCGGGAAGGAGCTCATAATACCATTTCTCGACTCCAATCAGATTCTTAATCTTTTCTTCTAATACCTGTTTGCTTAAAGACTTTTCCATTCTATATGACCTATCAAAAATAATGCTTGATCTTTTTCTTCCAAAGGACTATCATGTTAATGACATTAGTTTGTGCCCACCAACATCTCCCAAACACCCACGCCTTGCCACCTAGGAGCCTCTGTGGCTGTCTTTTACCTTACAAGGTAGGGCAGGGGTAGGGTCGAAGGATAAAACACGCTTAAAATCGATTTATAGCTCTCTTTCTAAAAAACGATTCTTTAAAATTAATTGGTTTGTTTTTCTCAACCCTCTGTCTTTTAAATTCACTCTCAGGATATAGTGTATCATAGATAGCACATAGTTGTCAAGTATGCAACAATTTCCAATCAAAACTGGGAAAATGAAGCGTAATTATTATAACATTCATAAAATTAACTTTTATTTTTACAATTTTTCTGATACAACTATTGCGTTATGCAAAAGATCACGCCTTTTTCCATTTCCCCCAATCCACTTTCATTATATTTGACGGATTCACTTAGAGCAGTGATGCACAAAGCCAGGTCTGCCATTGACTATCGACAAGGTTTGACGTGTATTTTAGGAGATGTGGGTTTAGGAAAATCTACAATTCTGCGTTTTCTTTGGGCTGAATATGCTGCACGTGAAGAAGAATGCAAAACAGCATTCATTTCAACACCCTCATTTCCTTCACCTTTTGCGATGCTCAAAAGTATTTCGCAGGACTTCGGTATGGAAGCGATGCGATCACGTGAAGCGCAAAAAAGACTTTTTGAAACTTATCTTGTCGAGCAGTTCCAGACAAATAAAAATGTCGTTATCTTTATTGATGAAGCGCAGATGTTATCGAATCAGCAACTGGAATTGCTTCGGGAAATTTTGAACTTCGAGACTAACACAGAAAAACTTGTCCAGATTGTTGTAGCAGGTCAGATGGAGCTAAAACTAAAAATAAATCGACAGGCAAACCGTCCGTTTAAGTCGCGCATAATGAGTTACTCAAATCTAAATCCGTTGACGTTAGAGGAAACAAAGGAAATGATTAACTTCCGATGTAAATTTGCCGAAGTAGAAAACCCGTTCCCAGAAAATGTTATTGAACGAATTTATTATCACGCACAAGGTGTCCCACGGGCAGCTCTGAAACTTTGCTTTGAGCTTTACGAGCTACACCAGCTTGGGGTTATAAATTTCACACCTGACTTGGTAGATGAAACGGCAAACGAGGTTGCGTTATGAGCTCAACTTTAATTTCTCTGCTCAAAGCAGATGAAGCAAAAAAGAAGGCAGAAACCGAAAAACCAAAACTCGAAGTTGTTCCTAAAATCGAGCCCGATCCCCCAATTGAAATACGACCTGAAAATGATGAAAATACTGGTCAACCAGTTAACCAGAAAGTGGTTAACCAGTTAACCAGTGTGGTTAACCAACCAGAAGAATTACTGGTTAACCACTTGGTTAACCAGTCGAAAGAATTATTGGTTAACCACTCTAATCAAGAAAAAATGTATCGCAGCCGCCGAGAGCGTAGATTAAAGGGTTTACGGCTTCCGACTCAAAAACTGGAAAAATGGCAGCTTTGGTGTTTCATGAATAAGCTGGATTTTCAGGACGCTGTGGAGCTTGCAATGGACTGGCTGACTGGTCAACCAGTTAACCACGTATTGATTGATGATATTGATGAAGATAAAGAGACTGATGAAATCATCATCTTTTATCGAAAATGGACAGGAAATAAAATCAAGCCGAAAGACAGAACGGCGAGAGATGAAGTCAAAAGGTTTTCCGATGATGTTTGTAAAATTGGAATCTTAACTGCAATTTCAAGAGCAAAAACTAAGATAAATTCTTTTGCTTACTGTGTGCCAGTAATCGAGGATATAGCGGAGGAAGCTGGCGCAATTGATAGCAAAGGCGAATATCTCAAGCACTTAAAAAAATTCATTCTAAATGCGAGAAAGGGAAAGTAAAGTATGAATATAGATAGTGTCATAAACAAAATAACCTGCGGTGATTCGCTCGAAATTATGAAGCAGTTGCCCGATGAATCTATTGATTTAGTAGTAACTTCCCCGCCTTACAATCTGAAAAACTCAACAGGGAACGGAATGAAAGCCGGAACTAAAACTGGACGTTGGGCAAACAACCCGTTGCAAAATGGTTATGCTCATCACGACGACGAAATGCCCCACGATAAATATGTGGCTTGGCAAAGAGACTGTTTGAGCGAAGCAATGCGGCTTCTTAAAAACGACGGCGCAATTTTTTATAATCATAAATGGAGAGTGCAGGGCGGTTTAATCCAAGACCGGCAAGACATCGTTGATGGGTTTCCAGTTCGACAAATTATCATCTGGAAACGAGCGGGAGGTTTTAATTTTAATCCGGGTTATTTCGTGCCAACCTACGAAGTGATTTACCTAATAGCCAAACCAAAATTCAAATTAGCGAAAGGTGCTAATGGCTACGGCGACATTTGGGAATTTACTCAGGAAATGAAAAATAAACATCCTGCACCGTTTCCAACAGGCTTGCCAACCCGTTGCATTGAATCTACAAATGCAGAAATTATTCTTGACCCTTTTTCCGGCTCTGGAACAACAGCTTTAGCGGCGCGAAGATTGGGAAGAAAGTTTATCGGAATTGATATCTCACCTGATTATTGCCAGCAAGCAGAGGATAGATTAGCTGGAGAATTAAACTTTGCAGCTTCAAATTAAAATTTATGGAAACCTACACGAAGGAAAGTTTAATTCAAAGGCTTAAAGAAATTAGAGATGCGGGATTCATTCCAAACGCTCGACACGGCAATCACGGCGGTATAGGAAACACGCTTGAGGATTTACTAGGAATCGAAGAAAACAATTTGCCGTTACCAAACGCGGCAGAATGGGAACTAAAAACCCAAAGGTTAGGCACAAGCTCACTAACTACGCTTTTTCACATCGAACCAAGCCCACGCGCCTTGCGCTTTGTCCCAGCTATCTTTCTGCTTAAATATGGCTGGAGGCATCAAAACGCCGGAATAGGTTATCCAGAAACGGAAATGAGTTTCCGCCAAACCATACACGGACTAGCACCGAGCGACAGAGGTTTTAAGGTTGTTATAGATAAAACCGAAAGGAAAGTTTTAATTTCATTTGATAGTGGTTCGGTTGCCGTGCGTCATTCAGAATGGCTTGAAACAGCGAAAGGCAGAATTGGACACTTGAACGAATTAGAACCGCAACCGTATTGGGGTTTTGATGATTTGGCAGCCAAAGCTAGAACCAAACTTTTGAATACGTTTTATATTCAGGCAAAGGTCAAAAGAGAAGCTGGACAAGAATTTTATCACTATCAAAAGATTCTAAAATTGAGCCGATTTAACTTTGATAAATTTTTACAAGGTTTGGTTGAAGGGTTCGTGCTTATTGACTTTGACGCTCGAACTGGACACAATCATGGCACAAAATTCAGGTTAAGACAGAATCATTTACCGGATTTGTATGATGAAGTGGGGGAAATCTAAATTTTAGTACAAAACGTATTTTCATATATGCTCTTTTACACGAATTTGAATACCCCAGTCATATTACCACTGCTCTTGATATAATCAAAAGAATTCTTCATAACGCCCATATTTGTTGATGCTAACCGATTACTGGGTCCGATAAGATGTATTAAGTTATTGATTCTTAAGGGTTTAGAGGCATAAACCACAATTAGTTGTGCTTTTCTGTCAATTTAACAAGCAAAATTTTAGCCTCTGATCCACAACATATTGTGTTGCAGATCAAAATCAATATATAGTGGCTGGCATTGTGCATTTTGATAATATAGACAAGCATAGACTAACATAGACAAAATTCAGACAATTGAGAATATAGACAAATCAGACAACTAAGACAGACAATATAGACATGAACAAAAAAGAGGCAGCAGCATTTTTAAATGTTTCAGAGAAAACCATAGAGAGATTAAGGGAAAAGGTAAGCTATCAGCCAGATTGGAAAAAGGAAAAACCAGAGATGTGGTGATCTTTGATGATCAAGAGCTGGCAAGATACAAGGAGCAGAGAGAGCAGCCAACACATCTGCCACGTTAATTCAGCCGTTATGCCGCTACTTTAGTGTAACCATCTAATTGGAGAATAATACAAATGAAATCAAGACGACACGTTTTACTTTTGCTCCTAGTTATCCTAAATCTGAATCCAAGCGCAATTCTCGCACAGTCGCAAGCTAAGAGACAATCAAGCGTGGTTCTTTTGCCTCCACAAGAAAAAAAACCATCACGCGAACTTACTTTTGGTGAAGCCCGTTCTATGTTGGTAGGAAAGAAAGTTTCCATTATGGGTACGATTTTATCAAAAGGCTATCTGAATGACTGGTATCCGGTAGTTGAGCAAAACGGCGAATATGAAAGATTTACAACTGGGAATTATAACCACCTACCCGACTCCTATTTAGGGAAAGAAGCGGAGGTTGTTACTGTACAACTTACCAGTTTAGAAAAGAAAAGAAGCGGAGCCGGTGGTGTGAACGCGTTGGGGGAAACAATCAGTGCCGACTCACTTGTTAATCCACATTGTGACGTAATAGTTAGATTCTCAGATGGTTTGATGGCAATACACACCAGCTCTTTATCGCTTATTTTCAATGATGTTTTCGTTTCAGCTCGTCCCTTTCGACTTCTTTCAGAAAAGAATGAACGAGCGAAGCTAATCAGTAGTCAGTTGCCTTCCATTGTTGGTAAAACCGTATATGCAGTGGCGTTTTCAAAACTCTTTCGTCCTACTGCTACACTAGAATCTTTGATGGAACAGTCACGCTATAATAGCCAGCGCACTTTTGATTTCCCGCGACTACAACCTCTAACAATAGTTTCAGCAAAGTACATTGAAGATAAAGATGTAATAGTCCTAAAGTTAAAGGACAGTAGCGGGAAAGAATATCTTACTCTCTCACCATTTAATTTAACAGATCAAAAACAGAGCTTCTTTGAAACGGTCGTTAGCTCTCCGCCACCCACTCTTTACACATCAATATCTGGTTTAACCGAGCGTGAAATTGTCGCTGTAAGACAGGGAAATATATTTGCTGGAATGTCATTAAGGGCGTTGCAACGCGCAATTGGTTTTCCTGAAAAGGAAAATGATTGGGGAAAAGGCGGAAAACAGTTAATATATTCTGATGGTAAGCTTTATATTTATCTTGACGCGAACAATCGGGTAAGAGATTGGCAATCCCTTAGTCGGTAGAGGGCTTAAATTCATTAGTAAACGCTATGCACGGCATAATAAGTCAGCTATGAAAGAAGCAGTCAAGCACAACAAACTTCTGTTTCGGTGTGGTAGCATAAATGGCAAGAGAGCATAAAATTTTCACTTCGCTAAATTGCCACTAGTATGCACACACGATAGATAAAATCCAATGAATAGGGGGGGTAGGAGTAAAATTTTGAAAAGGAGTATAAAAGTGCGTTCCAGTTTTGAGGCTTAAATATGCTAGAAAATTTATTTTCGCCAGATGAGTAACTTTTCAG
>MWWB01000189.1_pt1 | contig 13861 bp, 15 predicted proteins | sample 1047291 | NCBI WGS metagenome assembly MWWB01 (sample SAMN06349976, study PRJNA376086) | soil metagenome | isolation source: MS4-1 sample Antarctic (ecotone) soil | place: Antarctica | reverse complement strand
TAGTACAAAAGTGGATGGATAAAAATAAAAAAGTTACTTTAACAGAACTAATGCAAACCAATGCTAAAAAGATTTTTAATGAGGCAAAGTATAGGCCCTAAAAATCGCAACGCATAAGGTATAAGGCTTTAAGAAAAAGGTATAAGGCAGGGAAAAGGAGAACTTCATAAAGTTCGCAGGCGTTGAGCTTTTAGCTTTAAGCATTAAGCGTTTAATTTAATTCAGCTTAAACGGCACTACCATTTCAAAGGCGGGAATATTAACTTCAAATGTTTGCTTATTGTTCTGGTTTTCCATCACATACTTTCCGAACATTTTGCCCATCTCAGTGCGAAGGTTGCAACCGCTTACATATTGAAATTGTTCGCCCGGCTTTAAAACAGGTTGCTGGCCAACTACGCCTTCACCTTCCACTTCGCGGTATTCACCGTTGCTGTCAAAAATGTGCCAGTGCCTGCGATGGAGTTGCACAGTAAAGCTGTTGTGGTTTTCAATGGTAATACGGTAAGCGAACATAAATTCACTATTCATTGGGTTGCTATAATCTGGTTGATAGTAGGTCTCTACGCTTACCTGTACACCCTCCGAAAGTTTAGATATCATAATCAGCCGGTTTTGGTAAAAGTAAATAAAATTAAAACCGTTGATGTATATATGCAAAGACTTTACCATCTTTTTGAATAAAGTGTTTTATATATGGTTATTGCCTGTAAAATGTGGCTGGAATTATTATTGATTAATATTGAAACTAACAGTTGAAGCTGACGGTAAACATCAATACTTACATTTGTAGCATCTAAAGTAAAATTAATATCATGACAACAATTGCAGTAGCTAAAGGCGATGGAATTGGTCCGGAAATAATGCAGGCTGTTCTAAACATTTTTAACGCAGCCAGAGTACCGTTACAATATGAATTTGTTGAAATGGGCAAATGGGTGTTTGACAAGGGATATAGCAATGGTATGACACCTGACGCGCAAAAAACAATTGAGGAACTTGGCATTCTATTTAAAGGCCCTATGGAAACACCTAAAGGAAAGGGCGTTAAAAGCATTAATGTTACCGCGCGTAAAACCTGGAACACCTATGCTAACAAAAGAGTTTTTCAAACCTTGCATGGTGTTGACACTGTTTTTAGTAAAGCCGGTATTGCGATAGATATAACGGTGGTTCGGGAAAATATTGAAGATACTTATGGCGGTATCGAACACATGCTAACTCACGATGTTGCGCTTAGCCGCCGCTTTATAACCAAGCCTGGAAGCATGCAGGTAATAAAGTATGCTTTTGAGATGGCCCGGAAGAAAGGTACAACCAGGATCACCTGCGGCCACAAGGCTAATATCATGAAGTTGACTGACGGCCTGTTTCTTGAAACTTTTTACGAAGTTGCAAAAGAGTATCCTGATCTTAAAGCTGATGATATAATAGTGGATGATCTTTGTATGAAATTAGTCACCCGTCCCGATAGTTTTGATGTTGTTGTATTGACTAACCTCCAGGGCGATATTGTATCCGACCTTTGTGCCGGTTTGGTTGGCGGATTAGGCTTTGCACCTTCTGCAAACATTGGGGATCACATTGCTATTTTTGAAGCTGTTCATGGTACTGCACCAGATATTGCGGGCCGAAACATTGCCAACCCTACAGCGTTGTTGCTAAGTGGTTTCGCGATGCTTCGCCATCTTGGTTTTATGGAAAGCTCAGCCATTATTGAAAATGCTTTGCTTTATACTTTGGAGCAGGGTGTGCGAACCGGCGATTTTGGTGACCGTTCTAAACCTGCTTTAAATACTACCGAATTTTCTGATGCAATCATAAGCAATTTTGGAAAGCAGCCCGTTAATCACCCGCGACCTTTATTAACTGACAAGGAAATTACACCCACCGTTTTTAAGTTGGAAGAAAACCCTATGATGGAGAATAGAGAAAATACTGAAGAAACAATTGTAGGCGTTGACATGTTTATTGAGAGCAACGAACAACCAACTGAGGTTGCAGAAAAATGTTTAAAACATACGCTTAACCTATTTAAGCTTGTTACAATAAGTAATCGCGGTACGCAGATATGGCCTAAAGGAAGCATGTTTACTAATCTTGTAAACACTTATGCCTGCCGCTTCGAAAGTATAGGCGATGCATCTGTAACACAGACAGATATAATTGAACTGTACAAAAGACTCGCTGCAGACTTCAAAATCTGCTCAACAGAATTGTTGAATATGTGGGACGGCAAAAAAGCCTATTCACTTGCACAGGGACAATAAGAAAATTTTTGGTATGTGCTTATTTAGATGTGTTTAGATATAAATTAGCAAATACATTAAATTCAGAAGCTGTATTTTTATACTTCAAAGTATGGATATGCGCACATTTTTATTATTCGGGTTTTTAACTATTATCACTGCTTCAAATGCACAAACGTTTTTGCCTGGTGGCTTCATGGGTAATAGCTTTGGAGGCGGTTTTATGAACAATAGTTTTAGAGGTGGTTTCAGACCGTTTGGCGATGTAAGAGATAGTGCAGTTAACAAAAAGTGGTCTTTGAGCCGGTATAGCAGTATCTCAACCAGCTTTGTTGGTTGGAAGGGTGGCTATGCAACGGTAGTTGCTGCACCAATAGGTTTTCAACTGAACAGGAACCTTAATAATAATCTTTCAGCTTTTGCCGGTGTTTCTGTTGCTCCTGCTTACATAAATTTCAGCCAGCGTTTTATGAATACGGATATCAGTAAGGTTAATCAAAACAATGCATTCTTCAAAGCCAACAATTTAAGTTTGTATTCGAGAGCTGAGATTGGTTTAAGCTATACAAATGATGAACGTACCTTTCAAGTTTCAGGAAGCATAGGAGTGGAGAGGAACAACTTCCCTATGCCTGCATATGTCCCTGTAAACAATAGCAGAAATACTTATAATCCTGCGTTTATAAAATAGTTAGTTCGGTAGTTTTAAAATCGCTACTCTTCATTCATCGCCTTCGCCAGAAAAAGTCTTAGATACATTCGCAAAGCCTTTTTTGTATCTATAGCGGAAGTGTGTTTAGATAAATAATAGGCTAAAAGAACTCTTTGACTGCTATTTGAATAACATCCGGTAATAGAAGCCTGGCCTGGTAAGTATTTTTTTCTTCTTCTCCACACTTGCCAAAGCTTCGATAAGGAACTGCTGTAAGTACTTACTCTGATGCGCTTTTTTAACAGCAAGGTTAAAAGCCCATGGATAACATATAAGTTGTTGTAATAACCTGCTGATCTTAAATTCACCCCACATTCTTCGGTAGATTTCGTTATCGTAGGCTTTATTAAACCGGGCAGAAAAGTTTTGCTGCTGAAAGCATTTAATAATATGTTCCGCGGCAACTCTTCCGCTTCGTATTGCATTAGCTATTCCTTCACCGCTAAAAGGGTCAATTAAGGCTGCAGCATCACCTGTAAGTAAAAATCTTTCTCCTGAAATGTTTCGCTTCTTCGAACCTAAGGGGAGTCCATATCCTTTAATTGTTTCCAAAGGTTTCGCATGCTTAAACCTTTCTCTTAAGTTAGGATGAGTAGTAATTAATTTCTGCAATGTTTCCTTAAGATTTACTTTGTTTTTTGAAACCGTGGAAGAAAGCATGCCTATTCCCACATTTGCTTTATTATCAGTCAAAGGAAAAATCCATAGGTACCCCGGAAGAATATCTTTGAAAAAGTGAAGCTCAATAAAATTTTCTTTGTGAAACGAAACAACTCCTTCATAATAAACCCTTAAGCCTGCACTATAATGTTCTTTATCGACAGTTATGTTACCTAAGCTTTTAGCAACAGTTGAATGTGCACCGTCGGCACCTATTATCATTTGCGCTTCAAAATCTCCTGCATTACTTTTTAAGGTTACTTTATTTTCATCTGTGCCTACTTTATCAACCAAACATCCTTCAAAAGTTTCAATACCTGTATGCTCTTTTAGATGCTGAAAAAGAACATTGTCGAAATTAAATCTTGGAGATATATAACCACAGCTTTTTTCATTTTTATAAATAAAAGGAATATCTACAAACTGATGATTGGGTGAAAAAATTTTGACACCATACGATGGAATTTTATTTGCTAATGCAGTGAAGCTTTTTACCAACTCATCAGAAAGCATAGCTAACTGATTAATTACATCCACACTTAAAGCGTCTCCGCAAGTTTTATCTCTTGGAAAAGTTGCTTTATCTAACAGCGCCACTTTCAATCCTGAGTCTGCCAGTTTTATAGCACATGCAGCGCCCGCCGGACCACCGCCAACAATTATTACATCATATTTTCTCAAAACAGTCTGCTTCATTATTATCGTATTTCTTTTTAAAATCATTCTCAGCACTAAGTGCAATATGATATAAAGGTTGAAAATAATGCAAGATGATTAAACCGGATGAATTAACAGATAAAGAAAGAGAATTCGCGAAATTGTAAAGATGGGTACTTTGAAAATTAAAGAAACCTTATTGTGTCACCATCTTAAAGATTAACCAAACATGCCAATTAATTCTGCTTACTTAATCTGCTGCTTTTGTTAGTACTGCTACTCTTATTACTTTATCGACCACAATCCTTTATTTTTGCGCACTATGACACAGGAGCAATTAAAGGATTTAAGGGACCGCGTAGGTGTCCTAAGGAGGTTTCTTTGACGTTGATAATCGTCAGGCAAAAATAGATGAGGATAAACAACTTTCACTTTCACCTGGCTTTTGGGAGGATAATGAGCGCGCAACCGGCATATTAAGAGAAATTAAATTAAATGAATTCTGGACAAAACTATACCAGTCGGTAGAGGCATCGGTAGATGATTGTGCTGTACTATTTGATTTTTGGAAGTCAGGAGAAGCAACTGAGGACGAAGTAAAAGAGGCTTTTCAGCAATCCGTAACAATGATTGAAGAAGCTGAATTTAAAAGTACCCTTAACCAGCCTGAGGACGAGTTAACTGCCGTGGTACAAATAAACAGTGGTGCCGGTGGAACGGAGAGCCAGGACTGGGCCGAAATGCTGATGCGTATGTACCGCATGTATGGCCAAAAGCAGGGTTGGACAGTAACCGAACTCGACCTGCAGGAAGGTGATGGCGCAGGAATTAAAAGCGCTACGTTACAATTTGAGGGGCCTTTTGCTTATGGATTTATGAAAGCTGAAAGCGGCGTGCATCGTTTGGTTCGCATATCGCCTTTTGATAGTAATGCCCGACGACATACTTCGTTTGCAAGTGTATATGTATATCCTTTAATTGACGATACTATTGAAATCGAAGTAAATCCCGCAGATGTGGAGTGGGCATTTTTCAGAAGCGGAGGCAGTGGCGGGCAGAACGTAAATAAAGTAGAAACAGCAGTTCGCTTAACACATAAACCTTCGGGAATAATTGTAGAATGTCAGCAAGCCCGAACACAGGGTGAGAACCGCGAAAAGGCCATGAAAATGCTGAAGAGCCGCCTGTACGAAGAAGAAATGCGTAAACGCGAAGAAGTGAAAAACGCCGCCAATTCGAATAAGAAAAAAATAGAATGGGGAAGCCAGATAAGAAGCTATGTATTTCATCCATATAAGATGATTAAAGATCATCGTACAGATTATGAAGTAGGAAATGTTGGACCTGTAATGGATGGTGAGTTGGATGGGTTTATAAAGGCTTACTTGATGATGCAGAAGGAGGAAGCGGCCTCCTGAGCTCGCATGGTGTAGATATCAAAAAACTTCGTCATGCTCATATCTGTCTTTAATAATCTTATTATAGTAAATGCCAAGTGATGGTGCCTCAATGAAAGATATATATTCTTCGAGGGGAACCTCTTTGTATTGATAAACCCTGCCTGTTTCTAATATCTCTACTTCGAGTAACTTCTTTTCCTCGTTGTAACCGACAGATTTAAGTGCAGAAGATTTAACAGGTTTACGTTTCATAGTCGGAGTTTTTAACATGTCTCCTGGTTCGGGTATAACCTTACTTAACCATTTCATATAGCCTACCGTTTTAAATCGATTTTTATTTAGAGCCATATCAATTACCAAATCCTTTCTTGGTACAGTTTTCCAATCAACTTCCTCACCATATTTATCTTCTGTTTGTTGAAACTGGTCTAAGGCTGTAAGTGTAAAGGCATGAAGAATGCTCATACGACGTATAGTATTAAGCTTATTTTTTAAAGATGTATCACAAGCCATAACCATCGCATGCAGTTTGCTACATTCATCCACGAAAAATTTTCTAACATCAGCAATAGTCGGAGCAGTATTGAAGTAAGTACGGATACCGTTTTGTATATCGAAATACATATCAAAACTATCATTTGTAAGCTGGCCCACAATTGCTGACTGATATATAAATTGCAGTTCTTTTTTGCTCCAGTCTTCATCTATTAAAGTTGCAAACATTAAAGAGGTATGCCCGTTCTTTTCCCGGCATACATGCACTATTTCATCTAATGTAATGGTCGGGTCTGATTGCTTTCCTGATACAGCCTGCCACTCCAAAGCCGTCTTCAATTGCTTCAGGTATTTTTCGCTTAATGGGTAAAATTTCTGTAATTCTTTATTTAGAGACACAAGCAGTTTTGCTTTTGTGGTTAAACCTTCCTCGTTCAAGTTTTTCGATAACAGGTGAAAGATCTGTTCTCTGCTCCAGTTATCTTCATCAATCAGATCATCACATATTGTTGCCATTGCGCCGACTAATGTCAGCCGTTTGGTTTCGTTTTTAGTTAATTGCCGTCCTTTAAGGGTAACATACATCTGTGCACAGGCAAGCACAGTGTACACCGGGTAATAAAAAAGTATTTTCTTTTTTTCTGAAGTTGATAATCGATAACCTAATCTTTTGCAATGCTTAAAAACTAAGGGCTTAAGAAAGCGGTTAATGAAGGCGAGTTGTTTGTAGCCATCGAGTGTAAGGTTTAGTCCATATTTCAGTAATTGGAGAGTATTCATCAACCGGCTTTGCAGCCAAATATAATCATCATTAGAATAGACCTTCTTCGGTTGAAACACTTCTTCATAACTTTGACAAAAAGTTCATAATGGATATTGCTCAACATATTGAAATCAATCCAAAGATAATGATGGGTAAACCTGTTATTAAAGGTACCCGCATCACGGTAGAGTCATTACTTGAAAAACTTTCTGCCGGAGAAACTGAAGAGAATATTTTACAAGCTCATCCACATTTAACTACTGAAAATATAAAGGCTGCATTATCTTTTGCCGCACAGGCGCTCAAGGGCGAAAATATCTATCCTGTTGTATTATGAAATTAATAGCCGATGAAGGGGTAGATAAGCCTATAGTAGATGCATTACGCAATCATGGCTTTGATGTATTATATATACTGGAAGATTATAGAAGTGCAGATGATGACTTTATACTGGCTTTGTCTGACTCTCTTAATGCTGTACTTCTTACACAAGATAAAGACTTTGGTGAACTTGTATTTAGGCTTAAACGTGCACATTTTGGAGTAGTCCTTATAAGGTTGCAAGGCTATACACCAGAGGCAAAGGCTTCTATAGTATTATATCATTTGCTTCACCATCAGGACAATTTGATACAAGCATTTACTGTAATCCAACCTAATGCAATCAGAATAAGGAAATAATAAACTTCTATAACTTATTGCCTAATCTTCTTTGTTTTACTTTTATATATTCAGCCTTGCCATCGTTCACTTGCATCCCTCACATTTTCACTTCCTGTTTCTATTTTCCATTTTCTTCCATTCATTGGTTAATTTCGCCTCTCCATTTTTAATTAAACAGTCTATATGAGCCTCGGATATTTCAGCTACCCAATGCCGGCCAACGAACCCGTCTTACAGTACGCACCCGGAAGCGCAGAGAGAGCCGCATTAAAAAAAGCATTGGCAGAATTAAAGAAAGAACCTATTGACATACCTATGTATATTGGCGGCAAAGCCGTTACTACAGGCAATAAAGTTGCTTTGCATCCGCCGCACGAGATTGCACATACGTTAGGATATTTTCATACAGGAGAAGAGAAGCATGTAACACAAGCTATTGATGCGGCATTAGCTGCACGGGAAGCATGGGCAAACACCAGTTGGGAAAGCCGTGCTCACATCTTTCTAAAAGCTGCTGATTTGCTGGCAACAAAGTACCGGTATTATATGAATGCCTCAACCATGCTTGGACAAAGCAAAAGTGCTTACCAGGCTGAAATTGACAGCGCTTGTGAATTGATAGATTTCCTTCGTTTTAATGTTTACTTTTTAACGGAGATATATAAGCAACAACCAATCTCATCTCCCGGTATGCATAACCGTACCGAGTGGCGGCCCCTCGAAGGTTTTGTGCTCGCCGTTACACCATTCAACTTTACTGCGATTGCAGGAAACCTGCCGGCAAGTGCTGCCATGTGCGGTAATGTGGTAGTTTGGAAACCTGCGAATACGCAGGTGTATTCTGCTCAAATGATTATGCGCATTTTTAAAGAGGCCGGCTTGCCCGATGGCGTTATTAATCTTATTTATGTTGATGGCCCCATGCTTGGGCACGTTTGTTTTTCGCATCCTCAATTTGCCGGTGTTCACTTCACTGGTTCTACAGGAGTTTTTAATAATATGTGGAAGACAATTGGCGAAAATATTGGAATATATAAAGGCTACCCGAGAATAGTGGGAGAGACGGGCGGAAAAGATTTTGTTCTTGCCCATAAATCTGCTGACGTTGATGTATTGGTAACCGCCCTTAGTCGCGGTGCATTTGAGTACCAGGGACAAAAATGTTCTGCAGCATCGCGGGCATATATACCGGATAATATTGCTGAAGAAGTAAAGCAAAAATTGGTAGCACAAGTGCAAAGTATGAAGATGGGAACAGTGGAAGATTTTAGCAACTTTATTAATGCTGTGATTGATGAGAAGAGTTTTGATAAGATAAAATCTTACATCGATAATATTGACAACGACCCTAAGACAAAAATATTAGTTGGAGGCAAATGCGATAAGTCGCATGGTTACTTTATCGAGCCTACTGTTATAGAAGCTGAGGATCCTGCCTACATAACAATGTGCGAAGAGATATTCGGTCCCGTATTAACCCTTCATATTTATCATGCTAATAAGTTTGAAGAGATACTCGAAACAGTTGATAAAACTTCGCCTTATGCGTTAACAGGCGCTATTATTTCGCAGGACAGGGCAGCCATTGAACTGGCAACAAATAAGCTGAGACATGCCGCAGGCAATTTTTATATAAACGACAAACCAACAGGCGCTGTGGTGGGTCAGCAACCGTTTGGGGGCGGACGGGCAAGCGGCACTAATGATAAGGCCGGCAGTATGATTAATTTGTACAGATGGTTAAGCGCAAGAACGGTTAAAGAAACATTTAATCCGCCTGTAGATTATACCTATTCATTCTTATCTGAGCCATAAGAAGTGCACGGGTCTTTTCCCATTTAAGCAATGATTAAATTGTTGTAAGTCTCTTCAAAACAGGAATACTCTTTATGGTAGATTTACAAAAACAGATAGTAGGCACTTACAACTGGACAAAAAATCAGTTCTCTTATCTAAAAATGTCCCCATCCTACTCCGTTAAATTGAAATATTTTTACAGCATGATTTCAAATACTTTTGCAGCAAACCACCGGGTTACACATGTACACGATTAAATTTAAGTTTGAAGAGAAAGGGAGGCAGCCTGTTACCTTAACCGGCCTTGAACCCGACCAGAGTTTATTGGAGGTGGCTTTAAAAAATAACATAGAACTTCACCATAACTGTGGCGGCGTATGTGCATGCAGTACCTGCCATCTATACGTTGACAAAGGAGAGGATTACCTGGAAGAATTATCTGATAAAGAAGAAGATTTTATTGATAGGGCAATTAATCCGAGGATAAATTCCCGGTTAGGATGCCAGTGTGTTTTACTGGATGAAGATGATGGAGAAATTGAAGTAACCCTGCCCGATCAAACGCAGTTCCTTGGGGAATAAACTCTAACCACTTTAAACATTACAAAAAATAATATGGCTCAATACGAACCTCCGATATACTGGAACGACTATGAGGATATCGCTCAGAAATTGTATGAACGCTTCGGGGATGATTTTAATGAAGGAAAAATATACCGGCTACGTTTTACCGATCTGCTTGAATGGGTATTACAGCTTCCAAACTTTGCCGGAACAAGAGAGCAATCAAACGAGGGGCATCTTGAAATGATTCAAAGCAGTTGGGTATACGAATGGAGGGACAATCAGAAAGCCCCTTAACCTTTGAACGGGAATTATTACAGCGGGTAAAGAACCATGAAACCTGGTATGAAAAAAAATATCATAAAATCTATTAGTCTCTGCAAAGATTTAGAATTAAAAGCCCATTTAGGGGTTGGGGTATGAGCCTTCTTCAACTATTTAAATCGGTAACAACTTTTGTTTTTGATGTAGATGGTGTGCTGACCGATGGAACATTAACTGTTTTGCCTAACGGTGTTATGGCAAGGAAGATGAATGTAAAAGATGGCTATGCATTGCAGCTTGCAGTTAAGCGTGGTTATAATGTGGTAATAATTTCAGGAGGCGCTTCAGAAGAAGTTGCTGAAAGGTTAATTAAGCTAGGAGTAAAGGAGGTGTTTATGAGGGTGACGGACAAAGTAAGCGTATTAAATAATTATCTTTCAAGCCAAAATATTTCGTGGTCAGAAACACTGTACATGGGTGATGATATTCCTGACCTGGAGGTAATGAACAAGGTGGGAGTTGCCAGTTGCCCTGCAGATGCCGTATCGGAGATAAAAGATATATCGGCTTACATCTCTCATTTAACTGGCGGCTTTGGCTGCGCAAGGGATGTAATTGAAAAAGTGCTGAAGTTAAAAGGTCATTGGAACGATGATACTCATATTCCTTCGCAGTAAGATAGCATGTCTTACTATTCTTGAGTAATTTGCAGGCTCAAATTTGCCTGTTTGAAACTTCTGCCAGCTTTTTTACGGTTAGTGCGTTGGCCTAATCTATTGTTTATTGCAATTACACAAATATTGTTTGTGTATTGTATTGTGCATCCTGTTTTTGTTAAGGCTGGTTTAAGTCCGAATATCGCAGGTATTTATTTTGTGCTGTTAATGATTTCTTCGGTTCTGTTAGCTGCTGCCGGTAATATTATAAACGACTACTTCGACCTTAATATTGACCAGATAAACAAGCCGGAAAAACTGGTGGTAGAAAAGATTATTAGCAGGCGATGGGTCATATTATGGCATTTGTTATTTAGCGGAATTGGCATTATTATCGGTTTCTATATTGACATCAAAACCAATGTGCGCTTCCTGGGATTTACCCATATGTTCTTAGTGCTGCTGCTTTTTTTATATTCTGTTTCGTTTAAGAAAAAATTGCTTACCGGAAATATTCTCATTTCACTTTTAACTGCATGGGTTATACTTGTTGTTTATTGGTGCGAAGCCTCAAATCTTACCAGGCCGGTTCTTATCGGAAGTTTAACCCGCATAACGTTTTTGTACGCAGGCTTTGCTTTTGTTATTTCGCTTATACGAGAAGTTGTAAAAGATATTGAAGATATTGAAGGCGACCGGCGTTTTGGTTGTTATACAATGCCCATTGCTTTGGGTATGAATGCAACAAAAGTTTTTGTAGCAGTCTGGTTAGTTGTGCTTATAGGAACATTGCTTATTGTACAGTTTTATGTGTTAAACTATAAGTGGTGGTGGAGTGCTGTTTATTGTATTGTGTTTATCGTTATCCCGTTGTTATACATTTTTAAATTACTTTTTCAAGCAAGTAAAAGCAAAGATTTTCACCGGCTTAGTTCTCTTATTAAAGCAGCCATGCTTACCGGCATTCTTTCAATGTTGTTTTTTAGGGTTTACCTGTAGCTGCCGTACCTCTTAATGCATGCTGTTTTACTGTAAGTTTGTTTTATGCAAAATATTATACTCGCATCCTCTTCACCGCGAAGAAAACAATTACTGGAATGGGCAGAAGTGCCATTTGAAGTTGTGGTAAAAAGCATTGAAGAAGATTACCCTGAGGCTTTACCTGTAGAAGATGTACCTGTTTTTATAGCGAGGCAAAAAGCAATAGAGGTAAAAAAGTTTTTGGATGAAGCATTTCATCAGCAACATGCAAACAAGCCTATACTTGCTGCTGATACAGTTGTTGTTCTTGGTTCGCAGATAATAGGAAAACCTGTTAACAGAAAGGATGCCATAGCGATACTGCAAGCTTTGTCCGGTAAAATGCATAAGGTAATAACGGGTGTAGTTATACAGTATCAAAAACATGAAGTTTCTTTTTCGGATATTACTTCGGTAGAATTTCACCCGCTTACAACAGAGCAAATCGAGTTTTATGTTGATAAATATGAGCCTTACGATAAGGCAGGAGCTTATGCAATTCAGGAATGGATCGGGGTTGTAGGTATTAAGAATGTTCATGGCGATTTTTATAATGTTATGGGATTGCCGGTAAGCAGGGTAGTACAGGAACTGCAAAGGTTGAATGGGGGTTTATAGAAAGTAGAAGACAGAATATAGAAGGTTAGAATATAGAATAGTATAATTTAGTAAGTATAAAACAAATGACGGAACGTCTACTTCAATTTATATGGCAGTTTCAATACTTTAGTAAGAATGAACTGCATGTTGAGCAAGGCGATAAACTATCCATCTTATACCCCGGGCAATACAATATCAATCAGGGCCCTGATTTTCTAAATGCAAAAGTTATTATTGGTGCTGCCACATGGGCCGGTAATATAGAACTTCATATTTGTTCTTCAGACTGGTTAAAGCACCATCATGGCTCCGATAAAAATTATGTAAACGTTATTCTTCATGTTGTTTGGGAACATGATGTCGAAATTACAACCGATAACGGGTGTGTTCTGCCTGCCTTATCATTAAAAAATTTAGTTCCAAAAGTATTGCTGCAACGTTATGAAAGTTTGATGGCCTCGCAGCACTTTGTTCCCTGCCAAATGTACCTGCCCGTACTTAACGAAATTAGTTGGCTTGCATGGAAAGAGAGATTGGCAGTAGAGCGCCTGCATAGAAAATCAACGCTTATAATAGATCAATTAGCGGAAGCGAATAATCATTGGGAAGAAGTGTTTTGGAGAATGCTTGCACGCAACTTCGGAATAAAAGTTAATGCTGATATTTTTGAAGCTGTTGCTAAAACGTTATCAGTGAACATTCTTGCAAAGCATAAAAATCAAATTCATCAGTTGGAAGCTTTGTTACTCGGGCAGGCAGGCTTGCTGGAGAGAGATTTTGAAGAAGACTATCCGCAATTGCTGCAAAGAGAGTATCGTTTTTTTCAGAAGAAATACTTGCTTACACAAATTGCTGTAAAGCCGTTCTTTTTAAGAATGCGTCCGGCAAATTTTCCTACTATACGGTTAGGGCAGTTGGCAATGCTTATTCATTTGTCCTCTCATTTGTTTTCCAGGGTTAAAGAAACAGGTGATGTAAATGAAGTAAAGCAACTGTTAAATGTAACAGCAAACGACTACTGGCATTACCATTATTTATTAGATGAACCCAGCGATTACCAGCCAAAACAATTGGGCAGGCAAATGGCAGAGAACATAGTTATTAATACAATTGTTCCTGTTCTTTTTTCTTATGCATCCTATAACAGTGATGAACAATTGAAAGACAAATGTCTGCAATGGCTCGCAGCACTTTCAGCAGAAAAAAATTCGATTACCAATAAATGGACTTCCTTTAAAGTTTCGAATGCCAATGCAATGGAAAGCCAGGCACTGATTGAATTGAAAAACAATTATTGCAACGAAAAGAGATGCCTGGAATGTTCGGTGGGCAATAGGTTGCTTCGCGATAAAGGGTAACTA
>MWWB01000188.1_pt1 | contig 13934 bp, 9 predicted proteins | sample 1047291 | NCBI WGS metagenome assembly MWWB01 (sample SAMN06349976, study PRJNA376086) | soil metagenome | isolation source: MS4-1 sample Antarctic (ecotone) soil | place: Antarctica | reverse complement strand
AAACAACGTTAGAGAGACCGGAATTCCTGTTTCAGGCGTTGCCCAGAACGGCACTGCATATACGGGAACAGTTTCAGCCCAAACTTATTATTCAACCATTTGGGCAACCCTTACAGATCAGTTTGTAACCGATGCTGACTTTGTAAAGCTGCGACAGGTTACTTTGGGATACACGTTTCCGAAAACATTTCTCTCTAAAACAATTCAGTCAGCAAGCATCTCTTTGGTTGCACGTAACCTTTGGATAATTTATAATGCTGCAAGAAATATAGATCCGGAATCGAGTTACAGTAATTCAAATGCGCAGGGGCTTGAGAATTTCGGTCTGCCTACCGCACGCAGTTATGGACTAAACCTCCAGTTAAGATTTTAAGATTAATAACTCAACAACCTGTATTAAAAAATCAGAAACAATGACTCATACTATAAAAGCTTTAAAGACCGGCGTAGTGAAAGTGGGAGTTATAGCAATGCTGCTCACTTCCTGCGATAAGGGGTTTGAAGAACTGAACAAGAACCCCAATGTATATACAGAGCCCGTTATTGGCAACCTCTTTACTACAAGCTTAATCAGAACGGCAGGTGTAGGAACGGCGGACAGAAACCGCACGAACATAAAATATTTTGGAGCTACGATGCAGTACATGGCAGCTCTCGGAACTAATTGGTCGGGTGATAAGAATTTTGAAAATGGCCAGTTTGGGGATTTTTTCGAGACGGCCTACAATGTTCATCTCAAAGAACTTCAGCAGGTTCTTGCTTTAACAGAGGGTAAACCTGAAATGGTTAATCAAAATGCTATTGCTAATATTTGGCGCGTTTTTATCCTTCACCGCGTTACAGACCTTTATGGTGATGTGCCTTACTCCGAAGCAGGCCAGGGATTTTTAACGGGTAATTTCAAGCCCAAATATGACAAGCAATCCGATATCTATCCAATGATGCTCAGCGCACTTGAAAGTGCGGCTGGGAAATTAGATGCAGCAAAACCTTCTTATGGAGCTTCTGACGTTATATACCAGGGTAGCGTACCAAAATGGAAAACATTTGCTTATTCAATGATGTTAAGATTAGGTATGCGGCTAACAAATGTAGACGCTGCCAAATCGAAAGAGTGGGTACAAAAAGCTATAGCCGGCGGGGTAATGAAGAGCAATGCTGATATAGCCAAACTAAATCACGTAGTTGGTAATACAAATACCGAAAACCGGGACGCCGCTGAACTGAAACGAGAAAGTTTTCCCGAGTCAAACGCAGGCAAAGGGCCTGTAAAACTGGGTAAAACTTTAATAGATTTATTACAATCTTATAACGATCCCCGGTTACCTTTCTACGCAACATTATGGGAGGGCAACATTCTTTCGATGCAGGCTGCTAAATTGCCAACTACTACCAATCCCGCCCTTCAAAAAGGACTGCCCAACGGCTATGATGCAAGTACTATAAAGCAGGTAATACCGAATTGGAGTAATGATATGCTTGTTAGTTACTCCGAGCCAAATACCGGTACGATAGCCAGCCTTAGCGCTCCTACTGTTTTGCAAAGTTATGCTGAAGTAGAGTTTTTGTTAGCTGAAGCCGCCCTTCGGGGTTGGGAAAGTGGCAGTGCTGCAGCACACTATAATGCAGCCATTAATGCATCTATGAAATCTACTACACTATTTCCAACCAACGCTTTTAACTACTCTATTTCCCAAACTGCTATTGATAATTACCTTGCAGCAAATCCTTTAAACGGAGCCACCTTTGCTTTGCAAATGGAACAGATCCACACGCAATTTTATTTAGCCCACTTTATGTGGTACGATTTCTTCGAAGCCTGGTCTAACTTTCGTCGTACAGGTTATCCCAACCTTATACCACCCAATTATCCGGGTAATTTTACCGGGGGCAAACACCTTTTACGGCTTCGCTATCCAATAAGTGAGGCTTCGCTTAATAAGGCAAATTATGAAGCGGCCGTCGCTTCTCAGGGTCCTGATTTATATACTACACCTGTGTGGTGGGATAAGTAACCAGAATACAAAGTGAAGAAAGCTTTATCACAGGTATTATAGTGAAAATAAATCTTGCATAGCTTAATCATCATAATCCTTATTCTTAAAAAATAATCGCATGAAAAATAATCGCAGGGAATTTATTAAAAAAAGTTCTTCGCTGGCTGCCACTTTTTCTGTTGCAGGACTAAGCGGATATGCAGTATCAGGGGAAACAGGGGGTAAAAAAATTCCTGCGAACAGCCCTGATAAAAAATTAGAATGGCCTCTTGCCGATAATCCTAATACTCCCAAAATATGCGTTGGAGCTTCAAGGGATGCAGATGAAAAAGTAATGCGACAGATAAAGCAGATCGGTGTTGATTATGTACTGATGGGTGGTCCACCTATTCCCTGGACACAGGAAGGTTTGCGCGCTATTATGGATCGATTTAAAGCAAATGGCTTAACCGTAATCAACATGATGATTGGCGGACATCCAAATACTATTTATGGTCGTGAAGGACGGGATGCTGAGATTAAAAACATACAAGATTCACTCCGGGCGGCAGGTGCAGTGGGCCTGCCGGTGGTGGAGTATAATTTTTATGCAGACAGGCTAATGGAAGGCTACTACGAAAAGAAAGCACGTGGAGGAGCGAGCCATACAGCATTTGATTACGCTCCTGTAAAAGACCTTCCTGCTAAACCTGAGATAGGTAAGCTTACTGCCGCAGAGCTTTGGAATAATCTTACTTACTTTCTTAAAGCTGTAATCCCTGTTGCAGAAAAGGCAGGCGTTCGTATGGCACTGCATCCAAACGACCCCCCCATTCCTGTTAGCCACGGCTCCGCACAAATTATGGCTACTCTTGCAGATTGGAAACGGCTTATTAGCATTGTTGACAGTCCATCGAACGGCATGACTTTCGATTGTGGTGTTACCCGCGAAATTGGTGAAGACCCGGTAGAAGTATGTCGCTTTTTAGGAAAGCTTGACCGGATAAATCATGTACATTATCGCAATGTTATAGTTGACCAACCTTATGTAAAATACGCAGAAGTTTTCCTTGACGAAGGGCAGGTAAACATGTTCAATGTTATGAAGGAATTGGTTGGAATGGGATATAAACATGGACTTTATCCCGAACATCCAAGAGCACTTGATTACGATAGAGACCATCCCGGTGGAATAAAGAACCAATACCCGGGCGGAGGCGGTTACGCGGGTGAAACATATAACGTCGGCTTTGCCCGGGCGATGAAGCTGGCAGTTATGTCAATGTAAGTTTACATAATAGGTTCACTTAAGGATGGTTTTTAATGCCAGCAAAGATTAAAAAGCTTCGTACCTTACTTATTACATTAATTCATTAGTTAATTTTCTAACATCTTCTACATAAAAATAAAAGTCATGAAAGATAATCGTAGGGACTTTATTAAGAAAAGTGCCTCTCTTGCGGCAGCAGTATCTATGGGTGGATTTACTTCCTCTATGGCTAATCCGCTAATTACAAAAGAAAAAGGTCGCGATGGTGCATCAAACTTAGCTAAAGATGCAGGTATGCAAGCGAGCGAGGCTTATTTTAGCGGCATGAATGAACGCAAGGTTGCACTGTTAAAACAAATGGATGTGTTTGGTGCTGTCGGGGGAATAAATACAAAGATGGTAGGTTTAGATGATGCAAAGCCTTACGAGGAAAAGTCCGTATTAGCGGTAAAACAAGCGTGGAGTAAAGTGGGACTAAATTTTAATGTGGTGGAAGGTCCGCCTTCGCTCGGCGAAAAGACAAAACTTGGTCTTGAGGGAAGAGATGAAGAGATCTCGAATTTTATCACCTTTATGAAAAGCATGTCTAAGGCCGGTGTTGATACAATCTGCTATAACTGGATGCCTGTTATTGGATGGTATAGAACTGACAATGCTAAGGTTGGCCGCGGAGGCGCTTTAGTAACTGCTTTCGATTATGAGGACATCAAAAATGCGCCTGCTACTCAATACGGCCAGGTGTCGAAGGAAACCTTATGGAAGAACCTCGAGTATTTTTTAAAAGCAGTTGTTCCGGAAGCAGAGAAAGTAGGTATGAAGCTGGCTATGCATCCTGATGATCCGCAGGTGGACAGCATTAAGGGAATATCACGGATTATGACTACAGTAGATAATTTTAAAAAATTAATAGACCTTGTTCCAAGTCCAAGTAATGGAATAACATTATGCCAGGGAAATTTTTCACTGATGGGTGCAGATATACCAACCATTACAAAGTATTTTGGTAAGAGAAAACTCATTCATTTTGTTCATTTCCGTAATGTGCGGGGCGGCAAATTCAAGTTCGAAGAAACCTTTCATGATGAAGGGCAAATCGATATGTATAAGGCAATGGAAGCTTACTACAATGTTGGTTTCCGCGGTCCGATAAGGCCGGATCATGTTCCCACGATGGCCGGCGACAGCAATGACTTCCCCGGTTATAGCACCATCGGATCTCTATTTGCGTGGGGTTATATAAAGGGTCTTATGGAGGGTGTTAGTAAGGGTAAGAATAAAGCTTAAAACTTTTTTTTAACCGTTATCATTCTTAGATAAAATCACCCTGCCAGCCAATCCTTTACATTACTTCTATCCAATTTACTGCTCAATTTTAACGGTTAAGCAAGAATGTGTAAGGCTGCTAAAAGATACTTATCAATATTCAAGAAAAATAACAATATTAAATATAAAGCTATGGTACAAAATGACAGTTTTAACATAGATGAAGAAACTATAAGCAAATTAGGTTTACGGCTATGTGATGAACCTATAAACGCTGAAATAGCACGGGATGCAAGAGTATTTGTATATCCGCATTTAGATAAAGTGTTTGTTATGGAAAGTGATCTTTATGGTAATACGATGCCTAAAGATTCTTGTTTCTTAGCTTTTTATGGTCAACATGGACTTATAGGAAAGCATTTAAAAGTTGAAACACTTAAGAACGCGAGTTTACAGGATATGAAAGCAATGGTACAAAGTAATATAGACAGCTGAAAAAATAAAACTCCGGGGGTGAATGTTATAATAACCTGGCAATAGTTTATAAGTTTGCTTTACGATTCTTCATAGTAACAACATCACATATTCCAATTGATGATTCAAGTCTTGCGACAGGGATGTAGTGGAAGAATTAGCCTTACCCTATTATCTATTTAATGACGCTGGTGAACATATTACTTTAGCGTCGCCAAACGGTGGTGAACATATTACTTTAGCATCAACTAACGGTGGTGATTCCAATAGATCCCCAGAGTGAAACGGATGAAGTTACAACAGAAAATATGCACCGTTCTAAAGCCGATATTGCAATAAGTGCCTGTGCCTGCATGATCGTAATTGCAGGTAGCAGCAATTATAGAATTATTTAGTGCTTATTTAAGGGAATATCACGGATTATGACTACAGTAGATAATTTTAAAAAATTAATAGACCTTGTTCCAAGTCCAAGTAATGGAATAACATTATGCCAGGGAAATTTTTCACTGATGGGTGCAGATATACCAACCATTACAAAGTATTTTGGTAAGAGAAAACTCATTCATTTTGTTCATTTCCGTAATGTGCGGGGCGGCAAATTCAAGTTCGAAGAAACCTTTCATGATGAAGGGCAAATCGATATGTATAAGGCAATGGAAGCTTACTACAATGTTGGTTTCCGCGGTCCGATAAGGCCGGATCATGTTCCCACGATGGCCGGCGACAGCAATGACTTCCCCGGTTATAGCACCATCGGATCTCTATTTGCGTGGGGTTATATAAAGGGTCTTATGGAGGGTGTTAGTAAGGGTAAGAATAAAGCTTAAAACTTTTTTTTAACCGTTATCATTCTTAGATAAAATCACCCTGCCAGCCAATCCTTTACATTACTTCTATCCAATTTACTGCTCAATTTTAACGGTTAAGCAAGAATGTGTAAGGCTGCTAAAAGATACTTATCAATATTCAAGAAAAATAACAATATTAAATATAAAGCTATGGTACAAAATGACAGTTTTAACATAGATGAAGAAACTATAAGCAAATTAGGTTTACGGCTATGTGATGAACCTATAAACGCTGAAATAGCACGGGATGCAAGAGTATTTGTATATCCGCATTTAGATAAAGTGTTTGTTATGGAAAGTGATCTTTATGGTAATACGATGCCTAAAGATTCTTGTTTCTTAGCTTTTTATGGTCAACATGGACTTATAGGAAAGCATTTAAAAGTTGAAACACTTAAGAACGCGAGTTTACAGGATATGAAAGCAATGGTACAAAGTAATATAGACAGCTGAAAAAATAAAACTCCGGGGGTGAATGTTATAATAACCTGGCAATAGTTTATAAGTTTGCTTTACGATTCTTCATAGTAACAACATCACATATTCCAATTGATGATTCAAGTCTTGCGACAGGGATGTAGTGGAAGAATTAGCCTTACCCTATTATCTATTTAATGACGCTGGTGAACATATTACTTTAGCGTCGCCAAACGGTGGTGAACATATTACTTTAGCATCAACTAACGGTGGTGATTCCAATAGATCCCCAGAGTGAAACGGATGAAGTTACAACAGAAAATATGCACCGTTCTAAAGCCGATATTGCAATAAAGTGCCTGTGCCTGCATGATCGTAATTGCAGGTAGCAGCAATTATAGAATTATTTAGTGCTTATGGTCTTATAATAGTTCCATCGCTTTTGCGAACCTGCCAGTTTGATTTGGTGCCAATTGGGTATTTGGCTGCCTCTTTTTCATTTACATCTACTCCAAGACCAGGAACTTCATTTACTGACATATACCCGTTATTCATTGTTGGGCAACCCGTAAATATGGTTTTTAATTTATCTGAAAAATGAACTGCCTCCTGAATTCCAAAATTCCATACAGCTAAATCAATATGAGCATGAGCAGAATGACCTACGGGTGAAACATCGCCGGGACCATGAAAGGCAGTCTTAATATTAAACCATTCACCTAAACGGGCAATTTTCATAGCAGGAGTTATGCCTCCAATTTGTGAAACGTGTACACGGATATAGTCAAACCATTGGTTAACCATAGGCATCTTAAATTCATTTATGTTATTGAATAATTCGCCCATAGCAATCGGAACACTGCTGCTCATTCGAAGCTGCTTAAACCACTCCATGTTTTCAGGCGAAAAAGGATCTTCAATAAAATAAGGATGATAATCTTCAACAGCCTTAATCATATTTATAGCATCCATTGGTTGAACACGCTCATGGACATCATGCAGCAATTCAACATCATCCCCACAAACTTTACGTACCATTTCAAACATCTTTGGTACGGATTTCAGGTAGGCACGTTCATTCATATAAGTATCACCCTCATAGCCAAATCCCGCTGCTTTAAAGTCAGGTTTTTGGGCTAAAGCGCCTGTTCCTCCATAGCCGCCCTGTTGTATCCTTATATGCCGGAAACCCTGGGCCATATATTTCTGCACGCTTTCAGCAACCGCTTCAGGAGTGTTTCCACTGGCATGTTCATAACAATCTACGGCAAACCTGCTCTTGCCACCTAATAACTGGTAAACGGGCATGTTAGCACGCTTACCTTTTATATCCCATAATGCTTCATCAAGGCCGCTTAATGCATTATTCAAGACTGGTCCATTACGCCAGTAAGAACTTACATAGGCTGAATTCCACATGTCCTCGATGTTGTCAACATCTTTGCCGACACAAAAATCATTAAGATAGCTGTTTATTGCTGTAACCACTGCCACTGCCCTTTGGTTAAACGTGGCGCAACCCAAACCATATAAACCAGGCTCGGTAGTTTCAACTTTTACAACTATCAGGTTGATGCCTTCCGGTGCGGTTGCAATAGCTTTTACGCTTTTGATTTTTACTACCGGCATGCCGGCTTTGTAGCCATTAGGGATTGGTTTTTTTTGTGCATTAGCAATGGGGCTTCCAAGCAGCCCAAAAAGACCTGCGGTTGAACCCAACGCAAGCTTTTTCATGGTCTCTCTGCGGCTGGATGAAAATTCAGTTTCAGATTTTTTCATGTGTGGTTGTTTTTAAGTTTTACTTTTCAGATTAGGTTAATGCAATAAGTTTTACTTTTTCAGATTTGCGGGTAAGTAAATGAATGATAATCCAGGCAATCAAATAAGTAAATCCGCAAAGGGTAAATATTAAGTGATAGCCTCCTGCAAGGTTGCCTGCTGATTTATAGCTATCCAATAAGCTTCCAATTAATATTGGAAATAAGATGCCCCCAATTGCCCCGGCCATACCGGCAATACCAACCACTGAACTAACAGCTTCGGTAGGAAACATATCGGAGGCCATAGTAAATACGTTAGTCGCCCAGGCCTGGTGTGCTGCCACTGCCAGGCTTATAAGACCTACTGCAATCCATGCCTCTTTCGCAAACTGCGCGAGGATGATAGACACTTCCAGGAATGCAAATAGGATAAGAACTGCTTTCCTCGCTTTTAAAACCGGCCAGCCTTTTTTGATTAACCTTGATGACAGGTATCCGCCACCAATGCTTCCGATGGTGGTGGCTGCATAAATAATCATTAGCTGGAGGCTTGGTTTTTTAAGATCGAGGCTAAAAATGGAAGAGAAATACGAGGGTAACCAAAATAAAAAAAACCAGTAAATAGGATCAATGAGACCTTTACCGGTAATCATAGCCCACGTTTGGGGAAACAGAAATAATCTCTGCCATTTTACTGTATGCGTTGCACCTGCTTTATCAATCTCAGCGTCTTGCCCGCTGGTGATGTAAGCATACTCTTCAGTTGCCAACCGTTTTTGTTTGGCCGGAATATCATAATAGATTAACCAGAATATTAACCAGACAAAGCCTAATGCACCGGTGATCCAAAAAACCTCCTGCCATCCATAAAAGTTTAAAATTAAGGGAACAATAAGCAGGGCGGCAACTACGCCAATGCTTGTTCCTGCATTAAATAACCCGGTTGCTAATGCCCTTTCTTTTTTAGGAAACCACTCTGCTACAGTCTTCATTGCTGCAGGAAAATTACCAGCTTCTCCTAACCCTAATCCAACCCTTGCTACTCCAAAACCAAAAGCACTCCGGGCTAAAGCATGAAGCATACCGGCAATGCTCCAAACTACAATGGTAATAGTATACCCGAGCTTAGTACCTATTTTATCAATCAACCATCCAAAAGACACCAGCCCAACGGCATAGGCAGCGGTGAAGGCCATAACAATATGAGCAAAATCAGTTTCTGTCCAGTTAAATTCTTTTTCCAGTATTGGTTTCAGCAAACCAATTATCTGGCGGTCGAGATAATTTATGGTAGTAGCAAAAAACAACAAGACTACTATGAGCCATCGGTAGTTTTTAATTTTCGTAGCAGGCATTCAGTAATTTTCGGATAAGAAAGGAATATGTTATAACCTTCATCCTCTTTGTTTCAGTAGTGTTTAATAACTCAGTTTAGGGCAGGCTATATAATCAGCAATTTTCACGCAAAGACGCAAAGAGAAACATACGCAAAGTCGCCAGGTAGAAAACTTTGCTCCTTTGCACCTTTGCGTGAAAAATAATACATTATCTCCTCACTAAATGACATTGCCCCGTACCAGTTTATTTATCCCACCAAACCCGTGTGTTTAAATCATTTTTACCTTGTACTGCAATAGCCGCATTTAAGTTGGCTGAATTGGTGATGATCTCACTATCCGGGTACGGCAGTCGACGAATAAAGTCGCCCGTAATTTCTGAACCTGGGTAAGGATTTTTAGTTAGTGCCGGATACCCGCTTCTACGGAAGTTAGCAAACAATTCAGGGCCATTCATGAAAGAAGCCACCCAATACTGCGTGTTGATCTGCTCATATGCTGTGCTCATATTAAGGGGGTTGGCAGTTAGATAAGTTTGTATGGCAGTTTCACTTATAGCGGCACTGGCATCATATTCTGCCATTTGTTGCATGTGAGCTCTTATGCCCGATTGAAACAACTGATTTGCATCGCCGGTAGCCCATCCCCTTACAACAGCCTCTGCTAAAAGCAATTGGGTTTGCGAATAAGTTACATGATATTCGGGGGAAGTTACTTTAAGAATGGTGTTTAAATTTACCTGCGAGTAATCGTAAAGGCTGGCCACTCCATACGTTGCGAAAGTATTTTTAATTGATACATCATCATAACCCATAGGCATACCAATTTGCAAAGCCGGGTCTGAAGTGGTGCGGGGAGCCGCCTGCTCCGCACCTGACTTTGCCCCCACGTGCCTATATGCAATGGATCTAAGACGCGGGTCATTGTTGTTTTTGAGATAATCTACAAATGGTTGGGCTAAGTAAAAATTTGCTTTTTCACGTGCGGTTAAATGCACGGCTATCCAATTATTAAATAATGATGTATGCCGTAAAGCAGCATTATCACTGTTTGATTGCATTAATCCACCTGCAACAGCTTTTGCAACGTATGTTTTTGCTACATCAGGGGCTACTTTTGTAAGGCGCATTGCTGCTCTTAACAACAGGGAATTACCAAATCTTTTCCATTTAATAATATCCCCTCCATACAATATATCACCCGACGAAGTGGGTTTTGAAGCATCTAAGGCTGCAGTTGCCTCATCCAACTCTTTTAATATATCCTTGTAAATTAATTCCTGTTTATCATATTTAGGTTGAATTGTTCCTGAAATAAAACCTTGTGCTGCTTCAGTATAAGGTATATCGCCATAAGTATCGGTTAATATCATAAATGCATAGGCCTTCCATATCCTGGCTTCGTTGTAGAGGTTAGTGCGGTTATTATCGTCTTTGGTCTTTTGAACAGCATCAACGGTTTGCTTTAAAACATTCCGGTAGAAATTAGTCCACACCGGGGTTGTATTTCCGGGATTGAAGATATTATAATTTCCTCCTGACAATGAACTTCCAAACGGAGTTATGATCTGTTGAACGATGCCAAAATTATAAGTGAGCATTTGCAATGTAGCAAAATTATCAGGATAGGTGGCTTCTATAATTGCCCGGTTCATTATGAACTGGGCATCGAGGGTAGTGGGGTCAACCCTGTTTACATTTAACTCATCGAAACCCTTATCGCAACTTGAAAGCATACATATTACCGTAAGCATTCCAAGTAAATAAGTTTTAATATTTTTCATAATTTAATTTTTATTGAGCTATAATAATTTCAACAGTTTAAAATTTAATGTTTAGGTTAACTCCAATACTTCTTGTTGGCGGAACTGCAGTCCAGAAGTCAAGACCGGTTTCATTATCTGATATGTTAGCAATGTTTTCGGGATCCATATTTTCAGTCCATTTCTTTAGTATGAGCACATTGTTTGCTACAGCGCTGAGTTTTAACCCTTTTACAAACTTTACATTCTTCATGTATTTTGTAAAATCATATCCCAAAGTGATCTGGCGTAACTTCCAGAAACCTGAATTAAAAACAAAATCTTCATTTACCCCAAGTACATTAGGCGTCTCGTAAAAGGGCTGAATATCAGATTTTGTAGTATTTGCTTTTCCATCAGGGTTAACACCATCTCCAATTACATAGCCTTCTGCCCGACCAACCAAAGTTCTTTTATGTAATCCGTGCCGTAAAGCATTCATATTTGAACCGGCAATCATTTTTGCACCTAACTTAAAGTCAATTAATGTGGTTAAAACAAGTCCTTTATAATTAAATGTGTTAGTTATACCACCGAAATATTTAGGCAGAACATTGCCAACATACGAATCAAAATTATTTCTTAGAGGTCTTCCGCTATTAGCATCAAACACTTGCCTGCCCTGGTCATCTCTTCTATATAAAAAAGTGTACAATGCACCAATAGGTTTACCAACAACCTGTTTAACAAAACGACCACCGCCACCACCAACTGATATTACTGTATCTGCCGGATTTAATCCTAATTGTAAAACTTCGGATGTATTATAAGAAACATTCGCACTTACATCCCATCTGAAAGAGGTGGTTTTAACAGGGGACACTGTAAAAAGCATTTCTAAACCCTTATTCATGCTTCGGCCAACGTTTATTAATTGATTAGTAAATGATGATGCATCTGACACTTGTGCTGCTAAAATTTGATCGTTCGTTATTTTACGGTAATAGGAAACGTCTAAACCAATTTTACTATTGAATAATTTTAATTCTATTCCAAATTCAGCTTCTGATACTCGTAACGGGCGAAGATCTGCATTTGGAATTTGCGAAGCATTAATACCACCAACAGGTATAAGCTGTCCGGAAGGATTAGGGAAAAGATTATTATTTACCGAATAATATAAAACATTAGAATAGGGAGCAACATTATCATCACCTACCTCTGCATAAGCAGCTCTCAACTTTCCATAAGATAACCAATTAGGTAATTTATTAATAGCATCAGAGAAGATAAAGCTTCCGGTTACAGAGGGATAAAGAATGCTTCGGTTTGCAGGAGCAAGTGTAGAGAACCAATCGTTACGACCGGTAACATTCAAGAACAATAAACTTTTATAAGAGAACTCAACGGCCCCGTACAAAGAATTTACTTTCCTTTCAGTTTTACTATATAACGGATCTTTTATCCTTCCATTCAATATAGTATACAGACCTGGCTGAACAAAATCAGTTACACTTACACTATTATATTCCATCCGGCGATACATCTGGTTGCCCCCCAAAGTAAGATCTACACCAAAATCATTTATTTTACGATTTGCCCCGAGTAAAAAGTCATAGTTCCTTTCTCTAAAACGGCGAACATCCTGAGTATATGAACCATTTATAAATCCGGTAGGAGCCGCAGGAATAGGGGCATAGCCGTTAGGTATATTATAGTCCTGGCCTCGCGTATACATATCCTGCGCAATTCTTCCCTGTAAATACATCCAGCTATTTATCTGATACCTTAAAGCAATATTGCCAATCTTTCAAGTCTTAACCCTGATGATATAGAATCTATGACGGTTTTAAAAGGCGCTACTGCATCAGCCCTATATGGTTCAAGGGCTAAGGATGGCGTTGTTATGATCACAACAAAAAATAAAGGATCAGGTAAAGGGATTGGAGTAGATTATAACATTAACTATACTGAAGATACTCCTTTGGATTTTACTGATTTTCAATATGAATACGGACAAGGGGAAAGAGGTGTGCGGCCTACAACTCCTTTTCCGCAATCGGGCGTATGGAGTTTTGGAGAAAAGTTTCAACCCGGTATGACCCAGGTTTTATTTGATGGTAAAACATATCCGTATGAGCCTGTTTATAACAGGTATAAAAAGTTTTATAGAACAGGTAAAAATCTCACTAATACTGTTACACTTTCTAATGGCGGAGAAAATGGAGGCTTTAGCCTCTCTCTGTCAAACACCGACAATTCAGGGATAATGCCCAAATCAAAGTTTAATAGAAAATCTATAAACCTTGGGTTTACTCAAAATATCTCAAAAGGGTTAACTGTGTCAGGTAACGTAAATTATTCTAACGAGCAAAATACAAATCCGCCACAGGTAAATACGCAGGATATGGCAGTACCAACTGTATTATTCACTTTGGCCAATTCCATGCCTTTTTATGCCATGGAGGAAAACCAGACACTGCCCAACGGAAATGAATTTGTAATGTCCAGATTTTTGGTGCGTAATAACCCTTATTACTCCGTTAATAAGCGTTTTGAAAATATACAAAGAGACAGAACCATTGGTAATATTGCCTTAAGGTATCAAATAAATAGCTGGATGTATTTACAGGGACGGATTGCCCAGGATATGTATACGAGAGGCCAGGATTATAATATACCAAATGGCTATGCCCCTATTCCGGCAGCTCCTACCGGATTTATAAACGGCTCCTATACCCAGGATGTTCGTCGCTTTAGAGAACGAAACTATGACTTTTTGCTCGGGGCTAATCGTAAATTAAATGATTTTGGTGTAGATCTTACTTTGGGGGGCAACCAGATG
>MWWB01000187.1_pt1 | contig 13974 bp, 24 predicted proteins | sample 1047291 | NCBI WGS metagenome assembly MWWB01 (sample SAMN06349976, study PRJNA376086) | soil metagenome | isolation source: MS4-1 sample Antarctic (ecotone) soil | place: Antarctica | reverse complement strand
GTGCTTACTAGCTCAGGGTCTCTTTAAGGTGGGCACAGTTCCTTCGCGCTTCGGAAACAGCCACGCCTAAAGCCAGGGCGACTTTATCGCGTAAGCCGCTTATCGCTTCTTCGCGCGAAATGTTTGTCACGCAAAACGATGTGTTTTGCAGCGTGGCCACCCACTTCCCATCAATGACACAAAGAAGGATTTTCATGGCTTACAAAACCGGGGGGAATTACAACAGGCTGGAATTTTACAGTGCTGGTGTTTTTCGCTTCGTTGCAGGCTTTGTCCAAAGCGGCGTTGACTTCGCCCAGGACTGCCCCGCGAACGCCGGCCAGAGCGCTATCAAGCGTTGGAGCCGCAACGCGGATTTCCATCTCAGGAACCGAAGCCGCCCAACCGTAACCAAGTTCTTCGTGCGTGAGGATTTTCATTAGGCGGCTTTTGCGAATTTGATTTTCTGGCACAAGGTGCGGCGCGCCATACGGTTTAGCTCCGGATGCTTGCGCTTCAACTCTTGAGCATATTCAAAGCGAAAGCCCTGCATCCAATTCACGCGGCCCTTGCGTGGATAAGGTGGACGGGAAGGCGCTGGCAACTTTTCATTGAGCTTTTGCATCAACTCAGCGCGATAATGACGTTGGGCGCGCGCCTTGTTTTTGATGGCCTTGAGGAATTCGGCCCAGGGGCGCTTAAACGCGCCAAAGACTTTACTGACAACAGTAGCCCAAAACGACGGCTTTGGTTTTTGCTTCATGGCAGGGGAGAGGAATTAGAGAGGAGAGGCTAATTCTTTTTCGATGGCGTTTTCAAAATACGCCTCAGAATCGTCGGAATCGTCCGCTTCGTAGTCAATCGGTTGGGGGTCAGGCACTCCGGAGAGGATCTCGAAGAATATGGCTTTGACTTCACCGAGAATGCGGCGCAGGCGCTTGGTAATATCGAGAAGCAAAACAACAATCCCGATTAAGACCACAATCGCAAAAAGAAGCAGAACGTCCATTAAAAATTGAAGGAGAGCAAATCAGGCCGGCTTCCCGCTACTAACTTCCGGCACCCTCTGGGTCGCGTCGTATGCCCAGAATACCCATTCTGATTTGCTATGTTCATAAGGCACTTGAGGTTGCAAGGAGAAACAACCTCAAGTGCCTTATGAATTAAATTCGTATCGGTGGCGCTTCATCAGCGCATGATTGACGATGTTCTACAGCGTGGCTTTAGCATCCAGCTCTAACTAACTTATTGAGGCCTGCTATCGAGAGCCAATTTGGCGGTTTGCTGGATGATCGAATCGCTGGTCAAACGCTGCACGGTTTTCAAAGCTGTTTCCAGCGTCTTGATGCGCTGGTCGTCTTTTTCTTTTTGATTAGCGGCGCTGCGTAGTGCCGCATTCGTGCGGGCGCGCTCACTTTCAATTGCGTTGTCGGTTTGATTACGGGCCGTGTGAACGGCGTGAGGAATATAGCTCATAGGTTCGGAGGGGCCAAAACTGCAATTCTCAAAATCCACTTTGTGGCCACCAAAGTGGATTGTTACTTCTTTCCCCATAAAACGGGGACTTCTGAAAGGGGCAAAAGCGCTGAGCTGCTCATCAATCTTATTGCTGATTTCAAGAGCGATGTCGTAGCCCATGAGGTGGGCTTCATTTGGGGTTAGCAATTTACTTTCATAAACAGGAGATCCCCATACTGATTTGTGTGCCATTCGATTTGTAAAAAGACAGGTGGTCGGCGCCGACGCTTAGGGGAGAAACAGCAACCTGTCGAAGCAAGGTTAATTACACCAGCTTCGCGCTTCTCACTTCGCCAAACGCGCCGCAAAGGCGCCGCAAATGCTCATACAGTTTTGGATTGCCGGCAAAATTCATTTAATCAGCCATTTCACGGCTCATTCGGCGCTGTTGGGCTTGCTGTGCTTGAAACTGTGAGATCGCCAACTCAGCACGCTTTATATCGGGGTTGTTGTCTGGAAAACCAGGCTTTACAATGCCCGCCGATGAAAGTTCACGCCACAGGTTCATAGCCTCTGGCAGCCGGCTGCCGTCACGACACACGCGCTGGATAAGAACTGCCGCATCCTCGAAGCTAAGCTTCCAATGTCCTGAGTTATCCGGCCACAACTTACAGCAATACTTGCGCACATGTTTGGCCTGGATACCCAGCAGGGGAGCGATATCATCCGGCGTGAAGTCGAACTGCCGCGCGTCCAGCTGCACCATGATCAGCATCCAGAGCGGTGGTTGACGGCGCAAAGGATTCTGGCTGGTTGGCCCACTCCCAAAAGAGGGGACAGCAAATGGCGTTGAAATAGGCGACTGACTCACGACGGGAATTATGGCAAGCATTGAAATCCTTTCCGCAAAAACGCGCCTCAAACGCGCATTCAATTTTTTAAATTTCAATGCAGCAGCGTAGGCGATAAGAAGAGAATGCTACAAGGCAACCAGGGGCGAAAGTGCCTAAAAGCGCCTATTTGCGTTTAGTTTGCACTTTGGTTGCGCTTAGTTGAGTTTTTGTTTTTAAAGAGCGTTTTTCAGGAGTTTTCAAAGAACTTGAGGACAAAAGCGTTGAAACTGGCTGTCGATTTGTGGGCTTTGAACCAGGCGCGGCTTTGCGATATTTTTCGGGCAATTCTCCACTTACAGCACGCCGTGCAATGCGCCGAGCCGCGTCAGCATCAAATTTAAATTCACGGCCTGGTTGATCGAGCGGCTGAACATGGGGAAACGTGGAATCATCTTCCAGCAACGAGAGCCAGGCGCGGCGCACGCAATCGTAAGACACGCCGCCATAGGCTCCATCGAGAGTGCGCGCGATGTCCTTTAAGTTAAACGGTGGGCCAAAAGCACCCGATTCCGCAAAAAGTTGCGTGAGCAAGATTTTTAACTCAAGCATAAAACAACAGTAAAAGCGAAGAACCAACTACAAAACTATAAATTCAAAGACAATCAACGCATCGTTAAAGTTCACGATGCGTTGATTTTGCAGATATTTTATGCGAAACAAAAAAGCATAGCGGCGCGTGTGATCGTTTCATTACAAAGCACCCTACCCTAAGAGTTTGTTAATGTAAAGCGCCATTATCATTAGCAAATAAGGGGAGTGGATAAAGGAGATTTAAATTATTGGGGCCGAATGTTGGGCCTGGCACCGCTCAATGCGGCCCCAAAGTTGAAAGCTGAACTTTGGGGCCTTACATCGCTGCCGGCAACTGGATGTGCGGCCCCAATAATGTGAACCTGGTTCACATTTTCCCGCTAATGAATCAGCATTCCGGCAGCGCGCCGGGCATCGTCCATCGTGAGGCCGAAAAACAAATCGGTCTGCACTAAACGGTCGCTGTGCATGGCCATGTCGTCGCAGTCATCGAAAATTACGTAATCCAGATTCGCGCAACACGACCGCGCCTGTTTTAGCCAGGCGTCAATTTCATGGCCGCGCGTCAGGGTGCCATCGGCATTGTTGGGCCACCGGGTCAAGTCCGGCGTGGCGCCGATTACGTGCGCTGAGGGTATGCCGATGTCGCGGAGGCATTGCGTCCACTTTTCCAAATCGTTGTCGCGGTGCGAAGTCGAAAGCACGACCTGAGCGCCGGTCTGGCTAAGCAACCACTCCAACGGCGGCAAACACTCAGGCGCGACACGAATCATGTATTTGCGATTCATGCTCGCCCTGGTCTGATGGGATGGGACGTTATTGATCACACCGTCAATATCCAGAAATACCACGCGCATTAAATCTCCTAAAAAAGAGTCGCCTCTTGTTCCGACTTATTCTCTTTCTCTTGGCCAATGTCTACTTGCTTTTCGTTGGCCATAGCGATTAATTTCTCGCGGGCATTTTTGCTCTTGGGCCAACGGGCTGCATTTTCGCACTCGGTTAATTCGCTAACCGTGATGCCAAGCCGCTGAGTCATATAAAAGCATTTCAGGCCATGCGCCTCGCGCACCATAAGAACAGCGGTCGGTTCAAAGCCCGGCGGCACGTCGTTATACGGCATTGGCCAAGGATTGCTCATAGCCTTTAATTATGCGGCTGGACGCGCCCGCAAGCGTGCCTCTTCCAAAACCATTTCCCACTCGGCATCATCAAAACCGTCGCCGATGGATTCGCGCAATTCATCCAGGGCATCAGCACTCATCACGTTATCGAGCATTCGCTGCGTGAGCCCGGCAACAACGCGACCGTAGCGCGCTGGCATTTGAGGTGTTTCAATTGCCTCAATCTCATCCGCCTCATCCGCTTCGCATTCGATGTTAGTGCCGTTCATGGCCATTGCGTCGGCCAGCGCGCCCACAGCGCCGTTTACGGCCCGTTGTGGCGCTTTCTCGCTGTCTATCAATAGCAGCCATTCGCGCGTTTTGGGGTCAGTCAGCATTTCAGCGCGCACAGCGTGGAACTCCGGCGAATTGTGGTTGAAAAACTGACCGGAAAACCGTTGGCGCAGTTCGATCAAAACATCACGCTCCAGCGCTTTGAGTTGCGCGGCTGAAAGCTGCATCAAAAATTGTTGCGCTTCGGCTTCGGCAGCTTCGGCCTTGGCGCGTGCTTCTTGGCGAGACATTTCAGCGATTTGGCGGTGCAGCCAGGAGAGCGGCGGGTTGCGCTTGTCGCCATGCGCGGTGATGAAGATGCTGGTTTTGTCCCACCGGCGGCGATTCTCCGGCTCATAATAATCATCGCGGCTTTCGTCGTGGCCCTGCCAGGTGAAAAGCAGCCAGCGCAAATCATTTTCGCCGTCGCGCACCATCTGCGCCGCTTTGTTTGGTGAGATCGGCTTGTTGAGCGCAATCGCTTCATAGCCAATCGTCAGGCGCTCGATCAGCGCACCGATATTCAATTCGGCGTCCGGCCACGCGGCCACCAGGCGCGCCGCTACATCGTCGGTTAGTGGATAGCCGGCTGCCGCTGCATAGGTCGCCAGGCGCTTTTGCAACATTTCACGCGGGCCAACTGGGGCCGCTGGCGCTTCGATGGCGCTGGCCGGGAGAGGAAGCTGCTCCGCAAGTTCGTCGTTGACTGCGTTGGCCACATCGGGCCGCGCGGAAAAATTGGTGGGTTTTGGTGGGTTTTGGTGGGAATTGGGCAATTGCCGAACTGACAAGTCTCCGCTTCGAGAATCGATAGATTCCACATCAACAACAGCAATTGTTTGCGTTTCAATTGCATGATGCTGTTGTTGATTTTGGATGTTATCTTGGACGTTATCTTGATAATTAGCGGACATTGCCAACTTGGCATCCTCCATATTGCCAACTTGGCAATCTTGTAATTGCCGTTCTGGCAAGAGCCTATTGCCATTTTGGCATGAGGCTACTTCCGCTCGTGGAATAAGAGGCGAGACCGTCTTGCCATTTTGGCATGAGGCTCTTGCCAGTTGAGCATTTGGGTCTGAAATTGTATCGTCGGATTCAGGGAGCCGAATGTTCGGGCGCCATTTTGTGCCGGGCCGTAATTCCTTCAATAAGCGCCGCTGCGCTTTGCGTTCAGCGATTCGGCTTGTGCGCGTTTCCAAATACTCGCCAGACAAGTCATTAAGCCCCTCGTAATTAATTGTCCACCATAACACCTTGTCGTCACGGTTGACGTTAAGTTTGTCGGTGGTCAAAAGCACGCCAAAGACATCTTCAAGCCGCGCTTTTTTGCGATTGAAGGTGCGTTCTGCCAAATGCAGGCAAAAGCCCTCTATATCATCCCACCACATCCATAATTCTATGCGAACCCATAGCCGTCCCTGCCAAACAGCAGTATCCAGCGGTTCGCCCCAAAAATGCGGGTGAGGTGAGCGTAAAATCCAGTGAAGTTGTTGTAAGATTAAGGCTTCGGCGTCGCCAAGAAGATGAGCAAGTCCAGGCAAAAACTGATAAGGATGATCATCAATGATTAGTTTTTCGCGGGCTGACTCGACTAATGGTTCACTTTTTGGTTGACTCATATTGGTTGATTCGGCGCCCTCACGCCGTTTCCCTTCAAAGCCGTGCCCCAAGTTTTTCCAGGACAGGGGGCGCGGTTTTGTTATTTTCGATTCCTCAAGCGGCGCAGCACTTCCAGCACCACGCCATGCGCGATCACCTTTTCGCCATCACGGCGAATTTCAGGGAAAACCGGATTCCACGCCTTGAGCGTGACTTCTCCGGTATGCGGGTTTAAAAAGAATTGCTTCAGGGTGCGCTCACGCTGGCCATTGGGCAATTCATATTCGGCATGGATCACTTCGCCATTGCAAGGCGCCATTTCAGGCCTTACTAAGCAGCGGTCGCCGGGGTAGATGGAATCAATCGCCGGATCGGGCGACACCATTGAGTTGCCCTCAGCGACCAGCAAATAATCGCCGGGGCGGAACGATTCAAACAGATCGGCGAAGTTTTCAACATAGTCCGGCTCTTCGCAGCCCGTCTGCATTTCGCCACAAGGAATGGGGAACTTTTGCACTGGGGCCAACTGCACGCCGCTGCGCAGTGGCCGCACTTGAGGTGAAGTTTCAATTAAACCCAGATGCGCACGACCTCGTTCTGTAAGGCGTGGCAAGCGCACTTCGCCCGGTGCCGTCGCCAGGCGCTCAACTAAGCCAGCCTCAACCAATGGCCCCAGATGCACGCGCACGCTGGACTCATTGTTTAAGCCCAACTCCCGCGCGATCACCGTCAGGCGTGGCAAATCCGGCCCCGTCCAGGAGCCGAGCAGTTGAAGTAAATCGCTTTGCCTTTTCGTTAACAGTTGCTTTTTCATGCGCGAACCCTCCGCGTGTTTAGGGAAATCATAAACCGGACGATGGGGCGCTGTCAAGCGGTTCAGTGATTTCACCTCTCCCTTATTCACCTTATTGGGGGTTCGGATTTAAAATAATCTTTTTCAGTTCCTCAAGGCGTTGAATCAATAAGTCCACATGGCTGGTGAGAATTTCCGGCTCATCGCCCGACAGGCGGAAATTGTAAGCACAATACTCTTGTAAATAATTAACCACATTACCAGCATTATGCAGCCATCCGTTGGCGTGCAGGGCATCCTTGGTGTAACCAGGTGCGCTTTGTGCTTTTTCGTCGCGCGACCTAAAGGGTGAATCTTGGGGCCACGCTGGCGGCTCCGGGCCCGCGTTTTCGGCCCCAACGATAACCGAGCGTGATGAAGTGATCGGCGAGGTGACAAAACCACTGCCCTCGGTGCCGCGCGCCGCCGGCTCATCTTTAACCAGGCTTAAATGGGACTTACCACTGTCGAGCGCCGCTTTGTTGGTTACGGCGGTGCGGCGACGGTCACGCTCCTGTTCTTCTTCAAGTTGGCGCTTGACACTTTCATGCACGTCCAAATCGAGTTGTGAGGGATAGAGTTTGTCGCGCATCTCCTGGGCGCGCTTTTCGGCCCGGTTGCCCGACAGCTTCTCGGCGTTGATGGCACGAAGCAGTGAGCGCATGGCGCCCTCATCATGCTTCAAAATTAAGAGCGCGCGGCCATGCCTCTCGTTCAGTGGCTCGCCTGGATAAAGTGGGTTTTTGTCGTCGTTGTAAAAATACTTCAAAGCCCACTCAGGCAAATCGAGCAATTCGAGAATTTGATGGATGCGGCGGTAAGTGCGGCCTAGGCGCGATTCGACATCGGCCCAGGTGACACGCTTGCCATTCAAAAACGCTTTATCGGCCTCAATTTCGCCTTTGATTTTTTTATAGTGATGTGCGCGGTCAATGACCGGCACATCGTCGCGGTTTTCATTCTCCTCAGCGGCGATGAACATCATGTCGAAGTCGCTGAGATTTTTGCGCACTTCAACGCGCAATTTGCCGATATAGTGCTGCGGGTTGGGAAGATGAATGCCGGCGTTGGTGCCTTCCTTCACAGCATACTTGCGACGGTGGCCAGCCAAGAGAATGTAGTGACCGGGCCGCGTTGGGTGTGGCGTGGCGATGGCGGCCTGCAATTGACCCACGCGGTCAATGCCCTCAATCAGAGCCAATAGTTCCAGTGAGTGCATTTGGCGGCGCGGCTGATAAGGATTGTCGTGCAGCTTCTCAAGTTCAACCCAGATTGCCTTGTTTTCGTCCGGCGATTCTTCAATGCGCGCCGCCGGCTTGGCCGCTGGCGCGCTATGCCGTTTTTCGTTGCGCTCCACATTGCCCGACAGCAGCTTGTCTAATTCGTGGCCACTACCCTTCTTTTGGGTTTTTGCGTTTGGCTTTTCGATTGGCATCGGGCGACCACCTCCTGGGCTAAAGCAGCGTAATCGGCACCTACGCCGCCCGCCTGATACTTTTTAACATCGCTCATCGTTTCCCTGGTGATGGCCAGTTCGTTCACTTTTTCGGCGCGCCGGATGCGCGTCTCGAAAATCGTCTTTTTCCACTCGCGCGTGGACGCGGCTTCGACGGCCTGGGCCGCTTTGGTTTGGCGGTAACAGGTGAGCAGCACGCCGAGCAGCTTGGTGGAGCGCTCATAGTAACTATCCAGATCGGCGACGGCGGCGCAGGTTGTTTTGGCATTTTCAAAGGCTGCCGGCTCACTGTTGATCGGAACGATAAACGCATCGCTGGCTAAAACCGCATTGCGCGACACCATGCCCCACCCTGACGGGCAATCACAGAAAATGAAGTCCGGCGCGGCGCCTTTCGATGTGTTTTGCAGATGCTCTTTCATCGCCAGACGCAGGCGCACTTCGCCGCCACTGATAAGTGCGCGTTCGGTTTCTTCCATCTCGACCGTCGCCGGCACGATGGAAAGCCTTTCGCGCACTGGCCGCGCCGCTTCGTCAATCGTGGCACGCTTTAGTAGCACATCGCTAATGGTGGGCTGCGCGCCGATTTCCACGTCAAGGTAATTGGTGAGGCCGTGCTGTAAATCCATGTCGAGCAGTAACACTTCGTGCCCAGCCTGGGCCAAGGCCGCGCCCAGATGCACCGTCGTCACGGTTTTGCCGACGCCTCCCTTGGTGTTGATAACCGAAATAATCATAGAAAGCCTTTTAATTGCACCATCGGGCGACGCCACCATGATGGCTACAAGTGCCACGCCGTGATTGAGAGTAGCTTTTTGTGCCGTCTGCGCAAATTGCCGACGCGCCGCCACAGGAATCTTGTTGTGGAGCCGCTTCGCCGATTTTTACATAACGGAATTGGGCAAAGGTGCGGAGCGGCATCCATAACTGTGTGCCCGGCTCAACTTCTACAAGAACGCCGGATTCTGTTTGTCCATCCTGGAATGTATGTTTAAGCTCATAGTTGCGCACAACGCCGGCAGGAATGGCCTCAGTTGTATTCCCCGAAAGCGCATAGATCGAAGTGCCCACCGGTGGTAATTTGGCATCAAGAACACGAACATAGCCTGGTGGTATTGGAATTGTGGTGGCAGTGGCAACGACTGCGTTTTTTTGATCGTAGCGAACGGCGTTGAACAGCGACGGCCCCAGGAGCAGCAGCCAAAACAAAGCTATAAAACTGCCACCAAAAACCACTATGGGCGAATACTTAGCGGGCTTGCCTTGAGTTTTTGCAGTGCCAATTGTTGGGGCCGGTGGCGTGATAGAGGGAATCGGTGATGCGGCAGAAGGCCTTGGCCCCGCCGGTCGCGTGTTTTGTTGAAGGCGCTTGGCTGGCAACTCAGCGCCGCATGACTCGCAAACCCACTCGTTAGGCGGATTGATTTTGTCGCACAACGGGCATTTATTCTCCATTAGGCAACTCCACACCATTATCAGACGCGAATTTTCGCAAAGCCATCTCAATGACAGCAGTCTTTGAAACACCCAACTTCGCTGCTGTCTTTTCCCAGGCAGTGTTTGCTTCGCTTGTGATTCGAGTGCTGGTCTGTATTGTGTCCTTTTTGGGGCGTCCAACTTTGCTCTTATTCGAAACCGCTGTTCTCATGCCGCAAATAATACAGCAAAATGCGTTAAAAAACAATAGTAAAAGGCTTGTAATAACTCATTATGTGGTATAAAATTAACTGTAACGAACGAAAGGGCGCCCCTCCGACCAAGAAGAAAGCACCCTGACGTTCAATCCATCCGAAAAAGGATTGAGGAAAATGCAGTATCAACCCCACGCGCTTTTCGCGCAACTTCAAGCCGCTCAAACCATTGCGGCCCAACAGGCGATTTTCGCCCAAACCTCCGGCGTTGCCCTCGAAGCCCGCCAACTGCACCCCGGCGTAACTGTTGGCGACCAGATCGCCCGCACCGGCTACGAAATGAGCCACTGGCAAGCCTTTGCCGCTTCGATTGCCAGCCGCGAAACCCAAGTGGTTTTCGCCTGTGAATACATGGGGCAAAGCGGTTTTTATGGCGCCATTACTCAAGAGGCTTTCACGCCCGAATGGGGCACCGTGGTTGCCGCTTATGGTTGCGGTATTCGCTTTGATGAGGCCCGCCTGGTGCATCTCAAGTTTGAAATTGCCGATGCCCACGCCGCCGCTGTGGCCGCGCGTTATGTGGATGCGAATCCCGATGAAGCCGAATTGCATCGCCATCTCCAGTGCGAACTTTTCGAGTTGGCCGGACAAAAGGGCTTAGACCGCACCGACCGTCAAGGCCGGCTGCGCGCCGCCTTCGCCATCTGTGGCCGCTACGTCGCCAGTTGGACGCAGCTTACACCTTCGGAAATGGTGAAGCTAATTCGCGCGGTCGCAGCGGGCGCCCTTGCCCCTGGTTGGATTTACAACCCCGGCGCCTGCGGTCACTGACTACCCCAATAAAAGCCTGCTGTCTGGTCAACCAGACAGCAGGCCTTTTTGCATTCCGACAGATTTGAGTTAATTTATCGTTTAAGTTCACGATAAATTGAAGGGATTAAAATGTTAGAAATTCCCCCTCTTGCACCCCGCTTAGAGCCAAGATCGGCGATTGATGGCTTTGGAGATGAGTTGGAAACTGAATGGACGCTGGTTGACCCTCAGAACGAATCGCCTGTTGTGATGCTGGTTGCTTTGAATGAGGAAGGCGAAGCTCTCGCTCGCAAATTAGCGCTGGCCTATAACAATCACGACGCGCTTATTAGCACTTTATCCATGCTCATGTGGGTGTGCCAATCCTGCGACATTTACCCCAAAGTGAAAACGCCTTTCGAGGAGGCCCGCGAGGCCATCAACAGGGTGAGCCATGAGAGCGAGGTGCCACATGCCTGAAGCATTTGCTCCACATGGCCGTTATTACTACAACATTCGCACGCATTTGATCGAGGCGCTTGAACGCTATTTCAACGAACACATTGAGACAGGCGGCTTTTTGCGTGCTGTTCTTGAAAATGATTTACAGGGCGCCGTGCGGCGTCAGAACCCGGCATCTTTGAGCGAACTGAGATGGCTGCTGGAAATGTTAGTTGACTGCGCGCCCAGCAATGCCTGGGGCAGCAAAGAAGCGGTCGCGCGTTGGCTCAGTGAAAGTGAGGCTCCATCATGACCCGGAAAACGCCCCAAACCTTGACCGACGTGCAGCATGCTCTTATCGACGGCCACAAAGTCATGCTGGTGAACGGCACAACAGAACAGCGCATCATTCGCATACGGCACTGGGCTGATAGTTACCTGGCACAGTTGGCTGTTAATGAGCGCTGGATCGAAGCCCGGCTGAGTGAAATCGTTATCCACGACCCGGAAACAAAAAGCGAGGCCACCCATGACACCGCTTGAAATGTTCTTTTTGATTTGCCTTTTTATTCTGGGTTGGGCCTGGTCGGAAGAAGCGCGTATTTCGCGTAATCGGCGCGACACCATCAGGGACTTACGCGAATCTCTCGAAATGACCGAACGCGCTTTAACCGAAACCGTGAAAGCGGCTTCAACAGTTGCCAAATCAACGACAAAAACCTACCCGGCAAACCCGGCAATTATCCGGCAAAATACCGGCAATTCTTGCCGGATAGGAGGCGTCACTCGTCGCGCCACTCAAAGCCGAAGGGGGCGCTGGCAATGATTATTTATCCCGTTCCCCACGGCCTGCTGATTACAACCTGCCGGATGTGTTTCAAGCGCGGCGTGCAAGTGCCCAGTGGCACCGGAGGCCACGTTCTGATTGATTACGATGCCAACAAACCCCAGTCTCTGCTTGATGAGCCGGGATTCCCCTTGCGTCGCCCTGAGTTGGACTGTCGCCGCGCCGGATGCCCCTTTATGTTGGGCGAAAGTGAGGCTGACAATGCTGCATCACAGTGAGCCTCCCCTGCCCGACCTCGTTGGCCAGGTTAGTGAAATTACTCGCCATGAGTTTGAGCAAGCGCTTGCTCATCTCAAGCAAATCAAAGCGCGCATGAATCAGCTTGAAAAAGCCGGAATGTATCCCGGCGTGCCCAAAGAGCAGTGGCAAGACCGCAACGCACCGCGCGATGATGAAGAGACGCCCGACCAGGAGCGAGTGAAGAATTACCTTTACATGATTTTCCGTCAGGCGCCCGGTCGCACGGTGCAAGCCTATGAGGGGCCACAAGGCAAGAGAAAGGTCTACGTGGGCGCTGACCCTAGGCGCATCGCAGAGGCCCGGCAAATGGCCGCCAATCGCGTAGAATGGAATCAATTGCACCAGGCGGCCACGCAGTTGGAATCGTGGCTTTCGGCGCGGCGCAGTGAGTTGCGAGAGCAGCAACGGCGCGCTTCTGAATGGCCTCGTGCCAGGGAACTTTGGGGCCTTGAAGCGGCGCCGGCGACCGCGCAGCGCGCCCCAATCGAAACCGAGAAACTGTAATTAATTGGGGCCGCGCCGCGGGCATCGAGTTCAACGACACGGCCCCAAGATGAAGAGGAGGATATGTATTGATATGGAAAGTGTAAATTTTCAATTGAGCGTCAACTGCTCGGAAAACTGCAATGAAACAGTCATTGAGCGCGTGCATGAATGGAGCAATGCGATTCGCGATAGCTTCCTGCACGCGATGGATGGTGCCGGCGTGCAAATGAACATTTCTCGCACGGTAAACGAGCATGGCGGCGAATCGTTTAGCGCTGTTGAAGCGCGCCTGGAAGCACCATTTTGCTTTTGAATCGAGCTTTGTTATTGCTTGATTATCATACCGAGCGCGCCATCTGTGACGAGAAATCTGACGATGTGGCCGATGATGGGCAACTGCTTGTTATCGAACTGAGCGCGCTGTTAGCCGATTTGGGCAAGCGCACCGGCATGGATCGTGACGAAAGTTGAAATGTGAACCTGGTTCACATTTTGGGGCCGCACACCTCGTGCCAGGCGCGCCGGCGATGCCCCAAAACATGAGATACCTTTTACGGCTTTATGACGAGACTTTAGATAGCAATCGCCAAATACTCAAACGGCGACGGCGCATCATTGATGAGTTTTTTGCACTGCCGGAAAAGGTTAAATGGGACACGGCGCGTGAATGCTTGCATCAGTTACTCAATCGGGCCGATGTGCCAGCATTCGAGGTAATAACGCTGTATTTTGGCGATGAGACGTTGGATGGTTGGACGATTGATGTCTGGTGTCAGATTTCGTTGCGCGCAACACCATTCGAGGCCATTGATTGTTACTGGATGGGCAGATTGACTCGTGATGAAATAAAAGCGGCCACATCATTTTGATGTAGCCGCTTTTTTGTGGCCCAGGGCCACAAATTATTTGTAAAGCCCCGAAAGCAAATTCGAGATCTCCCCGCCGAAATCAGAGCGGTTGTCATCGTATTTATCCAGCGTCTCATATTTCGCGTGTCGTGAAAATTTCTTCACACGGCGCACATCGCCATTCGTGGCATCCAGCGCGGCTGTAATCGCACTGTGCCGCAATTTATGGGGCGTCAAATTCGGAATATCCAACTCGGTGCCGTAGCTCTTCACCAGCCAGTAAAGGCCATCAGTGGTTAATCGAGTGCCGGCCACGCTCGGCCTATGGTCAAGGTTGCGAAACATCGCGCCATTTTCATGGCCGGCCATATCCAGATAGTTTTGGAGATCGCGCACCATGTCGCGCGAAATTGTTAGCCATATTTTTTCTGTGCCCTTGCCTTTACCAAGAATCGCAATGCGCCGTTGCCGCTCGTCCAGGTCTTCGACATCGAGCTTGCAC
>MWWB01000186.1_pt1 | contig 13987 bp, 6 predicted proteins | sample 1047291 | NCBI WGS metagenome assembly MWWB01 (sample SAMN06349976, study PRJNA376086) | soil metagenome | isolation source: MS4-1 sample Antarctic (ecotone) soil | place: Antarctica | reverse complement strand
TGTATTTGCTGGTATTTCAGTTGGAGCAAGTGTAACAGTAACGGTAAAGGATGCCAATGGTTGTACAGTAAGCGGCGCACCTGTAACAATAGGTGGTGTTGTAACACCTGGAGCTCTTACAGCAACAACAACAATAAATGGACAGATACTATGTGCAGGAGCAACGACATCGTTAACGGTTACAGCAAGTGGAGGCACAGCGCCTTATACTTTCAGCCTTAATGGTGGAGCTTTTGTAAGCAATAATGTATTCAGCGGTCTTACAGCAGGAGTTTATGTAGTAACAGTGAAAGATGCCGGTGGAGCGACCTTTGTTGCAGCTTCTGTAACAGTTAATGCAGCGCCAGCAGCTATAACAGCCACAGCAACGCTTAACGGTCAGATACTATGCAGTGGAGGTACAACTTCCATAACAGTATCAGCAGTAGCGGGTGGAACAGGGCCTTATACTTTCAGTTTAAATGGCGGAGCCTTTGTAAGCGCTAATGTATTCAGTGGTCTTACAGCAGGTCTTCAAACCATAACGGTAAAAGATGCCAATGGTTGCACTACTGTGTTAGCAGGTATAACAGTTAATGCAGCGCCTGCAGCTATTACTGTAAGTGCAACAGCGAGTGCAGTTGTAGGTGGAGTAGCCACCGTAACAGCAACAGCAACTGGTGGAACAGCACCTTACCAATTCAGTGTTGATGGCGGGGCAACCTTCCAGGGCACAGGTGTATTTGCTGGTATTTCAGTTGGAGCAAGTGTAACAGTAACGGTAAAGGATGCCAATGGTTGTACAGTAAGCGGCGCACCTGTAACAATAGGTGGTGTTGTAACACCTGGAGCTCTTACAGCAACAGCAACAATAAATGGTCAGATACTATGTTCTGGCGGAATGACATCTATAACGGTTAACGCAACCGGAGGTGTAGCGCCATATACATATAACATGAACGGCGGAGCGTATGTAACCAGTAATGTATTCAGCGGACTTACAGCAGGAATGTATGTAGTATCAGTAAAAGATGCTAATGGAGAAATGTTCTATGCCAGTTGTATAACTGTTAATGCAGCACCTTCAGTTATTAAGATAACCGGTCTTACGGTTGGTGCATGTGCCAACGGAATGGCAGCACTTACAGCAGCAGCTACCGGAGGAACAGGAACTCTTCAGTATAGTATTGATGGCGGAGTTTCTTATCAAAGTACAGGCGCCTTTACAGGTATTGCAAGTGGAACAAGCGTAACCATAACAGTAAAAGATGCCAACGGTTGTACTACTACAAGTCCGATGATGATGGTGAATTGTGGAACTTCCTCAAGCATCGTGGTTAACGTTGCCTCAGGTGAATGTTTAAACAATAGCACTACGCTTACTGCAACAGCCACAGGCGGTGTCGCTCCTTACACCTATAGTCTTGACGGCGGTGCCTTTGCAAGCAATAGCGTATTTACCGGGGTTGTATCTGGAAGCCATACCATAAACGTAAAAGACGCGAATGGTGGTACAGGAACATACAACGCCTTGTTATCGCTTAGTTGCGGAGCATGTCCTCCAAGTTATACTGCAACAGCAGCACTAAGCAGCCAGATATTGTGTAATGGTGGAACTACATCACTTACTGCTACAGCAGCAGGTGGTGTGGCACCTTATACTTACAGTCTTAACGGCGGAGCGTATGTAAGTACCAATGTATTTACAGGGCTTTTAGCCGGTGCATATGTTGTAACAGTAAAAGATGCAAATGGTACAACAGCCACTGCAGCATCTGTAACTGTTGCGGCAGCCCCTGCAGCTATATCAGTAAATGCAGCAGCGGGAGTTTGCGTAGGCGGCCTTGCAACAGTAACAGCAACGGCTACCGGCGGAACAGGACCTTTTCAGTTTAGTATTAATGGCGGAGCTACTTATCAAAGCTCAGGCATATTTACAGGTATTGCGACCGGAACAAATGTAACAGTAACTGTAAGAGATGCTAACGGTTGTACAGCAACCAGTGCAGCGGTACAGGTTAGTTGCGTGGTTACCCCGGGTTGTCCAACTATTCTGGCAACGACTTCAATTAATGGTCAACTTACTTGTAACGGCGGCACAGTTTCTCTAACAGTTACCGCAGGTAACGGAGTTGCTCCGTATAGTTATAGTATTGATGGTGGGGTTACGTTCCAAACAAGCAATGTTTTTAACGGACTTACAGTTGGTATTTACACGGTAATAGTAAGAGATGCAAATTTGTGTACAGGTTTAGCAGCACCTGTTACTGTTTCTCTCCCGCTAAACTGCCGGATTACAATTGTAGCTAGCCCTAATCCGTACAACGATATGGTTAGGTTTGTTATTCAATCTAATATTGCCGGACCAGCAACCCTGGATGTATTTAATGTACTGGGACAAAAACTTGCTACTGTTTTCAAGGGTACTCTTCCTGTTGGAACAACCGTGGTTAAGTATTTTGTACCCGGAGGACAAAGAATTAATCTTGTTTATGCATTGCATTTTGATAATGATAAACTAACGGGTAAGCTCCTTAATTCAAGAGGATAAATTAAAGATCAGGACTTATCTTAGGCCGTTTGGGGTTAACTACTCCAGGCGGCTTTTTTTGTAGTACTCTTTGCAAAGCTTTTTGTTTACCAATACTGCGACGGAGTACTTTAGTAAAAGAGGTGTAAATAAAAACGCATCCTTCTTCGAGCTTTAGATAGTGCCTGTTGGAAAACGACTCATACAAGCTGACGTTGGATGAAACAAGTGTTTAATCAGAATATTTTTTGCAATTGATCCTTTGCAGTTTACTTATGCTTGTCAATGAACTTTTTAAAAAAATTTTCGCTGATTTTTGTGCAATGAAAGCAGACTTCGTCCCTGCAAAGTTCATCCTTTACAATATTTCTGATAGGGTTTGGGCGCCTGCTTTTATTTACCTACGCATTCGGTAGCAGTTCATACCTGCTTTGCAAGGAAAATTACTTTGTTGAAAGGAGGGATGCTTAAAGTTCTTTTAGCAAAGGCTTGGTTTGAGACATAAGCTTTACACTGTGACCACCTGCACTTCCACCTCTTTATTCTCTTCAAGAAAATGAACCATCTCTTCATTCATTGTAAATCCTTTTTCCAGGGAGTATAAGCTAAGCTTTAGGTTTTCTTTTGGCTCTACAATGTTGAATTTAAGAGAGGATTTTCCGGGGTATGACTTTACATTTTTATCGATGAAGTTTACGAAGTCGGACGTTATAGCCCTTGTGGATACTTCCATAACTAACTGCTTTGTGAAGTTTTGTTTAGTTACTTCAAGCAGGTTAATGGAGGAAATTTTAAATTCATATTGTTCGCTGTTATACCTTGTTTTAAAACAACCCTGCACCATCACATTCTTTCCCTTCTCGAGGTAGTTCTGGTATTTTACATAGTCGTCGCTCCATAGCATTAATTCTGATTTGCCGGTAAAATCTTCTATGCATAAAACACCAAAGCTTCTGCCCGTTTTAGTAGTACGATGTTGTGCATCAACTACTAACCCTGCTAACCTGTATGGTTTATTAATATTTGGCTGAAGCTGCGGCGCCTCTTTAATGTCATTGAAATCGTTTAAAGGGGTGAAGCCGTAATGCTTTAATTCAAATTTGAAATGATCAAGGGGATGGCCACTCATAAACATACCGGTTACATCTTTTTCGTGGTCAAGCAATTCAGTTAACGTCCATGGCTCTGTCTTAGGTAAATGCGGGGTAGGAATATCCAATGAAATCATATCGCCAAACAAACTATTACTGGTAGTTTGTGCCTGCGCCTGGTATTTATTTCCAAAGTTTACAATAATATCAAGGCCGCAAACATTGGTTTCTTTATTAAGAAAATATTGCGCACGATGGTACTCTTTAAAGCAATCAAATGCACCGCTGTATGCAAGGCTTTCTAAAGATTTTTTACTCGCTGCACGAAGACTAACCCTTTTCACAAGGTCGAAGATGCTGGTAAATGGTCCTTTCTTTTTTCGTTCTTCAAGTATATGTTCGATGGCATTTTCACCAACACCTTTCAGTCCCATCATCCCAAACCGTATCTCTCCTTTTTTATTAACGGCAAATCCTTTTTGCGACTCATTAATATCCGGTCCAAGCACTTTAAGGCCCATTCGTTTGCACTCCTCCATTATTAAAGTGATCTTATCTATACTGCCTGCGTGGTTGAGTACCGCTGCCATGTATTCGCTGGGGTAATGGGCTTTTAAATAAGCAGTTTGATAAGCAACTAATGCATAACAGGTAGAGTGCGATTTATTGAAAGCATATTGGGCAAACCTTTCCCAATCGGTCCATATTTTCTCTAATATATTTTTGGGATGTCCTTTTGTAGTTGCGCCTTCCAAAAAACTGTCTTTCATCTTGTCGAGGGTTTTCCTGTCTTTTTTACCCATCGCTTTACGAAGTACATCTGCCTGACCTTTCGAGAAGCCGCCGAGCTTTTGCGAAAGCAACATTACCTGCTCCTGGTACACGGTGATGCCGTACGTTTCCTCAAGATATTCTGCCATGTCGGGCAGGTCATAAACTATTTCCTCGCGTCCATGTTTTCGCTCAACATAATTTGGGATATATGCCATAGGACCTGGACGATACAATGCGTTCATCGCAATCAGGTCGGCAAACTTATCGGGCTTCAAATCTCTCAGGTATTTAACCATACCTGCTCCTTCAAACTGAAACGTTCCATATGTTTCACCTATCTGATAAAGCTTAAATGTTTTTTCATCATCAAGAGGTAACTCATCTATGTCTATGTCAACGTCATGGTTTTGTTTTATTAGTTCAAGCGCAGTTTTTAAAATGGAAAGTGTTTTTAAACCCAGAAAGTCCATCTTAATTACACCAGCTTCTTCGATGATGTTTCCCGCGATTTGGGTAATTAAAAGATCGGAATCTTTTGATGTGGCTACGGGAATAATGTTCTTCAAATCATCGGGTGCGATAATAATTCCTGCAGCGTGAAGGCCTGTATTTCTAACAGACCCTTCTAAACGTTCCGCTTCGTGAAGCACTTGAGATTGCAGACCTTCGCTATTATAAATTTCGCGGAGCTTTTTAATATTGTCGATGTCTTCGGGACTGAAGCCTTCTTTTTCCTCTAAAGATTTGAGACCTTCTTTTATAGTGATGGGTGCATGTAAGCATCGTCTTAATTCGGTACCCGGCCTATCGGGAACCAGCTTTGCCATCATGTTGCTTTCGGCCAACGATAGATCTAGAACCCGCGACACATCCTTTATACTCATTTTGGCAGCCATTGTACCAAAAGTTACTATTTGGGCTACCTGGTTACGACCATATTTTTTAACCACATAATCTATCACTTTTTGCCTTCCATCGTCGTCAAAATCAGTATCGATATCCGGCATGCTCTTACGATCGGGATTAAGAAAACGTTCGAACAGAAGGTTATATTTAAGCGGATCGATATTAGTAATGCCAATGCAATAAGCCACCACCGAACCTGCAGCAGAACCGCGACCAGGCCCCACGAACACACCCAACTCGCGACCTGCTTTTATAAAGTCAGACACTATTAGAAAGTAGCCTGCGAAGCCCATTGTTCTTATAGTGAACAATTCAAAATCTAATCGCTCCCTTATTTCCTCTGTTATTTCAGAGTAGCGTTTTCTTGCTCCCTCATAAGTAATGTAATGCAGGTATTCCCACTGGTTAAGATTACTATCGGTATGCTTTTGAAATTCTGCCGGTATGGGGAAATTTGGAAGAAGGATATCTTTCTTTAAATTTAAAACCTCGATCTTTCCAACAATCTCATTGGTATTATCAATGGCCTGTGGAATATCGTTGAAGAGGCTCTTCATCTCCTCCGTTTTTTTAAAATAGAATTGGTTGTTGGGAAACTTGAAGCGGCGCTCTTTTATAGCTATATCATCATTTATAAAATCGTCGTAGCCCGGCGTACTTTTCTTTTCTCCGGTGTTTATACAGAGCAAAATGTCGTGCGCATTATAATCTTCCTGGTCGGTATAATGGCTGTCGTTACTTGCGATTACGTTTACATTGTATTTCATTGCAAACTTCAACAACAGTTCATTTACTTTATCCTGCTCTTTAATGCCGTGCCGTTGTATCTCGATGTAATAATCTTCGCCAAACATATTGAGCCACCACTTAAATTCTTTTTCCGCAGCCTCATCTCCATTTTTTAAAATGGTTTGAGGAACATAAGCACCCAAACAGCATGTAGTAGCAATCAACCCTTCATGGTATTTTTCAATCAGTTCTTTGTCAATCCTCGGGTATTTGCTGTACATACCCTCAGTGTATCCGAGCGATGTGAGCTTCAATAAATTATCATAACCCTGTTTGTTCTTCGCCAGCAACACCTGGTGATAACGTTCGTCTTTTTGTTCTTTTGTAAATATTCTTTTATGCCTGTCTGCAACCACATAAAACTCACAGCCTACAATGGGCTTAACCTTTAGAGAGCCATCTTCGTTCTTGTGTTTATAAGCCTCCGCAACGAATTCAAAAGCGCCAAACATATTCCCATGATCGGTGATTGCAAGAGCGGGCATATTATCATCCATCGCTTTCTGATAAAGACTTTTTATAGATGCGGCGCCATCAAGCAGGCTAAATTGTGTATGAACATGAAGGTGAGAAAATTTACACATGGGGTAAAGAGGTAATTTAAAATGAATAATGAATAATTAAAAATGCAAAATGCAAAAAATTTGACAACAGATTTGGACATTTATCATTCATCATTATTCATTATTCATTCAAATATCGCCATCACCAATAATAACATTCCCTGTACTTTTCCACATTGTGTGTGCGGTTAACAGTTAGTTAAAAACTTTTTCATATTAGTTGCCTGTGAAGTAATAGTGGCTTACTTTGCCGCGTTCGCCTATGAATATAAAGCGCTTATCATATAACCTGCTGTTTGTATTAATTTTAACGGGCTGTAGGCAGTTTAAAGCATTAACATCGCAAGATCGTTCGGCAAGTGTAAGTGTTGGTAAAAAGCAGGGCGAGAAAAAAGTTCGCTTTCTTGATAATATATCTCTTATACCTGGCAGGGCAACATCAAAGCATGCAGCTATCGGGCCTGATATTTCCACTAAAAAGACCAAAAAGGGTGACAACTTACAGATGCCTGCCGCCATAGGTCCGGCGGGGGATATTGAAAGGGCAGACTGGCTGCAGTTAAAGTATGCTATTATGTTAGATGCAAGCGTTGAGAAGCTGCACAACGTAAACCTTTTAAAAATAATTGACGAATGGTGGGGAACAAGTTATTGCATGGGCGGAAGTACAAAAAGTTGTATCGATTGTTCAGCATTAACCCAAGTAATAATTCAAAGTATTTACAGCATTAATCTTCCCCGTACTGCGCACGAACAATATAATTACAGCAAGCACATCGGTCTGGAAGATTTAAATGAAGGCGATCTTGTTTTTTTCAATACCGGGGGCCGCGACATATCTCACGTGGGTGTTTATCTTCTCAATAACAAGTTTGTTCATGCTGCTACAAGCGGTGGCGTAATGGTAAGCGACCTTAACGATAGCTATTGGAAAGCACGGTATAAAGGTGCCGGAAGGGTTTATAGTGCAGCACCATAGACTTTATAGTAAAGGGTAAAGCATTGTTTACGAAGCTATAAAATCCCAATTATATTATTTGGCCGCAGCTACTTGTTTCACCTCAATCAAATAGTTCTTTTCAATAGCTGAAGCATTAGATATAGGAGCAGTGGCTGCTGAAATGTTTTGACTTTTCCAGTTTTCTGCCGGCGTAATCGAAACGGCAACCTTATTATTTTTTATGAAAACAGAGAGGTTAAAACCTTTCACACAATTCGCCCACCTGTAAAAGACCTTGCTTTTGTTTTTGTCGAAATAATATTCAAGAACAGGAATTTGTGTGGTTCTTAAATATTGATTGAAAACAGGTTTAAAATCATAACCGCTTTGCTCACTTATATAGTTTTCTATTTGTTGTGTAGTTACTGTCCGATGATAAAACGTTCTGTTCAATCCCCTTAAAATGTTTCTGAATTTCGAATCATCATTAACAGTGTTGCGTATCATATTGATCATATTGGCTGCTTTATAATACATATCGCTGCTGCCTTGTTTATTTACATTATAAGTCCCGATGATAGGAATGTCATTTTTAATATTGCTGCGTATTCCATAACAATAATCTATTGCGGCTTCCTTGCCGTAATGATCGCCTGTGTATAAAACTTCGCTGTAGTTGGTGAAGCCTTCGTGCACCCACATATCTGCAATATCTTTCGCTGTTATATTGTTACCAAACCATTCGTGACCGCTTTCGTGAACGATGATAAAATCCCATTTCATTCCCCAGCCTGTGCCGCTTAAGTCTCTGCCTTTATACCCATTACTATAACCATTTCCATAAGCAACTCCGCTTTGATGCTCCATACCCAGAAAAGGCGTCTCAACAAGTTTGTAGCTGTCTTCGTAAAAAGGGTAGGGGCCGAACCAATGTTCAAAAGAACGCAGCATAGGCTTAACCTGCTGAAACTGTTGCCTTGCCTTTTCGAGGTTATAATCAAGTACCCAATATTGCAGATCAAGCTTCCCTTTTTCGCCATTTAAAGTATCACTCCAGGTTGAATACTTTCCAATATTCAAGGTAACCGCATAATTATTAATTGGATTTTTAACTTCCCACAACCACGTTTTAGAACCATCATTGCTTGCTGAAACATTCTTCAATCTTCCATTGCTTATGGCAGTTAAAGTATCTGGTGCAGTTATGCTTATCATCATTCCTTCATCAGGCTCATCGCTTAAATGGTCTTTACATGGCCACCATACACTTGCTCCTATACCCTCGCATGCAGTTGCTACAAAAGGATTTCCTTTTGTGTCTTTATTCCATACAACTCCGCCATCCCACGGTGCTTTTACTGCCTCTTTTGGTACACCATGATAGTAGATTTTTATTTTTCTCGTACGTGGTACAAATGCAGCCAACGCACTACCATTCTGCATTTTTACAAGCCATACATTATTGTCATTTTCAAACTGTAAGGTTCTGCCTGTATCATCAATAATACTATCAATACTCATAGGCGTTTGCAGATCAACCTGCATTGTTTTTATTGCCGAAGTTTCCTTGTATATTATTTCATTACTTCCGGCTATAGATTTATTGTTGATGTCGACGTCAATTTGTAAGTTATATTTTATTATATCCCAGCCCTTTCTAAACTCTGTTATGGTTCCTCTTAATGTATCTGCTTTTGAATAAGATTTATCATTGCCTTTAGGCTGTGCAAACGAAAAAACAGTTAGCAGCAAGCAGCCAATAATCAATAAATTGCCTTTCAGTTTCATGTTTTAAAAATATGATATTCATACACAATACAATTTTATTACCGCCGAAAGCGATGTTATTTTTTAAGCCCTTGGTTTGTAAAACGTCGGTTTTCTGTTTGCTGGTTGCGTTTATTTATTTCTCTTTTTGTATAATGATTATTTCATGTGGCAGTAAGGCGTCACAAGGCAAAAAGGTTTTTTCCTATAACCAGCAGGAAGGGCTTCCTACGTTAGATCCTGCATTTGCTAAAAACCAGGCTACTATGTGGACTGCCCATCAGCTATATAATACCCTTGTTGAAACAGACAGCAATCTCAATATTGTTCCGTCGCTGGCCAGGGCATGGGATGTAAGTTATGACCGACTTACTTATACATTCTATTTACACAGTGAAGTGTTTTTCCATAACAATGAAGCTTTTAAAAATGGCAAGGGAAGAAAGATGACTGCTGGCGACATTGTTTATAGTTTAAGCAGAATAATGGATAAGCAAACTGCCAGCAGTGGCGCCTGGATATTTAATAACAGGGTGGATAGTGCCAATGGTTTCAAGGCTGTGAACGATACTACTTTTCAATTAAAGCTGATAAGACCCTTTCATCCCATTCTTGGTATTTTAAGCATGCAATATTGCAGCATAGTACCAAGGGAAGTTGTAGAAAAGTATGGTAAAGATTTTAGAAGTCATCCCTGTGGTACAGGCCCTTTTCAATTTCAGTTTTGGGAAGAAGGACAAGCATTGATCCTTCATAAAAATCCAAATTATTTTGAGAGGGATGAACGGGGTAAACGGTTACCTTATCTTGATGCCGTCAAAATATCTTTTCTCGACAGTAAGGCGACTGAGTTTCTCGCTTTTCAACAAGGTGAATTAAGTTTTATGAACGACATCGACCCTTCGTTTAAAGATGAGGTACTTACAAAAAAAGGCGAACTTCGAAAGGATTGGCAGCAGAAAATTTATATGAACAAAAGCCCCTATTTAAATACTGAATATTTAGGAATACTGGTAGACGAAAAAAATGAGCTTTTAAAAAATTCTCCTTTAAAAATAAAAGCGGTAAGGCAGGCTATTAACAGCTCAATAAACAGGGCAAAGCTTACTATGTATATGCGTAATTCAATAGGTATTCCTGCTGAACATGGCTTTGTACCGGCAGGGCTTCCATCAAGAAATGCTGAGACGGTTACAGGTTATCCATATGATCCTGCAAAGGCACAGCAACTTCTGAAAGCAGCAGGTTTTCCCAATGGCAAAAACTTTCCTGTAATTAAATTGCTTACCATTCCTATTTATGCAGACATTGGAAGTTTTGTAGCCAAACAACTGGAAGAAAGTGGTATAAAAGTTCAGGTAGAAGTTGTTCAGAAAAGCTTACTGCTTGAGCAAACTGCAAAATCAAGAGCCTTGTTTTTTAGAGGAAGCTGGATAGCTGACTACCCCGATGCTGAAAATTATATGGCCATGTTCTACAGTAAGAATCCTGCACCGCCAAACTATACCCAATATAAAAATCCAAACTTTGATGCACTGTATGAAAAGGCTTTAATGGAAGAGAACGACTCTCTTCGCTACCAGCTTTACCGTCAGATGGATCAGATGGTAATTGACGATGCGCCCGTTGTTCCTTTATGGTACGACATGGTTATTCATCTTGTAAATAAAAATGTAAAGAACTTTCGTCCAAATGCTTTAAACCAATTGGAATTGAGAAGGGTAGAGGTGGAATAGAAAATTAAGTAGGGGATGAAGTACTGACAAAAAGTTTTATTAAACATGGGTTTGAATGGAATGAATAAAGTCTCCTTTTAAGAGCGTTAAAAAACTACTGAACCTGATATAAAACAACTTATAAAATCATTTAAGAATGAGTACCATCCTAAATGACAAAACAATAGCAAAAGAGGCGATAGTTTTGAACTTATAGTTTTTCTCCTATGGAAACACCCATATTTTTTATAGAACAATTTTCTGAAGAGAATTTAATAACTCTAAGTGAGGACACTTCGAGGCATGTAGTGCAGGTTTTAAGAATGCAACCCAACGAAAAACTGCAGCTAACAGACGGGGCTGGAAATTTAAACACGGCTGAAATTATTGATCCTCATAAAAAAAAAGCAACAGTAAGATTGGTTGATAAAACCTTTATCCCTCACAAGGGAGCTAAAATTTCTATAGGTATTTCCCTGCTAAAAAACAGCAGTCGTTTTGAATGGTTTTTAGAAAAAGCTACCGAAATAGGTATTACAGAAATTCATTCGCTGTTATGTAGAAGAACCGAAAAACAGCATTTTCGCTACGACAGGATGAACCAAATACTTATTTCTGCCATGTTGCAAAGTAAGCAGGTTTGGCTACCGGTTCTACATGAACCAACACCGGCAGATGAAGTGATCAGGAATTCATCCTATTCAACCAAACTTATTGCCCACTGCGGGAATGAGATTAAAAAGCCACTAACTGATTTTATGAAGCAATCCTCCGTTCAAATTTTAATTGGCCCAGAAGGCGATTTTACTAAAGAGGAAATCGAACTAGCAATGAACACAAATTTTGAGCCTGTAACATTAGGAGAAAACCGGTTAAGAACTGAGACTGCAGGTGTGGTTGCTGCAACGATATTATGCTTGTGAAAATTAAAAAAGATTAAGTAAGATGTTAACAGGTAGTTTAATCAACTTACGACTACTGCAATTCTAAAGTAAAGAATTCTTATACCTGCTTCTTCGACTTACCTCTTTCTTCGGCAAGCTCTCCCAATCCTGCATCCTCAAGACTTGCAGAACGAAGGCGTACCGGCGTTGAGTTTTTTCTGATCCGCATATTCATAAGCTCTACAACAAAAGAAAAGACCATAGCAAAATAAACATAGTTTTTAAGGTGCAGGCCTTCAGCTCTTTCTCCTGCCCATCCTTCTACAATCAACACAAGCCCTACCATCACCAGAAAATTAAGAGCAAGCATTTTTAAAGTTGGATGTTTTTCAATAAAGGTTGCAATTCTTTGGCTAAAAAGAAACATAATGATCATTGCAATAACAACGGCAATGATCATAACTTCCAGATGCTTAGCTATACCAACTGCAGTTATAACACTATCGAAAGAAAAGATCATATCTACTAAAATAATCTGTACGATGGCATTAAAAAAAGAGGCCGGTTTTTTATCACCGCTTTGCATTTGTTCTTCATCGCCTTCTAATTTATGGTGTATCTCTTTTACCGTTTTAAAAATCAGGAACAGGCCACCCACTATCATTACCAGGCTTGCAAGATCAAAGCTTTTATCAAAAACAGTGAATAATGCATTGCCTTTTTGTTTTACCAGCCAGCCCAAAGCCATTAATAAGAGAATACGTACTGTTATGCCTGCCACCATCCATACTCTACGTGCTTTTAGTTGCTGATTTTTAGGCATTCTGCCCATTATAATCGAAACAAAAATCACATTATCTATTCCCAGCACAACCTCTAAAACCGTAAGCGTTAATAAACTTATTAAAGCATTTAACGTAAATAACTCATCCATTAATAAAAATTTAAGGTGGCAAATATATATGACAAATTCCAAGAGAATATAATATCTGCATTACGATTTGGAACGATGTAATAACTGGGAGGTTTATTTAGAACTCTGTTGTACTAAATGCTTACAAATATTTTGTATCATACCCGGACCTTCATAAACAAAACCTGTCCACACCTGCACAAGTGAGGCACCGGCTTTAAATTTATCTATAGCATCTCTGCCCGTAAATATTCCGCCACTTGCAATAATGGGAATAGTGCCATTGGTTTGCTGGTGAATATATTGAACAATTTTAGTAGACTTTTCTTTAACAGGTTCTCCGCTTAAACCTCCTGCTCCAATGCTTTCAATTGTTTTAGCATCTGTTTGCAAACCTTCGCGGCTTATAGTTGTGTTGGTTGCTACTAAGCCACTTAATTGCACTTCGGAAGCAAGTTCTATAATATCGTCTAACTGCCCTACAGTAAGGTCGGGAGCAATTTTTAGCAATAAAGGTTTAGGATTTATTTTTCCTGCATTAATATTCTGCAGGTTTGCAAATATTCTTTGTAAAGAATTTTTCTCCTGTAGTTCCCTTAATCCCGGCGTATTTGGCGAACTGACATTTATAACAAAGTAGTCTACACAATCAAAAAGCTCGTTATAACAAGTTTCATAATCCTTCCATGCATCGTTGTTATCCGTTGCTTTATTTTTACCGATGTTGCCTCCAATTATAATATTTCTTTTTCTTCCCCGTAACCGTGCAGCAATTGCTTTAGAACCGTCATTATTAAATCCCATCCTGTTAACTAAAGCTTTGTCTTTAGGCAGACGGAATAATCTCGGTCGGCTGTTTCCTGCCTGGGGCTTTGGTGTAACAGTCCCGATTTCTACAAAACCGAAACCAAAAGATTCCAGTTCATTAATATATCGTGCATTTTTATCGAACCCGGCACCCAGGCCAACAGGGTTTTTAAAGGGTAAGTCAAATACGGTTTTGAGTAAAGTGGCATCACTGCAATTGAAGGACTTAACAAGAGTATTTTTTATTAAATCAATTTTAAATGCATAATGTAAAGCACTCATAGAAAGATGATGCGCGTCTTCTGCATCAAAATTGAAAAGGATATTGC
>MWWB01000185.1_pt1 | contig 13994 bp, 24 predicted proteins | sample 1047291 | NCBI WGS metagenome assembly MWWB01 (sample SAMN06349976, study PRJNA376086) | soil metagenome | isolation source: MS4-1 sample Antarctic (ecotone) soil | place: Antarctica | reverse complement strand
AAAGATGCCGGGAGCCTCTCAGGGGAAGGTCCCTTGCCGACCTTACGGTTACGGCACTCCCAGCACGAACTGCTAGCCTACGCTGCACCCTCTACGTCCCCTCCTACCACTGTGGCGGCGCCGAGGCCGGCAAGGTAGCGCAGCGTCCCCTCGAGGCTGCCACGGGCCGGCCCGCCCCCGAAGTTCTGCGTGGTGACGTTGCCCCATACCGTTACCGACTTTTGTGGTGCTCCCGTGTTCTCCGGTGCGGCAGCGGGTACGAGCCGCCGCAGGGCCCGGGCGTCGTCCTCGGCCTTGAAGTAGCGGAGGAGGTCCTCAAGCACCGTAGCCGCGCCCTCGGCCACTTTCTCGCCCTCGGCGGCCTGGGCCCCAGCGAGCAGGCGCGTCAGCTCCTCGCCGTGCTCTTGGATGTAGCGGGACCTCTCCGAGGCTGCGAGGGTCAGCCGGCGCTCTAAGACCTCTAGTTCACGCTGGGCGCTCTCGAGCTGCGAGCGGAGTTCGGGCTCTTTGGGCTTCGGCGCCCTGCGGCCACTGTTGAGGGCCAGCGCCTCGCGGTTGAGGTCGTCTTCCCTGGCTTGTGCCGCCTTGTTAGAGAGCGCCGCCGCCTTCGCCTGTGATGCGGCCTGCTCCTGCTGCAGGGCCCCTACCGCCTGCTCTAGCCGCTGTAGGTCGGGCACCTTCTCGATAATTGACTCGAACATGCTTTACCTCCAGGTCCTACGCTTGCCGCGCTGCAGGGTGCCCAGGACCTCTCTCAGTCCGGTAGGCCGCCCGGTAGCTTCCTCGGCGCCGGCCACGCGGGCTATCTCACGCTCCCGCAGCTCCTGGTGCTGGGCGTCGAGGAGCCGGCGCCGTGCTGCCGTCTCGGCCTCCGCCAACTCCTCGTCCGTCATCTCCTCTATGGGTTTGTCGGGGGCTTCAGGCTCCGGGGCTGAGGCCGCCTCCCGCGCCTTCTTGATCTGCTCTAGAAAGTTACCTGCCATTACGCTACTCCTTTCGTTAGTATTCTCTCGGCCTGCGTCTCGTGGTGCTCTATCAGCGCCTGCAGGGTTGCACGGTGGCGTTCGGCCTGGCCGCAGTGGAATGCGTGCCATTCGAGGCGCGCCATCTGTCGGCGCTTCTCCTCGTAGGCTCTCCCGCTCTCCCGCCACAGCTCGCTTTCCGCGTCGGGGTCTTTCTGGCGAGAGCGCTTCTCGATGAGCCGGTCCAGCTCCCTTTCCACGGCCTCGCCCGGCGCCGTCGAGCTTCCGAGATTTCGGTTTAGAGCCGCCCCGATTGGTTGGTTGTCTATCACCTACGACCTCCTACTACAAACAATAGTTTGCACTTGGATAGTATGCCCCTTTTGGGCCAAAGATTCATCCCTCCCGCTGTGGCTCGTGGCGGCCGGGGTAAATAGAGATTCACGCCGCCCCCTGCTCATCGTCGGCGCCGAGGATCTCGCGCGCCAAATCGAAGACCTGCTGTTCGCTCTCCAGTACCCCTGCCGCCGTCTCCCCTCTACCGGCCAGGCTCGCCGGCAGGGTCTTGACCGCTATCACAGCCAGTGCGTCCTGCACCTCGTCGAGGGCCGTCTGTACCCCGCGCTCCGCAAGCTCGGCACGAAACTGCCACGCCTGCGCCTGAAGACGGAACTCCCCCAGCTCGCAACACCGCCTGAAAAAGCGTCGCCACACGGGGTCGGCTGTGAGGAGGTCCGCCACCTCTCTTATCGCCGTCATTCACCCTCCTCCTCATCGGCTGCAAGGAGGTCCGCAAGGTCGTCTAAATTCTCCTCCGGGGCCGTAGGTGCAATAGGTGCAGCTTTATAAGCTGCTGCACCTATTGCACCTGCACTATCGGCGGGTGCATTTTGGTGCATTGCACTAGAATTGCACTTAGTTGCACCTACCACCTTGTATCGGCCTTTTTCCTGCATAACGGCGTTTTTTTGCATCAATACGCCCCGTGCATTGTAGAAAGAGCGCCGGCTAACCTCGAGCGTTTCAGCCGCCTTCTCCCATTCGGTGGCAGTTGCACCTATTTCTCCGAAGGTTTTCAGGGCGTCTAGGCACTTGCGCTCGGACGGAGTGAGCCCGTCGTCTCCCGCCGCCTCGAAGGTCCCCGCGCTTCTTTGGAACAGGATCCCGCCACGCCCGTCGCCGCCCACTGAGAAGGTGACGGCTTGTGGCAGCCAACCCTCCCGGTCCTTTTTGCGGGTAAGGGCAACACTCCCGACTTGCTCGCGGTCGAAGGCGCGTAGACGGGAGAGGGCCCACATCACGTCTACCTCGTCTTTCTTGCGTGTGCTGCCCCGCGCGTGGTTACCCTCGTGCGGTACGTGGTCTAGCATCAGGGTTGCGACATCGCGTTTCCGGGCCGGGTGTATAAAGAAGCTTGCGAATGTAGCCACGTCGTTTGCCGAGTTTTCATCCAGGCCGTTGCTGGCGAGGAAACCGATCCACGAGTCGAAACAGACTAGCGCGGGCTTAATCCGGTCTAGTTTTGCCTCGAACATCGCGCGGCCTTCCTCCGTGGCCGGTAGGCTCGTATGGGGGTAGAAGTGTAGGAGGTCGTCTATCCGGTCAGCCTTCGCCCCCATCGCTCGCAGGCGCTCCGCGACGGTCCGCAGCCCGTTCTCGAGGTCGTACAGGATTACCGGGGCACCGCGTGCGAGGACCTGGAGGATTAGCCAGAGCATCAGGAACGTCTTGCCGATACCCGGACCGCTGTAGATGGCGTGTGCTTTGCCCTCGAGGAGCACGTCGGGCACGAGCACGGCGGGTGGGTCTACTCCGTCTCGGATGGCCTTGGCGAGTAATACGCGGCCGTCGTCGCGCTCCTCCGGGGGCCTCCACTCCGGATGCTCGTCTACCAGTCTGCGCAGGTCCCCGGCTGTGCCGCCGGCGTCCGTCCAGTCAACGAGGTCCCCGCCGCCCTCAGGGACGCCGGGCAGCTCCACCACCTTTACACTAGTGGCCTTGCCGTAGCAGTCGCGGGCCACCTTCTCCGCGTACTCGCTGCCATCTTTATCATTGTGGGGTATCACCACAACGGGCCGCCCGCGGAGGTGCTCCGCATACTCCGCCCGCCAGCTCTTAACTCCTCCGGCGTTCGTTGTGGCGGTGTAGCCCAGCTCTGCCCCGGCCCCCGCGTCTTTCTCTCCCTCACACCACAAGACCGCATCCCCCCGGTCCGCTGCGAGGAGCTCGGGGAGCCGGTAGGGGACGCGGCGGACACCCTCCATCTTCCACTCCCACCCGCCGCGTCCGTTCGGACGCCTCTGCCTGAAGTCTTTGGGTTCTTCGAGGCGGACCGTCTGGTAGAGGAGTTCACCGCCCTCATCGTGGTAATCGTAGGTTTCGACTATCCGCCCGCGCGGGCCTTTGCGTTGCCCGCCGTTGCGCTCCGCTCCGCTGGCGAGTCCGTGCCGTGCACCGCACTTACAATCTCCGGTGAGCTTGTGCGGGTAAGCATCGCTCCCGGCGTTGCGCTCTAGGCCGCCGGCGTGCTCCTCGCGCGTGCAATGCGCCCACTCGCCATCGTCGGAGAGAAAGCCGTAACACCGGACGCCCTCCCCGCGTCGCTTCCGGTCGTGGCCGCCGCAGATCGGGCAGGGCCTTTCAGCGGTGAACCTTTGTTCGGGTCGGACCCCGGCCGTGCTACTCACGCGGCCTCCTCACACACGCCACCCGCCGGCAACGTCAGGATGTACAGTCCGCGGTAAAGGTGCTCGACGGTTGAGCCGGGGCAGGCCCTGTGCCAGCTCTGTAGGGTGTCCCAATCGTGGCGGCTGATTATCCGGAACATCACCATTGCCTCGATGCGCTCCGTGGGGTCGTGGTGTATCATCACGTCAGATCCTTCCTTGTGTTGGGGGTCTTTGGTTTGGCCGGGGGTGGTAGCCCGGCCTTCTCATTGTCTTCACGCTATATCGGCCTCAGCGTCAAGGGCCCGCTCTAACTCAAAGACGAGTGCGGCCTCTTCTTGATACCCGCGCTCAAGCCCGCCCTCCATAAGCGCGATTCCATGCTTGACAGCTACCTCAGGGATGGCGGCTCGAATCATGCTCCTCATTGAGAAACGCTCGGCGCGCGTCACGTTGTTGGGGAACTTACAGAAGGTGTTATATTCCCGGTTGACCTCCAGGGCGCGTGCCCGTCGTTCGGGGGCTCCTTCCGGGAATTGGTCGAACATCTCCTCGAACTCGCCCATCGGTAGGACTAGGTAACTATGACCGCACCGCTCCTCAAGCCACTTGGCCAACGAGGGCGGTGCTGCAGCTTTTGGGCCGCTCGTTTCTGGGTAAAAGTCCCCGACCTCAACGCCTAGTGCTTTGGCCAGCTTGCGTAGTGTTGATGGCCGTGGGTCTCGCCGCCCTGTCTCTATATCTGAGATAGTGTTCTGTGCGACCCCAGAGCGTTTGGACAGGTCTACCTGGCTCAATCCGTGTCGCAGTCTAATGTCCTTTAGCGCTTCCAAGCAGTCCTCCTCGCCTAATTTTTTATAAGGATACTATAGAGGGTTGCGCGTGTCTAGTAGAAGTGCTATATTACTTGGGTAAGGTACAGTAATGGCCCCGCGGAAGGTAGAAGCTCCCCGGGACCCCGGCCCAAGAGGAGGGACCCTCATGGACACCACCAGTGTACCGACCCCGGCCCCCGAAACACACCCGCATTGTTGCTGGCGCGGGCTTGTTTTCCTGAGCTACCTCGTCCTCGACGAAGATGGAGAAGAGTACGAGGAGACCGAAGCCATACCCTGCCGCCGCTGCGCGGAGCGAAGCTAGAGCGTAGAGAGTGCAGACCGGGCCGGGGTATCCTTCGGGGTGTCCCGGCCCCCGACTTTGAGGAGCGGGCTAGACATCACCAATAGTGAGCCGATAGTTCACTCATTTTGCCCGATTTCCAACAAGCGTTCCTGAAATGACGGTGTGCGAGGAGTCCCGGCCCTTTGTCGTAGATAGAAACATCTGTAACTTTTGTGTGGTATGGTGAGGGTGCGGGCGAAGGTCTTAGGTCGGTTGGGGGGGCGTCCCCCATCCAAGAGTGTCACTCTATCCTGCCCCTCGCTCGACATTTACGGGCCGGGGTATCCTAGCTTCGCTGGGGTGGCCCGGCCCCTGGCCTTCTCGAGGCTTGTGCTCCTCCTTTAGTCTTCGACTACCCCGAGGATCTCCTCAGCGTCCACTATCAAGTGTTCTTCGTCCTCAAGCTTGATCTCCACCCCCGCGTATTTGCGCAGGACCACCACATCCCCGGCGCCGACCTTTATCCCGTTCTCAAACGTACCGACCTCGATGACCTCCGCCGTCTGCGGTTTCTTCTTGGCCGTGTCGGGCAGCACTATCCCGCCTGCGTCCTGCTCTTCGCGCTCGACCATCTTGACCAGAGCGCGCTCGCCCAATGGCTTGAACTTCATATCCCGTTCTCCTTCGTAGGTTGGCTGACGCGCGTAAAGCTACGTGTAGGGCGTCGATTTATCAAGCGTGGCGCTCCCTTCGGCTCCTCAGCCGTGCGTGGGGTGCTCCGGGGGCTCGTCGAGATCCTCGCCGAGATCCTCGCCGAGATCTCCCGCCCGCTCCTCCGCCCTATCGCGCGCCATGCCTACCTGCCACTCTTCTACGCTTTCTTCGTCGTGTGGAACGTCCCTGAGTTCCCTGAGTTGCGCGCCGGCCTCGGTGTTCAGAACGGCCTCCATCGCTTCTTCGAGGGGCTCCCCACTCCGGTCCGCCCGGGCCTTCGCCTGGCGCATCAAGACCTCGTCTGCCATCTCCTCGACGCTTCGATCTTCGCTCACTGTGCTCTCCTCTTCCTTGCCGAAACCCTCCCCCAGGGTGAGTATAACCCTGCCCGGTTTCTCGGAGCCAAAACGGACCGTGGCTATGCTGGCCCTTGGAATGGGCGCTCGCGGCCTTCTTCCATGAACTCACCGTCGCGGCTGAAGTAGCCGAGGAGCGCCAGGTACCCATCCCCTAGATCGAGCTCGATCCGCGCAGAGTGTGGCGGGGCTATCCCCGACTTCTGGGAAAGGTGGACTACCCGTGCCTTGCGCCCCTCGAAGTCTATGCTCCCGCCGCGCTGTGCTGCATCCATTGCATCTTCGTATGTTATCCCGGTTGGTCTTATCTCTTCAGGCATAAGAGGAAGTCTACCTAGCTTCGCTGGGCCGGCCCGATACAGACTTTCACGGCCACGCGCTCTACTTCTTCACTCGGCGGGCTGTGAAGCTGCTGGAGGGATAGCAAGAGGAGCGCGCCGAGTTGCTGCTAGGGAAGGCTCCGAGGATAGTACGGGAGTCTCTCTACCCTGGGCGGCAAAAATATTCGGGCCAGTGAAGCCGCTCCTGTTAAGAGAGGCGATCGCCAGCCCGTGCGACAAAGCCTGGTCGTGCCATAACGCCAGTGCTTTGAGCTAGTTGTCTATCTTCCTGTACAACGTTCCTTACCTCCTACTAGAGGTACAACGGCTTGCCCAACCATTGTATCACGTATTACTATAAATGGAGCGCATACCCGGGAGGAGGCTTGGCCATGCAACGCCTTACGGAAGATCAGCGCGCCAGCGTCGAGAGGCTGGCCAGAGAGGCGGGGACCACCTGCGAAGGCTGCGGCTCCGCGCAGTTTCGCTGCGGAGAGGAGGCGCGCTGCACCCACGATCATGGGTTGACGGTCCACCTGTGGTGCCCCAACGACGTTCACCCTCGGGGAGCCTACCAATACTTCACGATCCCCCCTGGGGAGTTCATCGGCGCCTAGAGGCTAAGTCTTATTCACCCAAGTGCGTGGTTAAGGAATTCCCGGAAGGTCACATACGAGATCCTGCATAACCCGCTGTGCCCCGGCCCGGTAGGACTATATCCCCGCGTGCGCAATGCCTACTATGTATGTGTCAAGCAGTAGCGTGCATGAACTTGCACGCCGGTGAATACCCCTCGGCCCCGGCCCGATACGCTTAGGGCGGGAGCGTCTACTTACCGACCGCAAACATTTGTTTGTACCTCGCACATAATACTTTCGGGACAGCTTCTCTCACTCCACGCCCTACCTATCCCTATCGGGCCGGGGCAATCAGCTAAACCACCGTCTCCACCACGGAGGGCGCAGTCGCGAGCATTCAGGCATCTTGCTCCGGGTTATCCACAGGACGCATAAAGATGCGCTGTCGTGCGTAGTATTTATTTTTGATGCCTTTATATGGCTTGGGGCGTCGTATGCCGTGCCTTGAAACGAAGAGTATGGTCCCGCAGGCGTTGATGTAACCCCGGGACCCGGACCACACACAAGGGGGAACGGTGTGGACACCACCAGAGTACCGCAACCCCACCGCGACAACCACCAGGCCCGAGAGGTCGCGAGCCGTGTCCCTGGTTACGTCCTTCGGGTCTTGCGGCCCCATCTACGAACCGAAGATCCGGCGCCACCAGGACCTCTGTACGCCCTCCTCAGCCTCTCCCGTAGCGGCGTGAAGCTCTGCCCTCTCCGGCTCCTCCTCGGCGGTCTGAGGCGATTCTTGCGGCTCTTTGAGGGCTTCCAGCTCCGCCTCAAGCGCTGCAGCCCGCTGCTCTGCCATCTGCCGACGGGCACGTTCGGCTCCGAGCTCCTCCCGAACCTCTCCCAACTCGCTCACAAATGGCCTTAACAAATCCTGTACAAACTCCATTGCTTGATGGCTCACAAGCTCTTGTGAAGCGCTTGATAGAGTGTTGGTATTCAAATTGGTAAGGAGGCTTTCACGCTCAATTAGGTATGTTGGCCCCCGTTCTGTCTGTACGATCTCGGCAGGATAAGAACCATTCTTGATACGGTTGCGTACGGTGTTTTTGTGAACGCCTAGTAGGGTAGCAGCCTCAGCTATTGTGAGCCTATCTCTGCCCCTACCAACGCTGTGAGCGTCTGTACGTTCCTCTCCCACCCCCACAAGGGTAGACCATCAGGACCAGGGACGAAAGCCCTTAGAGCTAAACCTAAGCTAGATATGCTTAAGCTTGGGTCAAAGTAGACGGTGCGTCGCACAGTGGTGAGATGCTAGGGTCGGAGGCGACGGTGCGTCATCCTACAAGGGGGAACACACGGGTTGGCGCACCGACAGCCTTAGAGCCCGGTCCGGAACGAATCTCCCCTCCAAAGAGACTCTACCGTTTATCACGGACCGGGCTTCGCAAGATTTACACCTCTACGGAGGCAAGCGCAGGCCCTTAGAAGCCATCCTCGCGGCTTCGTCGACGCTGTAGAAGTAGCCCCCTTGCATGGGGACTTACCCGCTACTCTTCCGGGTGGTACATCCAGTTGACCTTGGCCCAGGGGTAGAAGATGGACTGTAGCTGGACCTCGGACTCGGACTCGATCTCGACCACTTCGGACTCGATCTCGGACTCGATCTCGACCACCTCAGAATCGACCTCGACTATCTCGTGGCGCACGACCACGCCTCTGTCGCTCACTTCCTCAAGCGTACCCATCGTGTCGCCCCCGTACATATCGGTTCCGATAATCACGGTCCGATCTATCCAGTCATCGGGTCTCGCCATAGTCGCCCTCCCTGGTCGCTCTCTCGCATCTGTGCATCTTACCCCTGCCGACCGGCTCCCGCGCCCGTCCTGGGGGCGTCAAGCGCGTTACAAGCTGCTACTCGGAGAGGTACTCTATCTCCTCCTGGGCGGCCCGCTCGAGGACGCGCCGGTGGGCGAGCCGCCACACATCCTCCCGGGTGTAGCCGGGCCCTAGAATCTTCCCGGGTATATCCTCCCCCTCGATGCGCCGACCCGCCCGGTAGTGGGCGGCACGGCTTGCCTTCAGGCGTGCAAGCTCGTCCAGCGTCTCCCGTAGGAGCACCTTCCGGCGGGCTGCTGCCTCTCCCTCTGGCGGCGGGGGAATACGTCCCTCGAGGTCCGTTATCCGCTTGTCTAGGCTTGCCATCGGCTGCCTCCCTGGTTCTGTTTTAGCGCCTCCTCGAGGCTCTCGAGGCGCTCGGTTATCTCCAGCTGCTCACGCGCCCTCAACTCGACGCTGACGGCCCGCAGATACGTGTTGAACAGCTGCCCGGCCACGGCCGCATCGGCCCGGTCCTGGCGGCCTTCGAGCACGGCGTCTGCGAGGTCTGAGAGCCGGCGCTTGATCTCCGCTAGCTCCACCTGCGGACGGCCCCGTCCACCACGCTTGCCGCCCTTTGACGCGCGCCGCCGGCGGGCCTCGGCCTGGTCGGGATCGTGGCCGATGCACCACTCGGAGTTACGCCTAGCTTGCGCCTTACACCGGCCGCCATCGGCACGAATACCACTACAAAGGCTCATAGCTTACCCCCCCTCCCCCCTATGCCGCCGCCCGACGACCGTCACGGGCTGTGCCAGGGAGGAAAGATGCCGGGAGCCTCTCAGGGGAAGGTCCCTTGCCGACCTTACGGTTACGGCACTCCCAGCACGAACTGCTAGCCTACGCTGCACCCTCTACGTCCCCTCCTACCACTGTGGCGGCGCCGAGGCTGGCAAGGTAGCGTAGTGTTCCCTCCAGCTCGCCACGGGCCGGCCCACCTGTAACGTTGTTTGTGGTCATCGGGCCCCACACCGTTACCGACTTTTGCGGCGCGCCCGCGTTCTCCGGCGTGGGGGCGGGTACGAGCCGCCGTAGGGCCCGGGCGTCGTCCTCGGCCTTGAAAAAGCGGAGCAGGTCCTCAAGCACCGTAGCCGCGCCCTCGGCCACCTTCTCACCCTCGGCGGCCTGGGCCCCAGCGAGCAGGCGCGTCAGCCGCTCGCTATGCCCTTGGACGTAGCGGGACCTCTCCGACCCCGCGAGGGTCAGCCTGCGCTCTAAGACATCTTGCTCACGCTGGGCGCTCTCGAGCTGCGAGCGGAGTTCGGGCTCCTTGGCCTTCGGCGCCTTCCCGCCACGGTTGAGGGCCAGCGCCTCCCGGTTGAGGTCGTCTTCGCGGGCTTGTGCCACCTTGTTAGAGAGTGCTGCTACTTTCGCCTGTGCTGCGGCCTGCTGCTGCTGCAAGTCTGCTACCGCCTCCTCGAGCCGCTGTAGCTCGGGCACCTTCTCGATAATCAACTCAAACATCCTCTACCTCCAGGTCCTTCTCTTGCCGCGCTGCAGGCCGCCCAGGATCTCTCTCAGTCCGGTAGGCCGCCCGGCAGCTTCGCCGTCGCCGGCCACCCGGGCCAGCTCACGCTCCCTGAGTTCCGCGTGTTGAAGGTCGAGGAGCCGGCGACGGGCCGCCGTCTCGGCCTCCTCTAGCTCCCCGTCCGTCATCTCCTCCGTGGGTTTCGCCGTGGCTTCAGGTTCCGGGGCTGAGGCCGCCTCCCGCGCCGCCTGGATCTGCTCTAGGAACCTACCCGCCATTACCGGCCCCCGGCGAAGTTCACGACGGCGCGCTTCGGCTTGATCTTGCGTGAGCCCGCGGCTTTTCCCCGCGTCTCGTCGCTCAGCCCCGACTTGCGGGGGAACTTCCGCCCCGACAGTGGGCCCTCGGACAGCACTTTCCCGTCCCTTTGCTTCTTCGTGCTCACGTTGCTCCTTTCGGTTGGTTTGCGTACTTCTCGGCTTGCTGGGTATGGTGGGTTATGAGAGCTTCGAGGGTGTGCCTGAGGCTGGCCGCCTGTCCCTCGTGGTAGGCTGCCCAGGCTTGGCGCATCTCCTCCCGGCGCCGACCGTTATAGGCCCTCGAGCTGGCTTGCCACAACTCGCTTTTCTCGTCCGGGTCTTTGAGGCGAGAGCGGCGGATGATCATCGCGTCGAGCTCCCGTTCCACGGCCTCGCCCGGCGCCGTCGGGCTTCCGAGATTCCGGTCCAGGGCCGCCCCGATTGGTTGGTTGTCTATCACCTACGACCTCCTACTACAAACATTAGTTTGCACCTGCATTATGCCCCTTTTGGGCCAAAGATTCATCCTTCCCGCTGTCGGTCGTGGGGCCCGGGGTGAGTGGCTGGCCACGGCGCCCTCCCCCGCTGCGGGTAGTCTCTGCGCGCCACCTCGATAGCTGCAGCGATCTCCGCCTCGCCGGCGAGGCCGTCCGTGTAGCCGAGGGAGTAGAGGAGGTGCACAAGCTCCCAGGGCTGGCGGTAGTAGGCCTCGGGCAGCCTCGAGTACAGGTCGCGGATGGCCGGGAGGAGCCGCCAGGGTCTCACGCTGCCCCCTGCTTGTCGTCGGCGCCGAGGATCTCGCGTGCCAAATCGAAGACCTCCAGCTCATCGCGCACATTCCCCTCGCCACGACCCCGGCGGGCATGATCCTCGGAGAGCAACGCGAGCACTTCGGGCTTGACCCGGCGGAGCTCCTCCAGGTCCTCGTCCTCTACGCTGGCCTTTGGAAAGAACCTCAAGCGGTCCCCGGCCGCCTTGAGCGACACGCCGCGGCGGGCCAGCCGTTCTATGATCCCACGCGCTGCTCCACGCTTGCCTGCGTAGGACGGATCCGGCGACGCGCATTCCTCGCATACGCAGTGGAGGGGGTGGTCTCTCCAGCTCATGTTTCGCCCCACTGGTCGGGGGTCTCAGCTTGGTTAGTCTCATTGGTCTCACCCTTAGGGTGGTGAGACCAATGAGACTTCCCACCATTAGCCGTGGTCTCATTAGTCTCATGAGACTCCCGTGAGACTAAATGAGACCCCCGTTTTGCAGGAGTTTTATGGAAAAACTTATCCATAACCTTCTCTGCGAAACCTTGTGACAGCAAGGTCTCACGCCCCCTGTAATAAGAAGCGCGGCTGAGACCTCTTTTCATGGCGTCTTCGCGCCAGTCTTTGTCGCGGACCCCAGAGGATCCAAAAGACTTCAAGGCATCAAGCGTGGTCCTGTCTGAGGGAAGCAAAACCTCCTGCGCGAGAAGCGAACTATCGAACGCCGTCCGGCCAAAGACGAGGCCGTTCTCGCTGCCGCCGACCGTGAACGCCACGCCCCACGGCATCCATCCTTCGCGGTCTTTCTTGAGCCGCAGGTCTATACGGCCTACGGTCTCCCGGTCGAAGTCCTGGGGCTTCGTGAGCTCCCACATCACGTCTACATAGTCCAGCTTACGACCAGACCCCCGCGCGGTGTTGCCCTCTTTCGGGATGTGGTCTAAGAGCAGGATTGCCATACCGCGCTGCCGAGCTCTCTGCGAGTACGCGTCCGCCCACTGGGCGATATCGACGGAGCTGTTCTCATCGAGGCCGGCGCTTGCCAGGAAGTTGATCCACGAGTCGAAGACCACGAGCGCCGGCTTAACCTCGTCCAGCAGCTCCTCGAACTCGGTCGCCGCCCCGGCTTCGAGGGGCATCGACGGGAACGGGAAGTAGTGGAGGTAGCGCCTGGCCTGTTCGGCGCTGACGCCCAGGGCCCGCAACCGCTCCGAGACGATCCGAACGCCGTTCTCCTGGTCGAGGAGCATTACGGGCAGGTCCTGGTCTATGACCTGCTTTATCAGCCACAGGGCAAAGAACGTCTTGCCCGTCCCGCCGGCGGAGTAGATGCCGTGGACGCTCCCGCAATAGAGCACGTCCGGGACCAACATCTCCGCGGGTTCCACGCCGCTCTCGATCGGTTCTCCGAGGTCTATGCGCTCGAAGCGTGATTTCCTCTCGGGTGGTGCCGGAGCGCCCTCTTCCGAAATCTTCTTGCCGCCAACTGTGATGCTGGCTCTCCGATAGGCTGCGGGGTCCAGTTCCTCCCGGAAGTGCTCCCATCTCCGGCTATCACAGTGAGCGTGGTTGCACTGAAACCACAGCGCCCCGCTCGGATACTGCCCTGCCCTGGTGCCCGAGGTGTCCCCGCCGGTGTGCTCATGGGCCCACGGGCACACGATCCCATAGGCGCGCTCCGAGCTGGCATCGTTTACCGACTTGAGAATCTTTACCCCAAAGTCCTGGAGGAAGTCTTCCAAAGCCAGCACGTAATCCCCTGATCCCGTGTAGGGCTTGCGCTCCGGCTTCGGCTTGTCGGGCGGGGCTTCCCTGGCCATGAAGCCGTCAAACACCTCCTGGCGCTTCTCTATCGTGCGTGGGGTCCCTTCCAGGTGCCAACCTGTGACGGTAAAGAACCGACCCTGAGAGTAGACCTCAAGCTTACGCTCTTCGTTCTTGCTGCCGCACCACGAGCCGGGGACCTTATCGGCTTCGACCCAAATCCGTAGACCTCCCTTCGACGGCGTGATCTCCGTGTAGGAATCGAGCTCCCGAACAATCTTCATGGCATAAGGCGAGATCTCGCCCGTCTCGGGGTCTATGCAATGGTCTATGTCTATTCCGGTGAACGGAGTCCTCCCCAAACCGGCAAACCCGATACCATCGAGCCCCCGAGTGCCAACGGCAGCAACAGCGTTCTCGAACGTGGTGAAGGTGCCTTTATCTGTGGAAGAGGCCGCTGTTCCTTTGGGCGTCTTTGGGACCTTGTTTAGTTTCTTCTCCCCTGCCTTCCATTCGCCGCGCCAGCAGAGCCACTGATCTCTTTGCTTGAGCTCTGCGGGCACGAACTCCGGCGTGGTCTCTGCGATAAAGCCGCGCTGCCCTCGCTCGCTACTCACGCGGCCTCCTCACCCGCGCCACCCGCCGGGACCGCCAACACGTACAACCCGCGGTATAAATGCTCGACGGTTGAGCCGGGGCAGGCCCTGTGCCAGCTCTGTAGGGTGTCCCAATCGTGGCGGCTGATTATCCGGAACATCACCATTACCTCGATGCGCTCCGTGGCGCTACTCATGCGATGCCCCGATATCTTTTGGTCTGAAACTCTGGAGTGAGGGTAGAGCGTTGCGGCTTCGGCATGTGGTATTGTGCATCCATGCGGGCCTCCTCTATAGGTCCGTTTTGCTCACTGGGGGTGTGGTGGCCCCGGGTGAGACTTGCCGGGCGTTAGATGTTAAGGGGACGCTCGGCACTTTTTATGTCTTGGGGAAGCATAAACCTATTCCACCCCGCTGTGTGGGAACCTCGACTAGAAGTTCAGGGTTACTCGTCGATGAGTTCGGCGGGCTCTACCTCGAGCGCTTCGGCCAGCCTGCGTATGGTGGTCATGCGCGGGCTCTCTATTTCGCCGCGCTCCAGGC
>MWWB01000184.1_pt1 | contig 14021 bp, 15 predicted proteins | sample 1047291 | NCBI WGS metagenome assembly MWWB01 (sample SAMN06349976, study PRJNA376086) | soil metagenome | isolation source: MS4-1 sample Antarctic (ecotone) soil | place: Antarctica | reverse complement strand
GGTATCTGAATATATCGAGCCCGGCTGTCGGAGCCTCCGCTAAGGCTATGTTATCCCTTATCTTTGTCTTAAAAACCTTGTCCTTAAAATGCGCGTCTATCGTTTCGCTGACGTTTCGGTTTAATACCTTCCGGCTGTCGTACTGCGTGATGAATACTCCTCCGATCCGCAAATCTTTGTTTAGCCGTTTCTGTATCTTTTCTATTACCTCTACAAGTTTGCTTAATCCCTGCATAGCCAAGTATTGAGCCTGGAGCGGTATAAATACCTCTTTTGAGGCTGTCAGAGCGTTTACCGTAAGAAGTCCTAAAGACGGAGGGCTATCTATCAAAATGTAATCGTATTTTAACTGGAGAGGCTCCAGAAGCTCCCGGAGGATATACTCTCTTCCGGTCTCTGAGGAGAGTTCTATTTCGGCTCCGGAGAGGTCAAGGGTAGAAGGTATAAGATCAAGTCCTTTTTTTATCGGTAAAGGCTCCAGAGCGTAATCTCCTCTGATCGCTCCGTAAATGGTCTGCTCCGGCTCCGTTATGCCTAAACTCTGGCTTAGGTTTGCTTGCGGATCCAAATCTACAAGCAATACCCTTTTGCCAAGAGCGGAGAGCCCGGCTCCGATGTTTAGAGCGGAAGTGGTTTTACCTACTCCTCCCTTATGATTGCTGATCGTAATCGTATTACTCATATTACCCTGTTTACTAAAAATGATTAGCTGTTTGCGCTTTTTCTTTTATTAGCCCGGTCCATTTATCAAAAGCTAAAAGAGCCGTTTGATTTACTTCTCCCTCTCTGTTTTTGAGAGCCTTTATTTCTAAATCTACTTCTCGTTGTTTGGAGTAGCTGGCTCCGTCTGAGCTTTCATCCTTTTCCCGGCTCTCGTTGTAAACGGAAAGGACCGTGTTAGCATCCTCTTCCAGGTTCCCTGCTTCTTTCAGGTTCTCTAAGGTTGGTTTTTTAGTTCCGGAAAGTGTAGAGCGGTTAAGCTGCGCTCCGAGTATGAGCGGTAAATTATTCTCTTTGGCGATCTGTAAAACCTGGTCCGATATATGAGCTATCTCCGTCCTTTTATCCTGAGTCCTCCGCTCCGTTCTCATTCGTTGTATGTAATCAATAAACACGGCTCCGATCTTCTCCCTCTGACTTTGATAAGCAATCAAAGAGGCTAGCTCCTCTACCGAGTAGTTACGGTCTATTACGGTGATTAGCCCGGAGTCTATAAACGTCTTAAACGCTTCTTTTCCTTTTTCTATTTCGGTTATGTCGGTCCTCCCGGCTTTTACGTAGGCTTTGAGAAACTCGTAGTTAGTCGGTCTGGCGAGAGCGGTAAAAGAGCCGTAATGTTGGCTTAAATCCGCTCCTACGAGACGGTTTAGCAGTTTAACGGCGAGATTTTTAAGCGGCTCTTCGTAGGTAAAAAAGTAAAACTTGTAATCCTCCGGCGCGTATGCCCGGCTCATCTCCAAGAGGAGATTAAACATAAAGGTAGTTTTACCGTGAGACGGTCTCCCGGCTACTAGCGTAATTGCTCCCGGAGTAAATCCGACAAACTTATCTAAATCCTTATAGCCTGTCTTAAATGCCGGAGCCGTTTCCGCTATGCGGCTTAAAATGTCCTCAGAGGTTAAAACCGGAGGTAATAAGTCTTTGCCGGAGTCTCTTTTTTGCGCTTGGAGGCTCTCCTCTAGCTTGGTGAAAGCTCCTCTTACGTCTCCCTTTTCTTTGAGTTCGGTTGCCGCGTCTAAAAGCCGGGTTAGGTCCTTTTCCTTTTTTTCCTGTTCGGCTTTATATCGTAATTTCTCTTCCGTTGCCCGGAGGCTCTCCTCCGTAATGCCTAAATCTTTAACCGCTTCTAGCGTGGTAAATAGTTTTGTAAAACGGTCTCTGTCGGTTGGCTCCCGGAGGTTAGCGGCAATGGTTACGGCATCGGCTAAAAGGCTGTCTATGTCCTCCGCGTCCAAGCTGCCTTTATTCTCTTCTAGCTTGCCGTAATGCTGCAGGAGCATTTGGAGTCTAAACTCGTAAGGAGGCTGGCTAGATTGCTTGTTTGTGAGACTTGTTAGGTCGTCGATTTGGATTATGTAAGGCTTTGTTTCGGTTGCGGAGTCCAAGAGGTCCAGAGCCCTTAATATCTCCGCTCCGGCGTCCTCAGATTCATAATAAACATAAATTTTCTTTAGCTCTCCGGCTATGAGCTTTTCTATTTTTAGCGTGTCTCCGGGCTTTGAGAGCGTGATTGTTTCTCCGGTTTCGGTAATCGCTTCTACTCTTATTAGATCGGTTTTTACTTGTGTCGGTTTCTGCTTGGTTTTGCTTTGGTGGCGGTCTCCGTAACCTTGCTCGTATAGTCTCCGGCTGGCTAGACTAAAGTCTCCGTTACACTCTAAAAACGTATAAACTCCGGTTGGATTGTAGCCTTTGCCGTTTTCAAATTCGGTAGAGGTACTAAAGACATAAAAGGTTTTTAATCCGGTATGGTAGTTAGCAGATGTTTTGCTGTCGGTGTTTCCCGGTCTCTTAAAATAAATCCGGTCTCCGCTTCTGCCTACTTGTTTCCAGCCGTTAGCCTCCAAAAGTCCGGGTATATCCGCTCCCTGATTGTAATCATCAAACGGAGAAAGTCCGTTATTTACATAAGGCGCGGTTTTTACATAATCGGTTTGTTTCGGCTCCGGCTCCGGGAGCTCGTTAAAACTTCGGGCAAGCGTGAAAAGTATCTCTCTCTCCTCCGGCGTGATCGTCGGTATTTGAGAAGCGTCTCCCTGTATAAATTCGTAGCCGGGCGTAGGATCGGCTACTACATATCCTCCCTCTCCTCTGGTTTCAAGTAATACTTTTACTTTGTCGTTTTCCTGTTGTTTTCGGGCTCTCTCCTCCGGTTCGCCTTTCGCTAAAGCCTGTTTATAGGTTTCCTCTTTTTCCTGAGCGGTGGTCGGTCTGTTAGCTAATTTGAGGTTTCCTACTACTGCCGGGCTCCGGTAGTAAATGTGGTAGCCTTTGTTTTTTGTCCGGGCTATTACTAAATTTTTTGCCGTGTCTGCCGTTAAATGCTCATCTATAAGGCTCTTTAATTCGGTCCAGAGGCTCCCGGTAAGATCGTATTTACAATCTACGTCTATTACTTCCAGGTTACCGGAAACGGCTCCGGTAATGATGCCTAAGCCTTTTACATTCGAGCCCGAAAAAGCGGTTTCTGCTTCTGATTCGGTTAGCGGGTCGGTCTGTAAAGGTTTCCAGGTGAAGCCCTTCTCCGGAGGCTTTTTCTGAAATCGCTCTTGAGAAAGATTTGCCGGAAACTTATCCGCTTTGGTTGGCATAACCGATAGCCCGGCGTTTAAGTATTGTTTTGCCTTATCTAGTAAGCTCATATTACTTGGTTTACTCTGGTTACTGCTACAGTCTAATTAAATTAAATCCCGTCTCCGGATGCGTTCTAAGCCATAACTCCCGAATGATACAAACTTGAACATAATTACAGGTATAACTTTCTAAACTTTCTCCGTTTAGTTTCAAGACAAAGTAAAAAAGCGGCACGTTTTTGCCTGTCCAGTCCATTTCTATTTCTCCTCTGTCGGTATGAGTTTCGGCGTAATTGTTTAGACTTGCTTTAAGAGCCTCCTCCGTTATTTCGCGTCTTTCGTGTCGGTAAATGGCTTCTACTAATTCCGTCTCCGCTTCATAGGCTCTTACCGTTGGCATATTCAGCATTAAAGATAATCCAAGTTTTTCGAACTTCTCACTCATTCCGGCAAGGTATTTAATAACTCTTTGCCCGGTCTCGTTATTAAGATCGAAAACATCTAAAGGAGTCTTTGCGCTTACTGTTTCCGTCTTTTTCGGAGCCTCCGGTAAAGCAATCTTTTTTATAAGAACTACCTTTTTCCTCTTCCGTAAATCAGTAGCTAGTAAGCTCATATTATTCTGTTTACTTCATTTACTTAGTAAAGGCTGTCTAATAGCTCCTCCGGCGCGTTTTTTATTCTCTGCTCTTCTTTGATCGTTGCCGTGTAGATTTGCGTGGTAGCCGGGTTAGCGTGTCTTAAAACTCCCTGAGCATCCTCCATACTCCCTCCGGCTCTCAAGATATTTACGGCTGTGGTATGCCGGAGGCTGTGAGCGGTAAAGTTTCTGCTGTCTAATCCGATAGCCTTTAATCCTTCTTTGGCTATGTAGCTAATTGTCCGTGTTGTAAGCCTGTCTCCGCTAGAGTTATTGCTGGTAGAAATAAAGAGAGGTTCTCCGCTTTTGAGCTTGCCTCTGGTTTCTAAATATCTGGCTAACGGCTCGTATGCTTTATCGGTCAAAATTACAAAATCGTCCTTTTCGTCTCTCCCTTTTCCCTGGACGAGTAATACCCGTTTACCGCTCTTTTGAGTTATATCCTCTACGTTGGCTCTCCGGGCTTCTATGGTGCGGAGCCCAGTCCTTAAAAGCAGATTTATTACCGCATAATCCCGGAGGGCTTTCCCTTCCAAGAAAATAAGTAACTCCCGGCTCTGTTCCGGCGTGAGAGATTGCTTCTTAAATTGCTGTTTTCTTTTTGGGCTCTTTATCCCTTTGGCTACATTCGGATAAAACTTATTAGCTTCGGTCCATTCGTAGAAACGTCTAACGGAGGTAATGTAAGAGCCTACGGTAAGGCTGCTCATTCCGGAGGAGAGTAACTCCTCTTTGTAAATTAAAAGCTCCGCTCTGGCTATATTGGAGAGGCTGTAGCCTTTTGAGATTACCCAGTTAAAATACTGCCGGAGCGTTCTCCGGTATAAATCCTTTGAGCTTTTCTTTACGTCTTGGCAAGCGAGAAACTGCTCTAGGAGTTCCTCTATTCTGTTAGGGCTGGCTCCGGCTAATGCTGGGCTATTTCGGATTGTAAGAGCGTTTTTCATTGATTAGCATTAATATTGCTTAGACATTAGTAATCATTTATTACTTATCTTATCAAGATTACTCTTATTACTCAAAGAAAAACAAGAGTTTCTAGCAATTTAGAACAAATAATGAATGTTAAGCATTTCTGGCTGTGGTCTTTCCACGAAATGTTTTGTCTTTTTTAATAAATTGAATTACTATTCTTCAGCAAAAGTGCTTTTTATCTAAGAGATGCCAATCAATTATCTGGTTCAAAAATGAAAATATGAAAACCCAAAATTTTATAAAGATACCTTTTATGTCAGGAATTTTGATTTTGTTGCTATTAGCAATGCTTTCATGTACTAAGCAAAATACGGAAGTCAATGAAAACACTCCTGATGGGCAAGCCAAGATTAGAGCGCAAGAGTTCTGGAAAGCAAGATATGGAAAATGCGGCGACAATTTTGTAACAGGAGTGTATAGATCCCAAGGCCGCAGTATTATGCTTGCTTACCAGTACACAAAGCCTAAAATTATTACAACATCTCTAGGCGACTTAACGGCAGCAGATAAATTGAATGGTATTGAATGGAAGGGAGTTACACATATTAGTTGTGAATCTACTCGAGTATATGATTGCGAAAACGAAGGGGCAGACATTCAATGCAAACAAAACAAACACTGGCCAGAATGGAGAAGTTGTGAGAACGATATTACTAGCAACGAGAGAACAATGACTCCAATGTTTATAAAAAAAATAAAAGAGAATTGGATAATAAATGAGGAGGGCAAGAACGAGGAGAAAGATCCCCTTATCTATAAACCTATTGATTGTGCAAAAATTCCTAACTAGGACATAACAAAATGAAACTATTTATATCTTATTTTGATGATCAGGGGTTGGAGTAATGAATGTGGGTGACTTGAATGCACTTTTTTCATGGACTACGCGTGATTCAACCGAATGGCTAAATCTTGCGAAGCGGTTAAAGTTATCTGCTGATGTGATGTGGAAAAACTATTCAGATGCGTTAAATGAATATCCTTTGAGTCAAGACGTATGGAATAGAAGGTTAGCATTTATGGAATCGTATATGATGCTAGCAGGCTTTACCTTCGAGAATCTTTTGAAGGGTATTGATATTGGAAGAAATTCTAACCCAGAAGACGATAGTGGACTTGATACGAATTTATGGGCTGTTCATGGGCGTTTATGGAATGTTAATGGTGGGCACGGAATTTCCGATTTTGCTAAACGCATAGACGAGAATCTTACGGCAGATGAGATAGAATTGTTAAAACGATTGGAGGAGTTTATTGTGTGGGCTGGTCGTTATCCTATTCCTAAGACAGCAAATAAATTTTCAAATAGTAATGAGCCCAAAAATCTTACAACACTTAAAGATACTGATCCCGAAATAATTAACCGTTTGTTCAAACATTTCTCTGAAATTCTGACAATTGAGGCAAATATAAGTAATTTACAATGAAAAGTATCTTCCTAAGGAGTTGATTCTGGAGGCTTTTGAGAAACGGCAAACTGAGAAACTAAAAAAGCCGATCTAAACGAAAAAGGCTCTGGCGAGGAGCTTTTTTTTGCTTTTTCTTTCTTCTCTTTGAGGGAGGGGAACGAGCCTTAAAGCGGATTTACTCATCGATGAGTTAGAATTTATAAGTTTGATAAAAATTATTACTATGCAAGAATATCAAAGACAATGTCAGGTATGCGGAAAAACTTGGCACTCACTATTACAGAGAGAAACAGAAATCGATAGAGATAAAAAATCAAATAACTGTAATGTTATCGCTCAGGGATGCGGATGCAACCCAGCAGCGCAATTACAAGCAAAAAGAAACGCTGAGTCAAATCAATCAGAACTTTCTAATTTGAAAAAATGTCCGCAGTGCGGCTCTGCAAATTATAATGAGCGAATTATTGACCACGCCAAACAGCCGGAACAGATTCCCCGCTAAGTTTTTCGGTTGGGTTGTCCGAAACGTTTGGCAAAAACATTTGAGCGTTCACTATGCAAAACGCATGAATTGTTATTGTCGGTATGAACCGACTTGTTCAAACTATGCCATTCAATCATTTGAAAAGTATGGAATTTTTGAAGGTATAAGAAAATCGGTAAATCGAATTAAGCGGTGCAATCCGGCAAATACCGAATCTTGTATTGATTTTCCCTAAGGAAAAAATAATTCTTCAATTTGGTAACTAAAAAATTTATAAAAGCAGTATGCCAGAAGGTGGTATAAATGGCTTTAGATTCTAAGAAAAAAGGGACATACAATAGATAGAATGAAACTCTTAACACTTTTTTTTATTGCATTTCTAGTTAGTGCTTTACCAACAATGGCACAGGTGAGCGAACCTGATTTTATTGGCGAGGCATCTTTATTAAAAACTGATGGCTCTTATATTCAGTTAGACAAAGAAATTGGCGATTTTACTTCTGGTATTTCGTGGTCCTCAAACTCGTGGAATGCACTTTCAATTAAAATTGCCGGAGGTAGGGCACAGACTAGATTTACCTCAAGTGAGCCATTACAATTAGTGGTTCGTGCTGTAGATAATAATTCTGATCCTCTCGCTATTATTAGCATCTATAAATTCAAAGCAAATAAGAAAACGAGGTCATTTCTAATTAGTGAGGATAATTCAGGTACTCTAATGAAAAGCCGAACAAACTCTAAAGGTATGATTCGCTTTAATGGTAAAAAATATGGAGCATCTTCTTACCTTATAACATTAAAAGGCTTAGAAGTTGGTGAATATGGGATAATTGTTTCAAATCCAAATAACAGAGATGAGAAAAGGGTTGTTGTATCTTGTTTTGCAATTGACAAATAAAATGCAAAGACTTTGGTAAAAATGATTATTATGGTGCCCGCGGGGAGTTTGTTTTTTTGCTTTTTCTTTCTTCTCTTTGAGGGAGGGAAACTGAGCCTAAAGCGAAGTTTTTCTCTCTAATAGATTTCTAATGAAATCTAATTAAATCTAACAAAAAAAAGACAAGGGCTAAGTGCTTTAGAATGAAGAATAAGGGGAAGTGCTACTGCAATTACTACCATAGTTACTGCAATTACTACCATAGTTACTGCAATTACTACCATAGTTTTAGCCCTTTTACTGCAATTACTACCATAGTTACTCCCAGACTTTTTCGAGTTGGAAAATAATCTTTGGTTCGCCTGTTATTCCCTGAGTTAACTTGTAGCTTTTGAGGAGTCCGATCCCTTTAGCGGTTTCTATTCCCTTTAAGAAATACTTCTCAAGTAAGGATCGTCTGCCCTGCTTCATATACTCCTCTGCTATTGTCCAATAAAGCTTATCCTGGTATATCTCGGTTTTATAGTCTTTCGGTCTGCCTGAGTGCGCTCTGGCTAAATACTCTATGAGTTTTATGGCTATTTCTGAAACGGAGTGAGAGCCGTAAGCCTCTATCATTCGTTTAGTAATGTCTAAGGGTAATTCTATATACTTGTTTTCGATCTGGTCTATAAAAATAGGGTGTAGATTTACTACGATTTCCCTCCGCTCGTCTATTAACTCTCCGTTTAGAAAATCCTTATAGCCTCCCTCCGCTAATTTTAAGAGGCTATCGAACGTTTCAATAAAATATTCTCTGGTTTTTCCTGAGCCTAAATCCGCTATTCTCGTATATTTTATCAAGGCTTTTTTGTCCGGATTCTCCGCTAAATCGTAAAGCATCCGGGCTACTTCTCTTACGTTTCCTCCTCCGGTAACTTTTCCTCCGTAAAACTCTTTTGCTAATTCATAAAGGGTTACTGCTATTTTAGGGCTTTTTAATTCTACTCTTTGGTTGTCCTTAGTTTTTATCGGTATTAACTCCGCTCCCTTATTTCCGGTGTAATAGTCATTTTTCAAGCTGTCCTTGTTTTGGCTTTTATCGTGAAGGAGCTTCGATAAACTCAGGATAAGTTTATATTCTCCTTTAGTTAGCTTGATGCCTTCTCCCTTTCGGTTAGTAAGTTCTACGTTAGCTCCGGAGGAGATTATTTTCTCTTTTGTGCCGGGCTCTAAAAGCTCAAAAAGAGAGGGCTGCGCGTTCTTATTATCCGGATAATTATATTTAAGTATCTGATCTGTAAGATGCCCGGAGCGTCTGAATTTTCCTTTGTGCTTCGTCTCCGGGATTTCCAGAGGAGTAAATGCCGGAGCCAAGTCTTCGGGTAATTCCGGAAGAAATATTTCAATACCTATTTCTTCCGGAGATGGATAATAATTATCCTCTGGTATTGTTCTATTTGATCTACTCATCGGTTAAATACCTAAGTAATCTCTTCTGACTTTCTCGTAAAAGTCTTGATCTACCTCTATTTCCTCTGGATCGGGAAAAACAAAGAACTTTGTAAAATGCGTGTCTTTATTATCCTCCGGGAACATCTCCAGCGTTTTTCTTTTGCTGTATTTTGGTGTTATGGATCGGTCTTTGTTTATGTCCTTCAAAATGCCGTTTATCATTTCTTTATAAGGACTTGGCTTAAAATCATTCTCTTCCATAAAGTCCGTTATAGCCTTAGCTATTGCTTTCGTCTGGCTAATTGCCGTTTCCGTCTGCGTTTTCCAGATGTCTAAAATGCCTTCAAGAGTAATAGGACCGGAGGAGCTTTGGGCTTTTGTTTTTTGTTTTCTTGGCTTATCGGTTGCAAACCGTACAAAACCGTCCTCCTCGTCCTTCTCGATTTTTGCGAGAATATAGGGCGATTTCTGTAAATTCTCTATTAGATGTTCTTTAATTTTTTTGTCTTTTACTTCGTAAAGGAGCTCGTTTAGCATATTCTCAGAGGTAAGATAACTCTCCCAGAGTAAAGCGTATCCGGTTACATAGGCTATAGATTCTCGGTAACTTAATTGGTACTGTTTTAGTAAATAAAGCGTGTGTCTTATCACTCTGTCTGCGCTTACGGTTTTATTTAATAAACGTATCTCTTGAGGAGTTTTTAGGCTGTCAATAAGTTCCTGAGCTTCGCTATCTGAAAACAAGCCTTTGCTGTTTGTGTTGAGTAAAGCGTAATGCTCCGCTATGAGTTTTACCTTATTCTTTGCGGAGCCATTCTTAATACTTTTTGAAATGTCTTTTTTACTCATCTCGTTTCAATGTACTTTCGATAGCCTGTAGCCTCTCTTCCAGATCGGTAACTTCGATAGCCTTTAATATGCTGTTTAGTATGTATGTTTCCTTTTGGACTTTTGCCTCTGTAATCTCTCCGCTCTGGTATTTTTTATATACCCGGAGGAGTAATCTCTTTACGTCTTTAGCTTCTATTTCTCTGGTAGTGTCTAGCATATTTTTAGGCTGCTTTTAGTTTTATTCTGATCGGCGGCGCAGTTAGTTCCTCTATGATCTGCTTATCCATTCGCTCCTCTGCGATCTCCTGAGAACTTCTAAACTGAGGCTCCGTGTATTCGTCTCTGATAAAGGTTAAATACTTTAGCTGGAGGTCCAGTAGCTTATCTGTCGGTATGTCTGAGAGGTTCCGGCTCTCTATTTCCTTTTGAAGTTTGGAGAGCGTGCCTCCAAAGGTTTTCAGCCTATGCTCTTTCAAGAGATAAAACTTCTCGTAGAGAGCCTCTAACTCAAGAGCCTTACGGTTGGCTATCTCCTCCTGGAGCTCCCGGCTCCAATCTACGAGCGTTTGTTTAGCTTTGCCTAACTCTTTAGCTATCTTGTCGAAAGAGTATCCCTTTGCTCTTAGTTCGATAAACTTTTCTTTTACGTCAATACTTTCCATAAACTTAATAAAAAGACTGTTTTGAGGCATTTATTACAAAAGAGTAAGGAGCGTCAATTTTATCCGTGATAGAGCCAAAATCCGGTTTTAATCTTGAGGTATCCCAAAGCTCAAAGTATTGAGAAACGGCTCTCTTAATAGCCGTTTCCTTATAATCTTCGGGGAGGTAAAAACTTGAGGGATTTACTTCCAGTAAATCTTTATACTTATCTCCGTTCCGGAGCCTCTCCTTTAGAAAACGCTCATATCTAAATTGCATAGCCTTAGTAAAAGTTTCCTCTACCTGTTCGTAAGCTTCTGCCTGAGCCTGTTTCTTGGTAACTATCTTTTTCCCTTCGGACGGTACTGTTTCGCCTTTCTCCGCATCCCGGTAGCCGTATATAGGAGTTATTCCGGTTATGTCCTGGAGTTGTTTCGCGGAGGTTATTTCTACTTTCTCTTGCTCTTCGACGAGTCTTACAAAAATCTCGTGGATAAAGCTTTCGGCTGGGGGGATTTCGGTAAATAAACCCTGCCAAGTTTCTGTTTCTGATGAGGAGTCCCTAAAGGCTTTGTATGTTTTTTCGTAAAGGGCTTCGCTTACCTCTTCAGTAAATACAAGGGTTTCCACTTGTCCGGACGCATTCAAAGCGTCCACAATTTCGGTGAGTTCGCTTGCCGGGATCGGTTGCCCGGAGCCGAATCTTTGAGGGATGTTTGTTAGTATATGCCCGGAGCGAGCCTTAAGAACTTTTAACGCATAAGGTTTTATGAAGTCCTCCGTCTCCGGATCACAGAAATACTCCCTTACTATTTCCATAAAGACTTTATCAAAGATACTTATGTTTTTTGTTTCTTCGTTCATATCTCTTTTTCTACTTCTGTAATGTAATGTTTATGGAAGTTCATCCACTTCTAAGGCTTGAATGCTTTCTTTTTCTCTAACTTCTCTCTCTCCGTTTTTTCTAAATCTTCGATATACAGCCGTTTCGCTTCAAGCTGCATTAGTTTATTGGATTTCTTATCTTCAACATCAATAGTAACGCTTTCAGGGGCAACAGTTAGCCGAGCGGCAAAACCTGAGCAAATTAGCTCCAAAACTTCAGGTACCTCTAACATTGGTTGATTACTCCATAATCCTTTAGGTAAATTCATTTTCTCTTCATTGTCCCGGAGAAATTCCTTAGCGTTTTTCCACGTATAATCTGGCGTATCATAGGTAACAGATATGTAGAACAGAGACTTTTTGAAAAATTGTAAGTTAAGCAAGCCTACTCCACTGAGTTTTGGTATGTTTGGTGCTATTGGTATAAAACCTAGAATAGATACCGTTAATGAAATGATCTTCTACTAGATAATATTGCGGATCATCCTCCGAAATTAAAACATATTCGTTTTTTACTTTTTTAAGTGCTATTTTCACCGCTCCTTCTTCAAGCTTCAATTTGGTTCCTACCACACTTTCAATTTCACCAACTGTCATTCCTAATTTTATTCCACGCAGAACAGGAGAGTCTTTGGTTTCTAATAAACAAGCCTTTCCCTGAACAACGCAAAAAGAAGGGGTGAAAATCAAAAAAGCTAAGGTTAAAAACAATTTAGGTTTCATACTTTTTCTCCAATAAATTCTCTAAGAGCCTTTTCCGTAATCAATATCGGTCTGCCTATCCGTTTCCCTCTGAGCCTTCCCTGTTTGATATACGCTCTCACGGTTTGAGGCGTAATGTTCAAAATTCCAGCTGTTTCGGTTACGGTGTAAAACTTGATGTTTTCGATTGTTGTCGGCATAAAATTATGTTTATTGTTGGATTATTAAAAAAAATCGTGCCAATTTCCTGGATGCACCAATATAATTTCTAAGTCCTGACAGAGATTGATCCAAGTTTGATCCGTTGGCTGTCGTTCCGTGACTAAAACTGCTTGAACCGGACCTCTCCCGCGAAGAATTTGCCTGTATCTAAGAAGCTGTCCCAAGCCAAGTCGCAACTGCTTCTCTTCGTTTGTTTTAGTAAGAGATTTTACTTCAGCAACCCAAATTATACCTTGCCGATTCCACCCGAGATCAAAATTCGGCTCATCAGATTTTGGAGAGCGGGGCACGACTCCCTTGCTAATTAAATAGCTTGCCAGCGCATTTTGAGTGGAAGCATGGCTTCGTAAACCACGCTCAACCAAAGCCGGATCAACCGAGAAAGGATCTCTTTCTCCGACTGAAGTTTCTTCATCGGCAAAACGATACGATGCTCCTATTTGCTCATCAGCTTTATTAGGTTGATTTTGTTTAACCGCAGTAACATCGCCCAATGAATCAGAAAAAAGCTCAACAAAGAAACTTGGAAGCTTAAACAAATAACCCTGCATCGGGCGAATTGGTCTTTTTTCACCAAGTTCAAAAGGAAAGTAAAGCGTGTCGTATACAGAAGATTGAAGTTGCTTTTTTAATTGAACTATTTCTGTGTACCTTTTTCGTATATCACCAAGTGTCACCGTTTTTTCCAATCTTGAGTAGTTTTCCAATCCGACATACCATCCAGGGCGCGTATGCGGTTTGATTCCTAAGTTCCGCGCTGAAGAACCTCTTGCTCCCCAAACAAGCACATCTTCCCAAAAATCAGAAGTAGCTATAGACCGCGAGACAATCGCTTGTTCTCCGCGATCGTAATGGAAAACCACATCATTCTTTCGGACATGCTTCAAAAGTGAATAGCCCCAAAACTCTTCGTCGCCGCTCTCGTTTGTTTGAGGGGCTTTCAAGTTTGCGCCTAAATCTTTACGTCCAGTTACCTCTAACCAGAAATACTCTTCTGGTCGGTTATGCCACCACTCTTTAATTTCTAAATTCATATCAAATAATAAAAACTCTCAGAGCTAATTTGAATTTTTTTCGCTTATTTAGTCGGAGCCGGTTTGATCGCTCCGCTTTTCTTTTCGTATCTGGTTAAATACTCTTCCAAAGCCTGAGCTACTACGTCTTTGATTAAAAGCCGATCCCAGTAAGCAATAGATTTTAGTTTCTCTAACTGCTCCTCATTTACGATAAAGGTTGCTCTGGTTTCTTTATCCTTTGTGCCTTCCTGAGACGTTTTAGTAATTTCTTTCGCGGAGCTTTTCGGTCTGCCTGGCTTTGGCTCCGTCTCCGAGCTTTCTCCCAGTAAAGTATTTAAGCCTCCGGTAAAATTCTTCTTACTCATATTATTATGTTTACTCTAATTACTTGGTAACTAAAGGTTATCTCCTTTCTTTTATAATCTCCTTACAAAGGGCTAAGTAATCCTCCGCTCCGTAACTCTTTGGCTGGTATCTGAATATGTCGAGCCCGGCTGTCGGAGCCTCCGCTAAGGCTATGTTATCCCTTATCTTTGTCTTAAAAACCTTGTCCTTAAAATGCGCGTCTATCGTTTCGCTGACGTTTCGGTTTAATACCTTCCGGCTGTCGT
>MWWB01000183.1_pt1 | contig 14092 bp, 13 predicted proteins | sample 1047291 | NCBI WGS metagenome assembly MWWB01 (sample SAMN06349976, study PRJNA376086) | soil metagenome | isolation source: MS4-1 sample Antarctic (ecotone) soil | place: Antarctica | reverse complement strand
CACAATGGATCATGTTTGGTGGATTTGTTTTATCAGGCGTTGTTACGTGGTTATTCATTAATCAACAGATCAGCATGTTTACCTGGATGACGCTTGTAGGCCTGGGCTTATACATGACCTATATTCCTTACAACAGCATTCTATTTGACCGCATGCTGGCCGCTTTCAAATATGCCGCCAATGTTGGGTTTTTAATTTATGTGGCAGATGCATTTGGCTACCTTGCAAGTGTAACTGTTTTGCTTACAAAAACTATTTTAAAACTTCAGGTCGATTGGTTACAGTTTTATACTAAGCTGGTTCTAATCACTTCTGTATGTGGCAGCCTTTTTATTTTTTGTTCTATCATTTATTTTAACCAGAAACATAAAAAGCATTTGGTTGAAATAGATAAACAACCCATTTAGACCGGAAATTTTAAATGTGTATATGTAAATTATTTGCTTTTAAAATGAGTGCAGATACTTCTGTCAAGAAGTAAATCGCCCGGCAGATGTGAAATAAGGAGCATTTCAGTTTTATAAGTTAACTTCATCACATTGTCATATAATATTTGGTATCAATATTCTAATAAAAACTTTCTTCTTGAATAAATCTTTTCTACACCTATTTTTTCATTGTTTTCAAATAATTATATTATGAACATTCGCGTTTCCAATTTAAGTCTCAATACTATTGATGCTGATCTAAGAAAATTGTTTTCTGAATATGGAGAAGTTAATTCAGCATCAGTTGTAAGAAGTAATACTAATGGCCGTTCGCAGGGTACTGCTATTATAGATATGGTTAATGATTCACAGGCGGTACAAGCCATTATAAGTTTAAATAGCAGAATAGTTGATGGTAAAAAAATTTCAGTTAGTGAAGTTGAGTATAGCCCCAATCGATATAAGAATTAGTATTTTATTTATACAATATTGCATCTTGCTAATGCTTTGCTTCTAATATAAATCATTTTGAATTTTTTATTTTCCCAGGCGCACATAGAGAGAGTAAAAGAAATTTTAACCAGTCTAACGAATACAAAAAGCGATGAGAGTCATTTTTCAGAAATTGAAAATTTGTTTTTTGAAGTGATTAGTATCGTCAGGATATATGGAAATGATGTAGATGAAAATAAGTTTTTGGCGCAATTAAAAAAACTTGAAACCAATGAATATAAGGTGGTACAGGATAGAACACTTACCAAAAAGAACAGGGAAACAATGATAAGAAAATTAAAAAATTCTATAAAACAAATCCTGCAGAAGTGGCTGAAACAGCCTAATGTCGTTTGATTTTTAATAAATGCCAAACAATAAGTTTGTATGGGATTAATCAAAATGAATTACATTAATTAAGATAAATTGATCATTGTTATAAAAGAATTCATACCAGCTTTAGTCTTTAAGCTAAAATCAAAATACATTCGCCATTTGGTAATTAGTATTATTACTTCAATAAGGAATCAATAGAAATGTTCTGCAAATAAGGTTGCAGTAAAGAAGTGTTTGAAAAACGCCTCACTTTTGTAATGACGTTAAAATGAGAGTGATGATAAACTTCGATATAAAACGACTTAACCTGATAAAGATAAATGGTATAATAATTATATTTTCTTTCTGCTATTAAAACGCCATTTTCCCAAATCTGTCTATGCCGTTCTATTTCTTCGATCGAGTTGAATTTGAAACGTTGCATAAATTTAATTTGATCTGGAATCCGATACAAAATTCCTAAATAATTGGATAAGAATTAATATTTATTAAATAAGAGGGCTATTTTTTTAGATAGGCTGCATAAAACTATTGTTTATTATTACCAATTAAAGGTATTTATGAAGATATTATAAAAGAGTTACAACATTTTTTGAATAGCCAATTAGCTGCATATTCTTACTTTTATCACTTAAAATAAATTTTAAACTATGATTCGTCACGCAACTGCCGTTTGGAACGGTACAGGAAAAGAAGGTACAGGAAACGTAAGCACACAAAGTGGGGTGCTGGATAAAACTCAATATTCTTTCAATACCCGTTTTGCTGAAGGCAAAGGGACAAACCCTGAGGAATTGATAGCTGCAGCCCACGCCGGTTGTTTTACTATGAAAATAAGTTTTTTACTGAATGAAGCTGGTTTTACTGCTGATAGCCTGGAAACAAAATGTGAAATTACCCTGGATAACGGCGCAGTAACAAAATCGCACCTCAATGTGCAAGGCAAAGTACCGGGTGTATCTAAGGAAAAATGGGATGAGGTAGTAAAAAATGCTGAGCAAAATTGCATCATCTCTAAATTATTGAATGTGTCGATAACCTCAGAAGCCAGGCTCGGATAAGCGACTATTGCGCCTCAAATTAAAATCTTTTTTAAAGCGTAGAAAAACAGAATAAGCATACTCTGTAAATTTATTTTTTATGTCATAATAGGGTTCCAGCCTTAGATCAATAAAAACATTTGGGAAAAGCTGTTTATCATAGATAAAGCTTAGAAAAATAAGTTCACGTTTCTTTTCACCGTAGCCTGGAACCTTTTCTGAAATTGAGCTGTATAAGGCGCCGCCGCGGGGTCCAAAAAAACGATTCCCATTCCAATAGCGGGCATCTATATCAAAGTATTTTGTTTTAAATGTAAGGGAAGAATATACGCCTGAGCCTTCTTTGTAAAGCTGAAGTTTAGAGCCTGATAAATCTTTATAATAAGCAAAGAAATGTTCGGTACGAATTGCTTTTAAAAAGGAACCATCAACCTTAATGTTGAATGAGGCGCCAACTGCTGTGTTCATTAAGGTCTCAACCGGCAGCCCTGAAGTGTCAATTTGCCCTCCCTTGTGGGCCAGCATGATCTGTAGCGGAATTTCTAAGTTGATCCTTTCATTGCTTATTAACCGAAGCCGGCTTGACATGCCAGTTGTGAATTCTTCCCGGTAAGAGGCATAGCGTTCAATTGCTTTTTCCCAATCAATATACCAATCAAGCCAAATTTTTTTTTTATTAATAATAAGTTGTGTCCCTTGTTCTATCCGGTCAGAAATGATGCTTTCTAAATCGTAAATAGGTTCAATAAAACGGTGGTTTAGAGATCCTTCTAACGTACCTATTAAAAAGGACAAGTTCTTTTTCTGAAATTTTGCAGTTAACACGGGCATTACTGATACAAAATCATTAAGTCCGAATTCACGGCGCAAAAAAATACCAGCCTTTACAACGAAATAAGGATTAACCTGGTATTTTATCTGTGGTATTAACTGACTTCCAAAAAGCGTGTAACTCAGTGGAATTTTTCCAAAATATTCATAATTACGTAAATAATTAAGATTGTCAATTTCAAGGGTCAACTTACCAGTATCTTCTTGGTTAAAGGTGGTAGAATCTTTAAATATTTGGTATTCGCTTTGGCTAAAACAGTGGAAATAACATACACAGTTTAAAATTACTCCGTATAAAAATTTTCTCATAAAAATAAAATATCAGTTATCGTCTTTAAGGAGTTGGGCAAGTTAGAAAATAAGATGCATAGAAGCCTGATCTTTAGAAATCTTCCTGCTCAGTATAAATCGTAATATTAATTCTTTATAGAAATGCTGAAGCTAAAAATGCTTACGGCATAATTTTTTGCATTGATTATTTGATATTTATTTTTTAATTAAAATTTTAATCATGTCAGAAAATACAAGAGGTCAACGAAACTCAAGTGAGGATCAAGGCCAGAATTCAGAAAAAGATAAAAACAGGGAACAAAATACTTCTAACCAGGAACAACAATCAAGAGTAAATGAAAGCAGGCAGGGTAGTGGAAGAAGTTTTAATTCCCCTGGTATCAATGACGAAAGAGATCAAACCGGGTTAAATCAAGGGGGTCAAAATGCTTCAGCTAACAGGGGAGGAACTACAGATATTCAAAATGAATCTTTAACCGGAAAAGGAAGAAATAGCAGCAGTGAAAAAGGATCAGGAATTACAACTAAGCGCAACGTAACAGGCAGCGATTACGACGGACAGGCTACTGATGAGTAATTCATCATATTTTCTGGAACAATCCTTACATCTCTGCTTAGGTAAGGATTTATTTTATCATTTGGTTGTTGATTTACCTCTACAACTTGCAAAAGACAAAGGTTTTATTTGCTTTAAATTTTATTATTTCCTTTTATATTCAAACAAATAAATTCAGGCACAACTTTTTAATACTTACCTGTAGTTCACAACAACTATTTTTTACTTTTAAAAATTACAGTTATGGAAGACAATCAAAGAAACCAGGGATCTCAAAATCAGGATCAAAACCGATCATCAAACAAGGGTAATGAGTCTCAAGGCTCTCAAGGTGGTTCTCAGCGAGGCTCAGAAGGTTTAGGTGGCCAAAGCCAGGGTACTAGTGGGGGTTCTATGGGTAGCCAAGGTGGTCAAAGCGGCCAGGGTAATCAAGGTGGTCAGAGTGGCCAAAGCGGACAAGGTGGAATGGGCTCAGGATCAGATTCTGGTTCTAAGCGTGGTTCAGAAGGTTTAGGTGGACAAAGCCAGGGTACAAGTGGTGGTTCTATGGGTAACCAAGGTAGCCAAAGCGGTCAGGGTGGCCAAAGTGGTAGAGGTATGGGTTCAGATTCAGAAGGTGGCGATTCCGGACGTGGCAGCAGCTCAGGTTCTGGAAGTTCCCGTAGTGGTGAGGGTGGAATGTAATCCATCAAACAATAATGAAGCTTGCTTAGCAAGAGCTAAAATAATAAAGCCCCGTATTTTGCGGGGCGTTATTGTTTAGTAATCTTTTTTAACTGGTTTTTTGTAATGCCTTTTATAACCAGAACTTCTACGAAATACATGAATAAACGTTTTGTATTATTGATCATCACATAATTAATTTTTTCACAACTAAAAATATAATAATGAGTCAAGAAGAAAGTAAAGAGAAAAGGCCTATAGCTTATCCAAAACCAACTGAAACAGATAAGCAATTAGATAACCAGGATGAATATATTCAGCCGCAAGGCGATAAAAAAAATGCTGAAGAGCAGGTATTGAAAGATGAGGCTGAAGTAAAAAACAAGGAAAGCTCCAAGGATAGAATTATTTGAAATTTGATGGCTGGAAATCATAAACTTGTAGAACAGATGGAACGTCTGTGTATTCACTTGTTAATTATATATCCTGTCTACTGAGTCATGATATTTTTCCATAACTACTTTTCGTTTCAGGGAAAGTTTGGGGGTCAACTCGCCACTATCTATACTCCATTCACGCGGTAATAGTTCAAATTTTTTTATTTGCTCTACGTGGTTAAAATATTTATTAAAATTTTCCACCAAATCCTTAAATAATTCAATTACCCTGGTATTACGTAGCAGTTCTTCATCACTTGCATCAGCGATATTATTTTTTCTGCACCAATCCCTGATATTAGGAAAAGAAGGTACAATTAACGCTCCCACAAATTTTTTCTCTGCCCCAACTAACATTACCTGTTCAATATACATGGACTCTTTTAATTTATTTTCAATAGGCAAGGGGGCTACGTATTTTCCTCCGCTTGTTTTAAACAATTCTTTTTTACGATCAGTAATTTTCAAGAATTTATCGTCTACCATTTTACCAATATCACCGGTGTAGAACCAACCATCTTTTATTTCCTGGGCAGTTAGGTCAGGCCTTTTGTAATAACCCATCATCACATTTGAGCCCTTGCATAAAATTTCTCCGTCTTCAGCTATTTTTACCTGCACGTTATCAAGCAATGGACCTACTGTTCCAAACATCCGCCTTTCTACATCAAAGCAATTAACAGCAATGACAGGTGAGGTTTCGGTAAGCCCATAACCCTCCAGTATGGGAATTCTTGCAGCAGTAAAAATTCTTATTAACCTTTCTTGGCATGCTGCACCGCCGGAAACAATGCATATAATATTGTTGCCTAATCCTTCGCGCCATTTACTAAAAATGACTTTGTTTGCCAGGCCCAGTTGCATATTATACCAGGCGCCATTAGATTTATTGATCTGGAATTTTTCTGCAAGAGCATGTGCCCAAAAAAATAATTTTTTCTTTACACCGGTAAGCTCATTACCTTTTTGCATGATGCGATCGTATACTTTTTCGAGGAGGCGCGGAACAGTAGTAAACAAATTGGGTGAAACTTCCTTAAGGTTATCGCCGATTGTTTCCAGGCTTTCGGCATAATAAATACTTGTTCCTTTAAAAAGATAGAGGTAGGTAACCATCCTTTCAAAAATGTGGTTTAGTGGCAAAAAGCTAAGTGCCTTCATCCTCTTACCGGGAGGGAAAGCCGGAATGCTTCCCATCACGTTTGAAAGAATATTGCGGTGGGACAGCATTACACCTTTTGGTGTACCTGTAGTACCGGAAGTATATATAATTGTAAAGAGATCTTCGGTATTAATTTTTTCTTCTATGCCGCTGATCTGCTGAAAATGTTCCTGTTTACCCGCTGCTAATAATTCTTTCCAATGCTTGCAACCGCTAATGTGTTCAAAGCTATAAATCTCCTGCAGTGATGGTACTTTTTCTTTAAGAGATTGCACTTTATGAAACAGGTCCTCGTCATTTATAAATATCATCTTAACGCCGGCGTCATTCAGTACAAAGGCTAAATCGTTGATGTGAACAGTTGGATACACAGGAACGAGTACAGCCCCGATTTTTTGAACAGCTAAATCTAAGAATAACCACTCAGGACGATTTTTGGAAAGAACCGCTACTTTATCTCTTTTTTCAACCGACATATCATTGGGCTTGATGCCCATTGCTAATAAACCGGCACTCAACTTTTCTACAATGTCTGTTACTTCCCTGGTAGAATATTCCTTCCATTTACCTCCTTCCTTTGCCGCTAACAGTGTTTCATTTGGCGCATCTTTCATTAAAATGGGAAGGCAGTCAAATAATCGTTGAGGTGTGATCATAATGCAATCGTTTTATAGCTATCAAGTTAGCTAATTGAGGACGGGTATGAAGATAATTCAATAGTATTATAATAAAAAAGACCCTTGAATACAGAGCAGGTTATAAATTACACAAGTATTATTCTGCACCAGAGCCTGCATGTTTATCAATCCCTAAAACGATGGCTATACTTATCCGGTTAGAGAGTCAAAGTCAAATATTAAGAGTTTTTTTACAAGATTTGTAAAGGAATTAGTTGCGGGTGATGTTATCTGTCAGTGATTTCATAAACGAAACGATTGCTTTTTTCTCATTTTGATTTAATGATAATGAATCAAACGGCAGTGACTGAAACGGAAGATTGATGCCAATACCCACACCACCGCCCTTATGATAGAATTCAACCACTTCATCCAGAGTTTTATAAACTCCGTTGTGCATATAAGGAGCAGTTTTTTCAATGTTTCTAATAGTAGGGGTCTTAAATGCAAAGAGTAGTTCTTCCATCCGGTTGATTTTATATCTCCCTGAATCGGGATCAATTGAAGCATTTTTCCAAACAGCCTTTGATGGTACCCCGATTATTTCAGATTCGGATTTGGTAAACCACGGTGGAATATTTCCATTAAACAACGGAATAAAATGACAAGTACCACATTTGGCTTTACCTGTAAATAAATTAAATCCTTGTATTTGTTCTGCAGACAAGGCTGTTTTATTTCCCTTCATATATTCATCGAACGGAGAAGAGAAGGGATTTAAGGACCTAATAAATGCAGCCAATGCATTTCTTACTTCAAAGCCACTCACCGAATCTTTTTTTATACCAAAGGCTTTTTCAAAAAGGGATAAATAGACTGTATCTGCTATTAATTTCCTGGCGATGCCTAAAGAAGAAAAATTAAATTCATTGCTGTTTTGCATTACCTCATTGGCCTGGTCTTCCAATGTTATAGAACGAAGATCGTAGAACTGGTTGCTTTGCAAAGCTGCATAATATAAGGACGGAGTATTGCGAAGTAAAGAACCGCCATGCACAAAATTGCCTGACTTCTCTTTAGCATCAGTAAAATACAAGCCTGGTTTATGGCAGCTTGCACAACTAATCTTTCCAGAATTCGACAACCGGGTATCAAAGAAAAGTTTTTTACCCAATACTATTTTCTTATCGCTACTTTTTGCCACAGCATACGATGAATAATAATCAGCATCAAACCCTTTTCCCTTTAGCAACTGGCTTAGTGTGCCGCGGAAAGGTTTTACCATCATACTGTCACTGCCAGTATCAAATCCCGGAGTGTTTTCATACAAATCACTCAATGGCATTAAATAGTTAGTAAGAAAATCGAGCCGGTTAAATGTATCAAAGTCCGTATGCATTTTCAAATAGCTGACAACTCTGGCAAATAATTTTTTGTTGGCTTCATCATCATTTTGTTTCTCTATGTATAACCCTGCTATTGCCTGAATGCCAAATAAACTATGCAGTGCTTCCTGTAAAGAAAGTTTGCTGAGCGGCGCATCAAAACCGGTAATACCCAAAGCAGCAATACGTATAAACTGGTGCTGGATTAATTCCCTGATATGGTTTGCACTTATGCTATTGTACTCCATATTTTTTCGCATGAACCGCAGGTCGGTCTGCAACAATTTTATTTCAACCGATAGATCTTCCTGCAAAGAATCATGGTATCCATCGTAAAGGAACTGTTCAATTGCCTGGAAGCCATGTGGCGGCCACACTTGCCCATCTTCAGTCTTAACATCGGGCAATGCGGGTCCATTTATTCTTTTAGTAAGTCCCTGGAAATAATATTCCGTAATAGCTTCCGTCTTTTTATAATTATACCGGCAGCCTGCAAATTGTTGGTGCAAAAAAGTCAGGGGTTTATGGTTGGCAACCGCATTGTCAAGAACATCAAGCTTATGAATTAATGAATCGGTTTGCTGGTAATAATAGTCTTTAACGTCCTGTTCACCGGAGGTTGTTTTTTGAATGTCATTGCTGCAACTGCTTACTTGCCATTGAAGCAAGAAAACAACAATAGTGATTAGTAAAATCAAATTTAATTTCATCCTTTTTAGTATAATAATCAATCCCCTTACGTAAAGAAAGGGGATTGAAAATGCTAAATCTATATGCACACCTTAACGGGGAACACCTTTTAAGATAAGAGTTTGTCCGCCTGCTTTGTAAGGCTGTACAGATACTGCTTTACTTGGGTTTAAAAACTTGTCGCCTTCCACCCATGTATGTGCGTGAATGTTTACCAGGAAAGTATTCGGTTCGCCAATTGTTTCAGAAATATCTATCATGGCCCCATGCTCCCACGTAGCAAAACGCTGGTCGTTAGTAGGATTATACTTTGTACTTGCAACTTTATTGCGCAAGTCAATCATTTTCTTTTTAGTACCGGCAGCAATGTCATATTGCCATATTAATGAATTGTGTGAAGCTCCTGGAAAAAATGAATCGCCATCTTCCTGTATGTAAACATAGTTGTTGGTCACACAAAGATTATCAGGATTGCTAATTTCAATACCAGGATTCAGGTCCCCGTCCTCTACTACTTCTAATGTACCCAACAACGGATTGGCAGCATTTAATTTAATGCGATACATACGGCCCCAATACGTTTTTTCAGGCTGGCCGCTTATGCCGGTTGCCACAAAGTATATTTCTCGACCGTTTGCACCCCCGCCTTTTCTGTAATCTAAATCTTCCACTCTTGCAAACTGAATTGACTTTAATGTACTGTTCAAATTTTCAATTTCAGTTCCGGTCAGGTTTTTAGCATTGGGCACTTCCACAAATTCAACATCATAACTATTTCCCTTAGTCATGCTTTTTTCTATCTGGTTCAGATTAGTTCTTCTTAATACATACAATTTACCATTGTCAAGGTCTGCCAGTGTGTTGGACACATATAAATATACCTGGCCGTTACCTGCATCTTCGCCAAGAATTATTACTGTTTTTCCGGAATAAGCATCTTTCGGTAAGGGGACTGTATTTTCACCACTAAACTTTCCCAAAGCTGGTTTTACTCTTGATTGATCAGCCGGGTTTGCTGTTGCTATGGGGTCAATGGCATGAGTCATTGCGTTAACATTGCTCTCACCGGTTGTAAGAAACATTGGTTTAGGAAATCCATGTTCTTCTGGAGTAGCCAGTGTACCGGAGCATAATCGGAACATTCCCCCGTCTGAATTGACAATGTATTCGCCTTTAGTAGGATTTAGTTTTTTATCGAGGTAAATTCTTGAAAGTGCCCATGTGTTTTCATGATTTGTGACCATGATATAGCCGCTGCCATCAGGGTTTTTCAGGAAACCTTGTCCATCTGGCGCCCCGCCATACACAAAGCTGGGATAACCTGGAATGGTATCGCTGCTGCTGATCAATGTGTAAGAACTTACAGATGAAGTAAACGCAGGATCGATCGTGATAAAGGATTCTGCATTGGAACGGTTTTTAAATTCTGGCTTTTCAGTGTTGTTCTTAGTGTCATCTTTATCACAAGTCGCAAAAATGAAAATGGCTGCGAGTGTATATAGTGCTTTTCTCATAATGTTTTTTGCAAATCTCAAAAACAGATGTTACCAGATTGTTATCCCTGGCTTATAAATCATGAGTAAAATTTAGTGAGGTTCTCTTTTAGTAAACATCACTGCTGGTAATATTGCCCGGAAGGCATTTTAAAAATGCGACTTTTTTGAAAAGCAGTAAATTTATTATAGCTCTCTGGGTGTGTTTTTGTCCAGTTGTCATAAATAGGCAGGCTTTCAACAGTTCCAAACAACCACTGATTATACGCTTCAAACATGCCTTCTCTCAATAATTGTTGTTGATAGTCAAATAATTTAAATGGATATTTAGCTGCATAATTTTTATACCAGTCTAAAATAAAGCGGGTCCGGATCATAGTCAGGGTTTCTGTTGTTATACCGCGATTGGCAGCAACAGATTGCTTGCTCATGGTTTGTAAAAAAGCTTTAGCAAAATCGCTTTTTATTTTATCCTGGTCTTTCATCACATCTACATCTGCAAATAATTTTTCCTTATAGCCGTTTAATAATAATTCTTTCATAGCAGCCGCCCTTTCTGTAAGACTCTCCATGTTCACAAATATTTCGCCGTATATCAGGCTCCAGGCTTTATCTTTTGTGTAGTAATAAAAAAGAGCTGCATTATAATAATTTCCGGCAAAAGAAGGATCTAACTGTATCCCTTTTTCCCAAAGTTCAATGGCGTCATAATTTTTTCCGGCCCAGAGCAACTCACCATATTCACTGTGTAAGGCGCCGCTTTTTGGAAATTTCTTTAATGCTTTTTTATACATTTTATCCGCCTCTTTCACTTCTTCCAAAGCTTTATAAATATTGCCACCAATTTGGTAAGTCATTACATCGGCATCATCATTTTCCAACATAGGTTTAACCTGGTCGAGGGCTTTTGCATAATCTCTTTTATAATAATAAGCTAATGCCAGGTCTTTTTGAAGGTCAAGATTATTTTTATCTTGTTCAAGCGCACGGTTTAAAACAAGGATAGCATTATCAAAATCCCCCGAACGCATAAAGCTGCGAGCCGTTTCCTGCGAGCTTTGTTCTTGTGCAATTGCTGCTATTGATGAACAAAAGACCACCGATAAAAGAAGAAAAAATCTTTTCATAAAACAAAGTAAAATTAAAATAAGAGGTTAGTCAAAATCGCTGTAACAAAATAACAAAATTGTAGTGTTTTAAATGCAGTGAGTAAGTAAGCCATCACGCAGTTTAGGCTCAAACCAGGTGCTTTTTGGAGGCATTACTTTACCGCTGTCTGCAATATCAAATAATTGTTGAATGCTCACGGGGTGCAAACTAAATGCCAGTTTCGCCTCTCCTTCATTTACCCTTTTTTCCAGTTCTGCCAAGCCTCTTATACCACCCACAAAATCAACACGGTTGTCTGTACGCGGGTCTTTTATATTCAATAATTTGTTTAAAATATTTTCCTGCAAAATGGTTACGTCTAAAATACCAATAGGGTCGTTGGTATAACTGTTTTCTTTTGCAGTTAACTTGTACCAATGCTTACTCAGGTACATACCAAATTGATGTAAGGAAGTAGGGGAAAAAGCCTGATCAGTTTTTTCAACAGTAAAATTCTGTTCAAGTTTTTTTAAAAAATTTTCATCAGTTAATCCATTAAGATCCTTAACAATGCGGTTATAATCTAATATAGCTAATTGGTTAGCAGGGAAAATAGTGGTAAGAAAGAATTGTGCGTCATTACTGTCTGCTAACTCTTTGCTTACTCTTGCGGCAGATGCAGCACGGTGATGCCCGTCAGCAATATAAGTGAATGAAATGTTTTCTTTGAATAGTTCTGTGATTGTATTGATAGTTGCTGTATTCTCTACTATCCAAATGGTATGATTGACACCATCATCTGCGAGAAAATTATATTCAGCAAAATCATGTTCTTTTACCTGCTCAAAAATATCATTCAATTCTTTATTGTCTTTACAAGCTAAAAATATATTGCCGGTCTGTGCCCTTGTTTCAAGCATGTGGTCTATGCGGTCCTTTTCTTTTTCAGGCCTGGTCAATTCATGTTTTTTTATAACATCATCAAAATAGTCCATTATTGAAGAAACACAGACAAGGCCTGTTTGTGTGCGGCCCTTCCAGGCTAATTCGTAAACATAATAGCAGGGTTTTTTTTCGCGGAATAAAATATTTTTTGCCATTAAATAGTCAAGGTTGCTTTTTGCTTTTTGATAAACGGCAGGGCTATGCACATCTGTATCTGTGGGCAAATCAATTTCTGATTTTGTAACATGTAAAAAAGAAATGAAATTACCTGCCGATTCTTTTCTTGCTTCTTCTGAATTTAATACATCATAAGGTTTTGATGCAAGTTGCGAAGCATGCTCAGTATGTGGACGTAAGGCCCGAAAGGGTTTGATATTTGCCATTGGGCAAATATCATGAATTTTAAAAGCTAAATGTTGAATGTTGAATTATTGAAAGCTCATTTAAAATATTATTCAACATTCATCATAGTAAAGCGGTCATGCTCTTTTCTCTGCAAAATATTTCTCCGACCCTGGCGCAAGGATGGGTGCAAGCCATGTGTGTTAGCCTCCTTGTGACTTGCTGTAGGAAACTTATATACCCATTTACATATGTGCCAATGCCACGGCAATTTGGGTTTGATAGTTGCCATTGGGCAAATATCAGAAATTTTACATGCTAAATGCTAAAGGGGATTACGAAAGCCAAATTTGAAATTTATCATTAAACATCTAACATGGCAAAACAGTTATCCTACTTTCTCCGCAAAATATTTCATCATATCTGTAAATGCTTTTACGCTTTCGTAAGGCAGGGCATTATACATGGAAATGCGGAAGCCGCCAGTAGTACGATGTCCTTTTATACCAATCATGTTTTCCTCCTGGCATACAGACAAAAATTCTTTTTCCAAGTCAGCATCTTCAATTATAAAGCAGGCATTCATTTTACTCCGGTCTTCCTTGGCAACCGTGCCCTTAAATATTGGTAGGCTGTCAATGGTATCATATAAGAGCTGCGCTTTTTTAAAATTTCGTTTTTCCATTTCTGCAATACCTCCAACCTGCTTTAACCAGCGCAACGTAAGCATGCAAACATAAATAGCAAAAACTGGCGGTGTATTTAACATTGACCTTGCTTCTATATGATTGCGATAGTCAAGCATAGTGGGGATGGCGTGTTGAACTTTCCCTAATATGTTTTTATTAACAACAACCACGTTTACACCTGCTGCGCCAATATTTTTTTGGGCGCCTGCATAAATAAGATCAAATTGGTTAAAGTCTAATTGCCGGCTTAAAATATCACTGCTCATGTCTGCAACAAGCGGCACGTTTTTATTATAAAAAACAGAAAGATCCTGCCATTGGGTACCATACACAGTATTGTTGGTAGTGATGTGTAGATAGCTTGATGAGGGATCAACTTCAAATTGTTTTGGCAAGTGATCATAATTAGATTCTTTAGAACTGCAAACCACATCTACCTTTCCAAAAAACTTTGCTTCTTTAATGGCTTTGGCTCCCCATATACCTGTGTCAGTGTATGCCGCGGTTGCATGGGTGTCGAGCAAATTCATAGGCACCTGGAAAAATTGCGTGGAAGCGCCTCCATGTAAAAAAAGCACTTCATGCGAAGTATCTAATTGCATCAAC
>MWWB01000182.1_pt1 | contig 14119 bp, 24 predicted proteins | sample 1047291 | NCBI WGS metagenome assembly MWWB01 (sample SAMN06349976, study PRJNA376086) | soil metagenome | isolation source: MS4-1 sample Antarctic (ecotone) soil | place: Antarctica | reverse complement strand
GCGCATGTGGGCGTCTCTGATCTGCGGGCCGAGGCGCCGCCAATCCTCTTCCGTGGCGGCGGGGTTCGCGGCGAAGAAGGCGGCCCGCAGGTCGCTTTCGAGCCTAGCCGCGGCTTGCCGGCGCTGCTCCTCCGCGCGCCGTTTCGAGGCCTCAGCAAGTTGCCGGCGCAGCTTCTCATCCTGTTCCTGCTGAAGCTGCCGACGGCTCTCGTTGGCTTGCCGGATTTCGGCAAAGTGTCGTTGAAGTTCTGGGTCGGTTAAGTAATTACTCATCTCGTGTTCCTCTCTTACTCTGTGGTTACGCCGCCTCCGGCTCGGCGCGGATCGCCATCAATCGTTCGTGTTCGCGCTTGGCCGTCTCGTAAGCCCCTAACGCCAGCTTTGTAACGGGCGCGAGCGAGTCGAACGCCGCCGGGTTGGTGCGTCTCAACTCCAAAATCTTTTCGTAAAATGCGTTAGGCTCGAATCCTACCGACGTCGGCAGCTTTGGTTTCGACTGTGCTTTCCTCATTCGCTTCTCTCCGTTCAAACCGCGCGGACGCCAACCTTAAGCGCCGCGTTTGTCACCGTGTCGGTAATGTAGGCGTCGCGCGTCCGCGTCCGCGCCTTCGCGCCGATCTGCGCTAACTCTTCCTCGACTCTGTACTGCGGCCAACCCACCTCAAGCGCGCGGCAGCTCCACGCGAATTCCGCCCGCGAACGGTCGCCCGCGTGGCGATGTAGAAACTCGTCTAAGTCCGGCCAGCCCGATGGCAAGCGGCCTTTGATCTCCCGTACCTGCTCGGGTGTTTTCTTCGGCGGCGGGGGCGCGAGTAGCCCGGCGGCGTCCAGTTCGGCGACGCTTACCTTCCTCCCCGGCTGGACGCTCAGAAGTTGCACGCGCGGGCTTGCGCCGTCGGCGTAGCGTCGTTTTGGCTTTCGATTGAGTGATCCCGGCCACCGAACGGAGCCATGCGCACCGCCGTTCGCGCCCTGCTTGTCGTTGGTTGGATTGAGGCGAGTAAACAACCGGCGCTTTAGTTCGTCGTACCGCTCCTGCGTGAGCGTTTCGGAGAATGCGAGCCACGCTTGCCCATTGCCGGGGCTTGTCGCAATCTGCATAAAAGAGTACGGCGCGAGCGTTTCGAGCACTTCGGGCGGGCAATCATCAACCTGTAAAAGATTCGTCTCACCTTTCCACCGCACACGCACGGCCATACTCTCGACGGGCGATTGTTCGTTGCGCTTTAGGAGACGCGGCAGGTCGGCTTGAAACTCTGCAATGCTCTTAAACTCATCCGTGCCGCCGCAATTCTCACCCACCGGCAAGGTTTCATCCGTCCAGACGACTAGAACATGCTCGACTCCAACCGAAGCGCAAGCGTCTGCCGCCGCCGTAGCTTCCGCCAAGTTGATGCCGCGCGGCTCCGGTTCCGGGTCGTATTCGGTGCCGGTGAAGGGCGGATTAGTAGGGATGTTGACATCCCCCTTTTTTTCCGACAAATCGTCATTTTCCGGCGAAAAACCGCAATTCTCGCCGTCGGAAATGTGCGTTTTTGTCACAACTTCGGCACACCGCATGCCCCCTTCGGCGTCTTCATTTTTTGACGCATCCACGCTTATTCCCACAGATGAAAAAGGTGGATGCGTGTTTTTCGGCTCCGGGTCGGGGCTCTCGGGCATCAAGGCGTCAATCCATTCGTGCAGTTCGGTGCGCCGCGCGGCGTACTCTTCGGGCGGGGCCGCAGTCATGCCCTTTTTCGCCAACCGGACGGCGCGGCGGAGCGCCCGGATGTACGGCGGGTCGCTGATCGCGTCGGCGTCTGTCTCCAAAGCCGGCGGCGGGTCGTCGGGCTCCTGGTCGGGTTCAAAGTCGGGCGCGTATGGCGGGGCGGAGTGCCGCAGGTGGTCGAGGGCGCTTTCCGCCGCGCGGGTGTAGCGCGTGACGCGCCCGCGGTTGCGGTCAACGCCTCCAGCCGTCGCCGTCAACACGTCGGAGAGCCTTTCGGTGTAAACGGTCGCCACTTTCCTGTGGCCGAATATTCCCCCGCTCTCGCGCTCGACGAGGGGCAGATGGTTGCGACATTGCGCGGCGTGGACGGTGCGCCGGAACCTTTCGCGCCACGCGCGGGAGAGTGAAGCGCGCCGCTTCGCCTTTTCCTCTTCGGTTGAGCCGCCCAAAGCTTCCCTCCGGTAACACAGCTCTGCCGCGTAGTCGGGGCAGTGAAAGCGGCGGACGGCAGCAGGCGTGAGACCGTCCCGCTCGGCGTGGTCTTCGGCCCGCATCGCCAGTTCGAGGATCGTCATGTAGACGCGCCGCAGTTCGCCGGCGTCAATCGAGGCCTCGCGGCAGATTCGATCAAAATCCGCGGCGTGCCCGACCGCGTTGAACGACGCGGCGAGCGCGCCCACTTTCCGGCGCGCCCTGACGGTTCGCTCGGCGGCGCGGTCTGTCTCTTCCCAAGCTTGGGCGTGAACGCCGTCGGACTCAACGAAGCCGGTGGGAAGGTCGTCAAGCGTCGGAGGGTAGTCTTGTGCGCTCATGCCGCCTCCCTTCGACCCGCCGCCGGGCGGCGGGTCCGGAAGCGCTGGCGCTGCATCCCGTGCTCGTATGCCTCGACGTTGGCGATGAGGGCACTGAGCGAGCCGAGTTCAGCGCAGCAGGAGGCGCAGACAAACCTTTTAACGCCTCTTACTGTTTGAGAGAAACGTCCGCGCGTCGGGGCTTGGCGGCGGCGGCAGCGGGCGCAAACGTTACTTCGCTGCTTGGCGCTTGAACCTGCCTTTTGGTGTGCTATACTCATTTCAGTCAATCACCTTTCAAACGTTCAATCACCTAAAATTACGGGCGCCCGAATTTGTACTTCGGGCGTTCGTGCGTCTAAAGAGAAAAGCCCTTGACGTTTTCGGCCACGACAACCGAGAACATCAAAGGCTTTTTATTCGCCCACCACACGGCGCGTGTGCGGCGAAACTTAAACTCTGCCGGCGGTCGCTGAATCTTCAGCGGTCGTGTCGCCAGTGAAAAATTTCAACTTGCTTCACTGGCGACTACGGTTGTAAGCTAATGCGTAGTGGTCGCCAGTGGTGGCGGCTATATCAGTCAAAGGGCGTGGTCATTGCTTCCTACGGCGGCCACGCCTTTTCTGCCGTATAAGGGCAGAAAAACCTACGAAACCATTATTAATCAACTACTTACGCCGTGTCAATATCCTCAAAAAAAACCTTAAAACGGCTTTTATTCTCAGGCAATAGGGGTGGTACTTTAAAGTTTTACCTAAGCGTTCACTCCCCAAAGCCAGGCCGCAAAAAGGAAAAGCGCCCACTTAAATCTTCAAAACCTCACAATCGTAACTTAATCAATCCCACGCATAATTTCTACACCATCTGCCAAGAAAAAATAGTTTCAGCGGGCGGGTCCTGTTTTGGTGAAATTACCTTCACTCGAAAGTTTTCAGCGCGGTTGTGTTTTCTAGTGAAGCGTCTCGTCGGCTTCGATTTCACCGTCGCCGCTCTTGTCCTCTATGACCTGATACAGGCGGCGGATGGTCAACTCATATGGTGCCTTACCGCACAGTCTAGCGGCATGCTCAAGGGCGAGGTCGGATGGCTTATCTTGCCCACCTTTCTCGGACCACTTGGCCTGCATCTCAGAAGGGACGTCATTAAGTTTTCCGGATAAGCGCCCGATCAAGTCGTCAGGCAAAACCTCGTCCGTGATGGCACCCTTAACCAGCAGCTTCCAAGCGGGGCGATGACTGTTTTGCTCGTAAAAGTTTTTCGCGTCCTGCCAAAGGGGAAGCAGGCGGCGGTAAGTTTCGCGTAAGTTTTCCCGCCAGACCCTTTTCGGCGAAAATTGACTCAGACTGCCCTTCAAAAACGCTTTTCTTTCTGCCACCAAATCTTTGGCGAACTTTTCTACTTCTTCTTTAATGTCTGGCATCTTCGTCAGTTTACCGTTGAGTTCGGCGACCTGAGACAGGCTGGAGCGGCATAGCCCCTCTACCAAAAAACTGACCTCCTGCATGAGTTCACCGAGCGCCATTTGGAGCTTGCCCTGCATGGTTTGAACAAACGCACACGCCAGCACCACGACCACTTGGTCGTGGTGCTCATTCTCCTCGTCGTCGTCTGAGAGCCCTTCAAGTTTTCGACCACCGCTTCCTTCCTTTTCGACTTGCGAGTTGTAGGCCAAAAAAACCCTATCTAAAATTCGCCGGCTCTCCTCTGTTGCCCACGGGATAAGTTTTTCTTCAGGGAATAAATCTACCCTGACGATGCCGGGGTCGTCTTCGTAAAAGTAAGTGAACGTGGGCACACCGCCTTCCATGTCAACTTGGAGGCTCCGCGCTTCTTCGCTCTGAAGCCGATCTACAACTTTCTTTAGCAACTTCTCCGAGCGTTCGGTGCTTCCGTTCATCTCTTTTATCTGGATGGTTATTCCCGTACTTCGCTTCTATCCGGCTACTTCACGAACGGGAAGTGCTCGCGCAACTCTTTCTTGAAGTCCCTGAAGTCGGCGCGCAGCTCGTAAAACTCCGAGCCGGTCTTCTTCACTTCGCTTTCGATCCGGTCGAGGCGCGCTTCGATCCTCTCTTCAAAGCGAGCTAAGCGGGTATCGAAGGAGTCGAACCTCTTTTCTACGTCCGCGCGGAATGAGCGCAGCTCCTCGAGGATCGTCTCGAACGTCGGCTTGGTGTCGTACTTCGCGCCGATGTCTTGTGTCTTATCTTCACTCATTGATTGCACCCGGCTTTCCTTGTTCTTTCACTGTTCTTTCACTGCATTTGCCTCTTTTTTAGGTGTCCATTTTGGCACGCCCGGGCGGGCGAATTTCTAATCTCTTTCTTATCATTCAGGTGCGGGCAATCACCCGAAAGCCTCTCCACATGCTACTGCTATATCAATTGATATAGCATGCTGACCGTGCTGACATCTGCCTACCCGAAAGCCTCTCCGCATCGGCAAACATGCTGCGTCAATTGACGCAGCAGTGTCCGCGCTGACATCTGCTACCCGAAAGCCTCTTTGCGTTCACCGTCTTCAAAATTATAGACCGGTCTATAATTTGTGCTGGCACCTACCTACTCGAAAGCCTCTCCGCATGTAGCGTTGAATCCTCGTTGCGCAACGAGGATTTATGTGCTGGCACCTACCTACTCGAAAGCCTCTCCGCATAATCCTCGCGACGTCGCGAGGATTTCACTTTTTCGCTGCAAGTTGCGGCTTCTCACCCGAAAGCCTCTCCGCATGAGAAGTCTAAAATTGTAGACCGGTCTACAATTTTGGTGCTGGCACCTTCTCACCCGAAAGCCTCTCCGCATTGTCAGTGAAAAAGTTAAATCCTGCCGACGTCGGCAGGTGCTGGCACCTTCTCACCCGAAAGCCTCTCCGCATTCCTCCCGACGTCGGGAGGATTTAACTTGGAGCCACCAAGTTGCGGCTTCTCACCCGAAAGCCTCTCCGCATTTCCTCGTTGCGCAACGAGGATTCAACGCTACGGCAAGTTGCACCTTCTCACCCGAAAGCCTCTCCGCATCGCGCCCTGCCCAACTTCGCCACTGTGAACACGTTACAGCCTGCTTTGCGGGGCTTGGACATTTCAAACAAATCGGCGGTGGCGTCGTCTATGGTAACGGGGACGCCGTGCCACCTCAGCTCCGGCGAAGCCAGGTGGCCGCCGTTATCCTCCGGCGCTGGTGTCTTCCGGCAGTGCGGCTCGACTATGGATGCCGGATCGATGCCAGCTTCGGTAGCGACCGCTACGGCCTCCTTGATGAGCCTGCGCGCGGTGATGAGCGCTTCTTCCTTGTTCACTTCTTACCTCGCTTCTTACCGTTCGATTGTTCGGGCTTGGGAATTTCTTCGCCGGATTCAACTAAATCCCTCAGCACTGTGTCCACCACGCCCTTGAGTGCGCGCAGGCTGCTCCCTCGGCTGTCCCCACGCGCCTCCAGCGACGGGAACTCCGCGACGTGGGCAATGAACGCCCGCTCTTCTTCCGACCACATCGCCTCATATGTGTACTTAGCGGCGCTCACTTCTTACCTTTCTTCTTCCCGTTCGATTGTTCGGGGCTTTCGCTCTTCGGTGCCGAGCCGACTCTTGATCATCTCGGCGATCTCTTCTTGGCGCGAAGGCTTAGCGGCGAGGCTTTTGCTCATCGCTTCACGCACACGCTCACGCTCTTTTTTGTTCGTCGTCACGGGTTAATTCCCGTTGCTCTTTCTCGCGTCCCTCTCGGCACGGCGTTGCTTGTTCGCCCGCCGGCAGCCTTGGCACCGCTTGGGCGGGTCGAAGCCCTGCTCGCGGAAGTATTCCTGCTCCTCGGCCTCCCATATGAACTCTCGGCCGCAGTCAGAACAGGTCAACGTCTCCTCTTCATAATTGCTCATTCCTTGCCGCCTTCCTTTTCATCACCCGCCTTATGCCTCGCCTCCTCGTAGGCCTTCAGTGCGGCGAGCGTTACGGAGCTGAAGCGGGCGAACGCCGCCGGGTTGGTCTCCCGCAAGGCGATCAGGCGCTCGTAGAACGCGTTCGGCTCGAACCCCGCGCCCGGCGTCTTGGTGCTCACCGTTCGCCGCCTTTCTAATCCTCGTAGTGTTCTAAGAGCCGCGTCCGCAACGCGGGCGGCACATGCCCCTGCGCCACGCGGAATGATTTGGGCGTCGCCTCAAGATGCACGCGCGAGCCGCGCCACCGTTCGCCCTCCGCCTCGTAGTGCCAGCAGTAGTAGGGCCCGTCCGCGCGCCGGCTGTAGAACACGCCGTGCTTTGCGAACGTGTCCGCGCCGACCGTGTTGACGTAGACCCGGAGCCCCCGTCGGTGAAAATCGCTCACTTCTTCCCGCCTCTCTTCAGGGCGCCGGCAGTCACCCGTAAGCCTCTGCGCGTCCGGTTAATTCAGCCACCCGGTCGGCCACATTAGTGTTAACACCTGCCCGCCCCTCGCCCCCTTTCTTCATATTGATCTCCCCACGGGGTGTGGCTCAGCCGCTGCCTGTCCGCTTTGTCCTGGGCGACCTCACTCACGCGCTGGCCGATGTAGTGGCTGATGAACTTGGCCGCTTCCTTCACCTCATTACTCACGAGGTTCTCCTGCGTGAGCTTGCGGAAGGCCGCCTCGATGTCGTGCAGCGCAGCCAGCCTGGCTTCTTTAATGACTATTTCCCTCTCCCGTTCGTTCACTACTTCTTCCCCCTCTTCTTACCGTTCCCTTCGGGCTTGGCTTTGAGATGGGATAACTCATTAAAGAAGACTTCCAGTTGGTTAGTAGCAAGACGCCGGTGAATGTATTGCGCGGCGAGGGTCGGGTCAGTCGGTACGGTCATCGTCTTATTGCGAAAGCCAGCTTCAACCATCGCGGCGTGTGGGGATAGCTTGTTGGCTAACACCTGTGCGTGTAAGTCAGGGCGTTCTTTGCGGAGTTTACGAAGTGCGTGTTGGCGGGTGTTGCCTCGCTGGTTGGAATCAAGCGTTACAATGTCACTCTTGGCGCCTTCCGATCTCCTGTCCCCGCCGTGGCGGCCCTGCTCGGCTTGATCTATCAAGTCGAACACACTCGCATCATCGCGGCAGATACGCTTTAGTAAATCAAGGTTAATCCCTAGACCTTCCATCGGTTGAGCGGCGACGAATGCCGCGAAGGAATCGTGTTTGACGAATTGTTTCGTCCTGTCTATGTAAAATTCTTTCCACATTTCCTCCTTGATAATCTTTCTGACGAGCTTCGGTATGGTTGTCAGATCACGCTTGCCGCCGCCAACGGACTCCATCAGGCCCGCCACAAGTTGCCCGTTATAAACTGGCTGGTTCATGTTACTTCTTCCGCCCTTTCTTCCCATTGGACTCTGGCTTGGCTTTGGGCGGTCTGCCGGGCTTGCGATCCGCAATAAGCTTTAGGTCTTCTTCCTTAATGAAGTAATCACGCCCCATCTTCTCGGCAGGTAATCGCCCGGCAACAATCATCTGTTGTACACGAGTAACGGTCACGCCTAAGCGTTCGGCGGCTTCCGGTGTCGTAAGCAAACTCATATCCACTTTTATACATTCAACTAAAACCATTGGTCAAGAAAAATCTTAGTCAAGCCAAAGATTTCTATTGACGTAAATATTAGTTTAGACTAAGATTTATTTGTTAGTCAGACGTCAACCACGAAAGGCGACAAGACAAATGTTCATCCTGAAATCGAAAGAACAACTCACCCGCGCCATCGAGAACGCCCGCGCGCTCCACCCGAAAGTCCGCATGGTTGAATTTGGCGAGTATGAAGTCACAGGCAGCAAGGGCGCCATCTACACGGTGCTCTGCTACCGCTTGGGCGGCGAGAAGATCGTTGATTGCAACTGCCCGTCGAGGGTGCCGTGCAAGCATTCTGCTGCGGCGCTTCAGGTTCACGTCTACATGGCCGCCAGACGAGGCCACTAAGTGAAGGGCTTAGGTGATGCGGCAAACATCCCTAACCCTCAAACACCAACTTTCGACTTTAGAAGGGACGAATGAAAATGCGAAAAAAGGACAACACGAAGGGAGGGCAGGCGATGCCCCCGCCTCCGGTCAAGAGGAAACGACGCGAGCAACTACATGAGCATTTACTTGACGGCGCCGTGCTCGTCGGCACCGACCTGATGTGCGAGATGATCAGAATGATTAAGGAGCGAAAGCTGTCGCGCCAAGAGATCGCATGTCGCATTGTTGACATGATGGAGGCGAGGAACGCGGCGAAAGGCGGCACGGACTTACGACAAGGCCACTAAAACAAAACGGGATAGGTGAGTGCTGAAACACTCCCTATCCCTTTACCCTTCCCGTGAAGAAAGGAAATCAAGATGCAGAAAAACAATACCACAGCGCACGAATCCGAAGTCACGCGCGCCGACGCGTTGCTCCTCTTCAAGCTGATAAATGATAAAGCCGTGTCGAAAGACGCGCGCCACCGCCTCGCCGAGTACGTTGACGAGGTTCTGAACGCCGCTCCGATCACGGACGCGACGAACAACCGACCGCTATTCCTGCGCGGCTTCGTCGAGGGCTGGCAGCAGGTGGGTGGACACTCACGCCGCAACGTCGGCGAGATTCTCCAGCGCGTCAAGAGCGGCGAGACGCTGGAGTCCGTCATCACCGACTTCCAGCGGCAGATGACGTCGAACGAAGAAGCCCACCGCGGGGGGTGGCTGAACATGCCCGAACCGAAAGACAAGACATCGGACGAGTGGCGCTACTGGAAGCTCAGGCGGATGGAGAAGGCTTTCGACGCCAGCGACCGCGAGGCTTACGCCGAGGCTTGGAGAGAGTTTCGTGCGCTCTTAGACGGCCTCATGGCCGAACCCGACTTCTGGCACACGGGGAACGCCCGCACGCTGCTGCCAGACCTCATCATCGCGCGCCAAGAGATTGACCGCACGCGGGCATTCGAGAAGAGACAGCGCGCGAAGGGCGCGGCGTAAGGTTCGTATTCCGGGATACAGAGGCGAAGGGGGCTGGCTTTCGAGCCGGCCTCTTTTGCTTTCCGGTGTCAAGCCCGGACTGCCCCACGTCATTAGTTGATCGTCGGGCAAAGCCGCCTTCGGTAGAACGCGCACCGCGTTAGCCGTCCACTGTCAGTACCAACAAAGAAGGCGGGCGGAAGGTTTCTTCCTTTAGCTTTGGGGAGAAGGTTAAGGGAGGGGACTTCTGGCCCGCCCGTTTACATAAAAGAGCCGGCGGTGTTGATCCTCTTGAATGAACCAGGCCACCGTCGGCTAATTCCTTGCGAGGAAAAGTTTGTACTAACGGAACTAGATTCTACCACACCGAGAGTTGCCCGCCGCGCTCGCACAGCGCCTCTGTACGCTCGTTTCCGCCCCGCATCCATACCGTAGATGCCTTTTTCAGCACAGGGCGAATATGCGCGACTTTTCAATGCCGCGCCAATCTATGACACTTCGCGCCAAGCGCATGTTGTCACGGGTAAATCCGCCGTGATATAAGCCCGCGCAAATGGGGAAGGAACTCACGAAAGAACAGGCCGCCAAGCGCCTCAAAATATCCGTGCGCTCGCTCCAGCGTGCGGCGAGCGCCGGCAGGGTGAAGCCGGTTTACCACCGGGGCGCGTCGGGCAAGATGGAAACCTTTTTCGACTCCGACGACGTATACCGATACAAAGAAGAGTTGGCACAAGTGGTAGAGCCGGAGCGAAAGCCTGCGATAGTTGACGCGCCGACGGGTGACAGCCGCGCTTTGTCGCAGATAGGCGCGGGTTCATACGTCGCTGATTTGCACGATCTTTTAGAGCGCCTTGTAGCGGCACAGGAAAGGCAATTACCGCCCGATACTCCCGCGCCAGTCAGCGACAGTCACACGTTGTCACAGAACGCGCCGGTGTCAGTAGCAGACAAGATCATCCTCACGCTCGCCGAGGCCTCCGCGCTCACCAACCTGTCGCGTAATCACCTGCGCCAAGCCATCGAAGAGAAGAAGTTGAAGGCGCGGATCATCGGCAGAGGTTGGCGGGTGAAGCGTGATGATCTAGATGCTTATGTTAAGAAGTTGTGAAGAGACTGTTGGCGTATTGTCTGAAGCGGGTGGCGAGGCAATGCCCGTACTGCGGCGCCCTAGACATCGGCCGCTCGCACCGCCGCGACGCGTGGGAAGTGTTCTTCTCATGGGCTTCTATCCGCCCTTACAGGTGTAGAGATTGCGGTCGAAGATTTTATCTACTCCGGTAGGAGGTAAACGCAACACAGAAGAAGTTGCGAGCGCACACCACGGGCAGTTTTTGGCGGGTGAAGAGGGAAGACTTGGAAGCCTACGTGAAGAAGCTATGACGCGTTATAGAGCCGTTGACTGGCCTGCGATGTTGGCTTATCGTCCTCCACCTCGAACCGAATCACAGAATGATAGGAGACCCCAGATGAACTTCACCAGATTGCTTACCCTGACGATTGTGGCAGCGTGTTGTTTGATGCTGCCGTCCAGTGCCGTCGCCGACCCGGTGCTCTTCCAAGTCAACAACTTCGAGGACGGTACGACGCAAGGTTGGGTTATTGGCATCGGTCCATTCAACCCGAACCCTCCGTTCCCACCTACTAACATCACGACTGGCGGACCTGCCGGAGCCGGCGATAACTACCTGCGCCTCACCTCCACGGGCGCTGGAGGACCGCCTCCTAACCCGAACAGCCGGCTGTCAGTGATCAATACATCCACTCAGTGGACAGGTAACTACCTCACCGCGGGCGTTAATGCCCTTAGGATGGACGTAATCAACTTGGGGGCGACCGACCTTCACTTGCGCATGATGTTCGAGGACCCGATGTTCGGACCGCCTACCAACATCGCCTTCTCGACGAACCCCATTGTACTGTCAGCGGGGAGCGGCTGGACTTCGGTGACCTTCCTTATAGATCCCGGCAATCTAACCGCCGGACTAGGTAGTGTGCAGGCGGCGCTGACGAATACGACCGCAATTAGGATCTATCACAGTCCGGCGGCGGCAGGAGGTCAACCCGTGCCCCTCCAAGGACAGTTAGGTGTGGACAACATCACTGCCACGGCCGTGCCGGAGCCGGCCACGATGATCCTGCTCGGTACGGGCCTCGCGGGAGTCGCTGCGAAGGTGCGCAAGAGGCGCAAAGCTCGCAACACCGAAGAAGCGTAGTTCGTCGTTCAAGCAAAACACGGAGCCGCCCGCGAGTCTTTCTGCTTACGGGCGGCTTCGCTTTGTTGGGAAGTATAAAAGGGAAGGCGGCGACCGCATCACACAGCAGTCGCCGCCTCTTCTCACATTCCTGTGAGGCGCGCACTATGCGCCCGTACCGGTTTTCATTTCAATACCCATCTATGCACGCTTTATGCACCTTTTTCACATCGTGCGATTGTTCCAAAGCCGGCACCGTACGCAACTGATTGTGTATGCGCCGGCTTTGGAGCAGTAGGATTTCAAGACCGCATAATGACGCTAATCGGACGCGCCCCCGGTGCCCCGTCTCCGAAATGTCACGCGGTCGCAAACTCGTCGCAACCATTCCTGCCGGGTGCCGGCGTATCTTACTTTTGCAACGAGCGGAGCTTCATTAGCTCCTTCTGCAAAAGGGAGTGCGAAAGGCGCCGGTGTCTGGGGGAGACACCGGCGCCTTTTTCTTTTTGGCGAAGGCTTCGCCCCCTTCACATCTGCGCGTTCTGCACGCCCCTCACCCGCCCCGCTGCAATTCGTGATTCAGCATATCCGCTAGGCTTCGCGCAACTTGTGCCCGCGATTGTCGCGCCTTAGTTCCGCGGGCCGCGCACTGCGGACAATCCCCGACCACGCCGACGCTGCGCTCTAATCTTTCCAGTCTCGCTGTGGTGTTCAATCTGCCTCCTCGCTTTCTTCGCCGGGCGCGGCGCCGATCCGAAAGGTGAATACGAGTTCGGATTCGCCTGCCTCGCGTACACGCCGGGCGTACTCCCGCTCCCACTCTTCGCGGCTCCCGGCCTCAATGACGCCGATGTGAAAGCGGAAGGTGTCCTGCGGCGCACCGCCCCGCCGCTCTAACCGATTAAGTCGTGACTGTAGGCTCATCGCTTTACCCTCCGCAGCGCCGTCTCCAACTCCGGCGGCATGCTCTTAGCAATCCCTTCGACGGTCGCCGAAGTCCAGCGCTCCAGCGCGATTAGTTCCGCGTCCGTCAAAAGCGTCAAGTCGTGAGTCAGGCACAAGTTCTGCCCCGCAGCCCGCTCCAACTTATCAATTCGATTCTGCAAACTCATCTGATACCTCGCCTTCCATTACTGCTTTCGAGTATCTGCTCTAACCGCTCAATCCGCTGCTGCATCTCCTGCATCTCAATCGCCTTGAACGAGTGAGTCAGGATCGCCTGCGCCGCCGCGTTCTCGGCGAAGAAGTTTCCGCAATTCAGGTTCCGGCGTAAGGTGGTGACGGCTTCCTTCGTCGCGGCCTGTAACTCGCTGATCGCCGCGTCAACGACGGCGCGCTGCGCCTCGCGGTAGCGCTTCTGGAAGTCCTCGCGCTGGAGCCAGCGACAAAGCGAGCGCTCCGAGGCGCCACAAGCCTTCGCCGCTTTGGCAAGCGTCGGGTGTTCCAACAGGGCGGCAATCGCTTGCTCCGCCTTGCGCGAAAGCCGGGTTGCGCCCCCCTCATGTGTGCCAAAACCTGCCAAAACCTGCCACCTCCTAGCTTCGTTCCTTCCGCCACTCCTGCATCTGCTCCCACCGCCGGAACAACTCTTTCTCATGTCGCTTCAGTTCCGCGCCGCCCTGCGCGGCAACGCCCGCAGCCGAAGTGTTGCCGTGCACGTGGAGCGTCGGCGCGCACAAAATGTAGCGGTCACATAACCGACTCGGGCTCATCGCCGGCACCGCCCGCCCCGGCGACGAACCTTCTGGCGTCGAGCTGATCGAGGTAGCCGTTTAATTCCTTCCTCACGACCCGCCGCCCGGGTTTCTTCTCCTCATCAGTCTTGGCGGGCTAAATCTCAACTCCTCTTCCGCCAGCTCCGCGAGGGTTAGACTAACCTCCGCTCGGATGGCGAGGTTGTCGGAATTGAAGAGCGTCCGCTTGACGTGCAGCCGCTCCAGCACCACGCGCTCGCGCCAGTCGCCGCAGACCAATAGAAGAGGCGCCGGCGTGCCTTCGGGGCCGTTGTCGCTCATAAGAAGTCTCAACTCGTCAATTACGGGTTGAATTGATTCGTTGGCGGCGCTGTGGTCTAACCAGGCGTTGAAGGTAATTCGTTGCGGCTCGCGGTTGGCGTAGGACAAAGGTTTGATGCCGTGCGTGACGTCGTGCGCTTCCCAATTCGCCCCGTCCTCGGTCGTGACGTCTGTCGGGAAATACTGAAAACTAAAAACCCCGGTGCTGTAAAGGTTGATCAGAGTGAAGTGGGCATACTGTTGTGGCGTGGCGTATCGTGCCATGAACGTGCCTCCTGAAGTATGAGGTTGCCGAAAGTGTTGAATGACTCGCTGCGGCGCGTTGCCTTCTGCAAAATCGCCTCGCTCAGGGTGATCGCTTTCAGGCGCCCCGCGCGGCGCGTTCGCGCTCTCCGGCCAGTAGTAGCGCCGCCTGTAGCACCAGCGGCGCGAATTTCGTCTCACTCCTCTGCCACTCGGGCGTGACCAAACCCTCGCCGCTTATGTCTCGAATCTCACGCGACAACTT
>MWWB01000181.1_pt1 | contig 14218 bp, 13 predicted proteins | sample 1047291 | NCBI WGS metagenome assembly MWWB01 (sample SAMN06349976, study PRJNA376086) | soil metagenome | isolation source: MS4-1 sample Antarctic (ecotone) soil | place: Antarctica | reverse complement strand
CATAATAATACCGGTAGCTGTATCAGGTTTAACAACTTTAAAGTCTAATCCTAAATAATATGCATCCGCGTAGTTCATTAAAGCTACGCCAAGTAGCGCCCAACCACGAAGTATATCAATAATCGCAGTTCGCTGGCTCTGTTGAATAGGTTGAAAGGCTGTGGATTGCATAAAAAGTTTAAGGTAAACAACAAGTAAAGGAATTTTTAAACTTACACTTTTGTTTCTGCAACTGCAATACACTTAATTACAAGTGGTAATAATCCTGCACTAATCTTAATTGCTGATGATAAGAAAAAAATTTGTCTAATGCTTTTATTTTCTCTTCATGTACTTAAGAAAAAAGGCTTCACTTGTTAATACTTCCATTTTAGCAAAATGAAAATCATTTATATCTTCTGTAACCAAACAGTTACATCTGCTTTCTTCGGCAGAATAATATTCAAGTCCGTCTTCAAAATCAAGCACACTTTTGTTTTTTAAAGCTTTTTGAACAGAAGATTTTGTTGCTTCGGCAATTTCAATATGCTCGCACAACAAACTTATTTTCTCCTTTGCTTTGGCTGACTTATATTTTTTGCCAGCGAAGTAAAATGCAATAGCCAGGCAAACAGGCGAAGTAAAAATTGAAAAATCAGCCGAACCGGCAAGACTTAAAATTCTTGAAGTATAGGTGAACAACGGATACTCTTTATTAAGAACAGAAACAAGGATATTAGCATCTACAAAAACCTTCATTTTTTGGATTTATAGAACTCTTCTTTTAAAGCTTTTCGGCTTTTGTGTTTGGTTTGATAAACAGCTTCGCCTTCGGCAATTTGGTGTACCCAATCCGATATGGGAAAGTCTTCTAAACTTGTATAGTTAGACGAAGTAATTTTTTGCAATAAGAATTCTATCATGCGCGATAAGCTTATATTGTTAGCCTCCGCATATTGCTTTGCCTGTTTTATAACGACTTCGTTAAAGCTTAATGTTATTTTCGCATCCATCCTACAAATTTACATCTTTACTACAAATAAAAAAAATTCGTACGTACTCTTTTATAAAAATATTTCCATTAGCAGCCGGACATTTCAAACACTTTCAATAAGGAGGAAACCTCTTATTTTATCAGTCTTATGTTTATAACAATTCCCAAAATTCATAAGCATTTGTAATAGCAGGACGGGATTAAAACCAGGGAATACAAAATATCATACTTTTCTTTTTATAACCTTATAATCAGTCGTAAATACTACTGCTATTTACTAAGCTCCTCCGGTGTAAACGCTTTTTGCCTGCCTGCATACTTCTGCCTGATTACCCCTACATCTGCTGCTTTAACTCTGTCAGCACTATTGCTCCACGACCTGCGGATAAGGCTTAATAACTGGGCAATGTCTTCATCTGAATAGTCTTTATTATTACCTATTCCCGGCATTTCACCATTTATTTCAGGGGCTTTATAAACCTTTCCGCTCACCTTTACAGGTCCTGTTAATCCATATAAAACGATGGATATTAATTTGTTTTTATCCCCGGTTACCCAATCAGATTTATGTAAAGGCGGAGCAAGAGATTTTATACCGTTCCCGTCAGCACCATGACAAGTTTGGCACACAGAAGTAAATATAGCCATCCCTTTAGGGAACTCTCTTTTTAGGGCGGGAAGATTTCTACTTCCGGGGTTTTTAATATCATTTACCACAGTATATAATTTTTTATTTATGGCAAATGTTGTATCAGCAATTATTGAGCGTACCTGTTTAGCAAAAACTTCTTCTTTACCCTTGAGTGTGCTGACAACTGCATCGGATACATAAGTATTGTTGGGATGCTGTTTTACTATTTTCAGCAGGATATTATTTGACGCTACAGAATCGATTGGCTTTATTATTTGTGTTACAAAGGCCAGGTAAGGTGCTGTAAGAGTGTCGTTTTTATCAGCTAATTGGTTTATTAAAGGCAGGTATTGTTTGTAAGAGCTTTTGTTTATTACCGACGGAAGAACAGATAATGCCTGCACCTGTAACTTCCAGTTCGTTTGGCTTAATAAAGGAACTATATCTTCTGCCTGCAAAGCTCCTAAACCCTCTAAGGTCCACAAAGAATGAGTAACTAATACCGGGTTATTTACTTGCTTTACATTCCGTTTTAACGCCGGGGCGAGCTGCGTCATTTTTTTCTCTACGATCATTTGTTGGGCTTGATCCCTTATCCATCCATTGGGATGTTGCAGCAGCTTTACCAGGCTATCAGGATTTGTTGGCATATTTGCACTTGCCAGAGCTTGTTTTCCTTTTGGCACTATTTTGTAAATTCTTCCACACGAAAGCGGTTTTGTTAATTGCCTGCTTTTTATTTCACCCTTAAGATACTCTGTGAGATAAGTTTTATGCTGAATTATTCCGCGGTACATATCTACAACATACAAAGCGCCATCCGGGCCATTATATAAAGTTACCGGCCTGAATCGTTCATCGGCGCTTGACAGGAATTCTTTCCCTTCATAAGCCTGTTTGCCTTGTACGCGGTATCCTTTTTCTTCAATTATGTTTCTCTTTATAAGATTGGCTGAAGGCTCACCAACAAAAGCATTAAGCTGGTAGTCTTTGCCGAACAAATCTCCCCGGTACACGACAGGGCCTGAGGCAGCGGTAAAGTTTACAAGCTTTAAACTATCATTTAAAACACCTTCCTGGTAACCGCGGTTTACACCGGGTGTAGGCCTTGAAGGATATACCCTGTTGTCAGCAATTATCTTATCCTCGTAACCAGCAATATTTTTTTGATTAGTGTTAGTTGCACCGAAGCCGGGAGAGAAATAGTCCCCTAATAAGTTCTGTGAATTATTGTTGTAAAATAATCGCCCGTCGTTATCCTGCGATATTCCCCATTGCCCTCTTGAATGTGTTCGCTCTATAAGCCATTTCGTTCCTTTTTTACGATACCTGCTGGTGCAGTTTGCACTGTATATCCAATTATCCAAAGCACGAAAAAGACCATTAGCCTGGTGCTCCGGATTTCCGCCAGCAGCATATTTAGGATCTACCAATATTTTTTTTCCTGGTTTGTCATTGTTTATTTCAACATACCAAAGATTAGGTGGTTCGGCTATAAGTATTCCATTTTCCACAAGACAAAGGGCCCGTGGTAAAATAAGTCCATCCATAAAAATCTTTCTCGTATCCATCACCCCATCTCTGTTACTATCTTCAAGAATCACAATTTTGCCTGTAGGTTTTTCTTCGCCCGTGCCAATAGTATCAGGCATATAATTTGTCATTTCACATACCCATATACGTCCTCTCTCATCAAATTTTAATGCAACCGGAGAGTTGACCAGAGGCTCGGCGGCCACCAGCTTTACTTCAAAACCATCTTCGAGCTGCATTTTCTTAATAGACTCCTGCGGTGTTAAAACAGGAGCAGAAGCAATAGATCTTCTTATCGCAATTGTGTCAACATTAGAATGCTTATCCTTTTGTTTATCGGATTTACAGGCAAATAATTGAAGGATACAAATAACTAATATTACTTGTGTACAACAGGTAAAACTCTTCATCATTGAATAAATAACAAGGGAATTAGGGGATAGTTTAGATACAATAAAACTTTACCTGTTTAAATTAATTGGCGTCATTTTCGGAACTAAGAATTTAAACATAATAAACCATGCAAGAAGATAACCTAAGCCGCAATATAAAAACAGAATATAATAGCCGGTTTCAATATGGCCTAAGCCTTTATAATAATCAAACAGCAGGCCCGCAACTTTAGCTACTGCCATTCCACCTAAGCCTCCTGCCATTCCACCAATGCCAATAACAGAAGCCACCGAGTTTTTAGGAAACATATCGGATACAGTAGTAAACAAGTTGGCTGACCATGCCTGGTGGGCAGAGGCAGCAATGCCAATTATAATTACTGCATTCCACATGTTATAACTGCCGGCAGCCTGCGATACCATTATCAACAAAGGAAAAAACGCGTAGATAAGCATGGATGTCTTTCTTGCACGAACAATATCCCATCCTTTATTTTTTACAAACCACATTGGTAACCAGCCTCCAAAAATACTTGCTACACCTGCAAGCGTATAAACAAATGCAATAGGCAAACTAACCTGGGTACCTACCAATTTGTATTGCGATGTCAGAAATGCAGGTAGCCAAAATAGCAAGAACCACCAGATACCGTCCGTTAAGAATTTGCCGGCTATAAAAGCCCACGTTTGTTTGTATCCTAATAATTTTGCCCACGAAACTTTTTGTTCTTCTGCGCCAACCTGGTGTGAAGGATCATCGAGATCGCTGTGTATGTAATCGAATTCTGCTTTACCAAGTCTCTTTTGTTTAGCAGGAACTTCGTACCATAGAAACCAAAAAATTAACCAGAGAAAACCAATGGCTCCAATAGATATAAACGCGATCTTCCAACTGTAATTGATAGCTATATAAGGCACCAAAAGAGGCGCAAGGATAGCGCCTACATTAGTTCCCGAATTAAAAATGCCACCTGCCAAAGCCCTTTCTTTTCTTGGAAACCATTCTGCTACTGTTTTAAAAGCTGCCGGAAAATTGCCAGCTTCAGTAACGCCAAGGAAAGCACGATAAATAGCAAAACTGACTGTGCCTGTAGCAAATGCATGTAGAATAGAAGCGATACTCCAAAGGGTTAAGGTTAGGGCATACCCTATTTTTGTTCCTATTTTATCTATAAGTCTGCCGGCGAAAACCATTCCTATTGCATAGGCAAACTGGAAGGCAATAACAATGTTTGAATAGTCCGATTCTGCCCAGTTAAACTCTTTTTCGAGGGTGGGTTTTAAAAGACTTATTACCTGCCTGTCAAGATAATTGATAGTGGTTGCATAAAATACTAATGAACAAATAGTCCAGCGATATCTTCCTATTTTTGATTGAACCTGCGGTTCGGCTGCTATGGCTTGCATATGATAATGTTGTTAAAGGTATCGTTAGAATGAGATTGAAGAAAGTTATGATTGATTGAATATTTAAAGAAAGTAAGAATTTACAATATAGTGATGTTTACCTCAGTTCCTTTTTTTTCTGCTGAAACATAGCCTGCATAAATAGTTGCTATTACATCAGAAGCTAAACTACTATTACTTTCAATATAATCACCATAAGCAGCAGACCTGTAAAAGGCATCCATCTCATGCTGGTATCCTGCGAACCATCCTTCGTCCGGCGATATGGATGACCATCCTTGTTTTGTTTCAGTTTTTTCAACAACGTATACATCTTTAAAATGTTCCTGGTTGGGAGTGTAAGATTGCATGGCGTTATTAGGGTGAATGTTACAGATTGTTCTATGATTGGTTGTGTTCACTTCAATCCAGTTATGCACTCCACCCAGTACCAGTTCGCTGGCAAACAGATCAGCAATAGTTCCGTCTTCAAATACAACATGCAGCATTGCAAAATCTTCAATGTCTTTATATGTTGTTCTTAAATACCCTTCATCTTTAAATGTTGGCATCCGGGTAATTGCATGGGTGCGGGCAGAAATGGTTTTTGGTCTTATGGCGCTTCCATTTCTTGCTCGTCCTTCTACGTGTTTTAAATATATTGCCGCAGATAAAGGATGGCAACCTTTTCCTATCATAGAACCACCGCCCGAAAATTTCCACTGACCATAGGTTAAGGAATGTGAACCTGAATGAGATTCTTCACCGTGCATCCAGATAATTTGAGCCCCTGTTTTTTGTAATAGCTCTCTTTCTTTTTGAATAGCCGGAGCGTACACCCAATTCTCAGCATACATGATTCGGCCTGTACTTTGCTTTTCAGCGTTAAGCATTCTGCTAACACTTTGCATTGCATGTTCCAATCCTTTTTCCCGCGAAAATGTGTCTCCGCTAAATTCTTCACTGCCATCACCAAAATATCCCGTGAAAGGTTTTTCTACTATTACGTGTTTATTTTGTTTTAGTGCTTCCACAACGATTGGCTCATGCGTAACAGGCGGGGTGCAAACATGAATTATATCAGAGTTCTCTACTAAATCTTCCATGTTATTAAAGGCTTCAAGACCTCTGGGTTTAGTAAAGCTTGAAAGTTTTTCATTGGTAACAGAGTATGCACCAGCAATTTCTACCCTGGCACTAAAAACTTGCTGCAGGGCATCATAATGAAATTTTGCGGCGAAGCCTGATCCAACTATTCCCGCTTTTAAAACTTTTTTTTCCATAATCAATAAACCAGTTTTATTCGGCTAATAAGTAAATAGATACGACCGCTAAAACAAGTCCTGTCAATATTATCCAATGAGGAAATATAGCGTATAATATAAGTGATATGATTATGGTAATAACTGGAGCCAATGACGTCATCGGAACTACAATTATTGCCTTGCCATCCCGTAAAGCATACACCAATGTAAGCGCCCCAATTGAATTAAATACCTGGATGATCGCGGCAAGGTAGGGTCCTTTAAAACCCCAATTAATTTCTTTAGAAAAATCAGTCATCAGCAAGGCAACAGGTATTAACAACACGCCTGTAAGCATCATATAAAAAAATATACTTTCGGCTTTCATTGTATTGTTTGAAAACTTCATTGCAAACGCCTGAACTCCCCACATAAAAAAAACAATGATAGACAGAACCAGCCATAAATAGCCTTTTACATTTACATCATGTTTCTGCTGGTACGACAGCAATAATATTGCAATCAGAGCAATGGCAATTCCAATCTTATGGCGCCTGTTGGTTGTTTCTTTTAAGAATAAAGATGAAAGAAAGATGGTGACCACCGGGAAAAGTGAAATGACGGGAAATACTACATAAGCCGGACCATCCCGCAAAGCTTCAAAAAGAATAAGCTGCCCTCCTGCTCCTAAAAAACCTACTATACAACCAAGAAAAATTGATTTACGATCATACTCGAGTTTCCATTTTATAATTGCCAGCGCTGCTATAGCACAGGGGATCATAGTTAAAGCCCAAACAGAATAGCCAAGAGTAGAAGGAAATCCTGCTTTTTCAGGAATTTCAATAAAGGCGCCCCAAACACCCCAAAAAATTGTTGTAATAAATGTGTACAGCAACCACGGCTTTTTAATCATTGAGTTGGTTTATACAATTAAAAGCTCAATGCCCTGGCTTTCTAACTTTTTCTGATCTTCAGGAAGGATACCCTTATCAGTTATCACTACATCAACCTTAGAAACAGGAGCGATCAGGGCAAAACTTCTTTTAAGAAATTTGCTTGAGTCAGCAACAACAATTACTTTCTTTGAAATTTCAATCATTATCCTGTTAAGGTGAGCCTCTTCTATGCTGGGTGTTGATATTCCATGTGTGGTGCTAAAACCATCAACAGCAATAAAAAGCTTGTCGCAGAAGTAGTTTCTAAAACTTTCTTCCGCAGACGATCCGACCAACGAGAAAGAGTTCTTTTTCAAAAAACCGCCGGGTATAATCACATTCGTATTCTTATGTTCAACGAGCACAGTAGCAACGTTTAAGGCGTTTGTGATAATAGTTAGATTATTTAATCTTGAGAGGTGCCGGGTAATTTCTATGGTGGTAGTACCGGAATCGAGTATGATAGTATCACCTTCTTCTATTAATGAGGCGGCCTTCTCTCCTATCCTCTTTTTTTCCTCCAGGTGTTGTTTATTTTTATCAGCAAGATGAAAGTCTGTACCAACCCTGTCAAGTTTGATGGCCCCTCCACGTGCTCTTATCAGCATCTTTTTTTCTTCTAACTTAGTCAGGTCGTTTCGAATAGTAACTTCACTTACCCCAAGATCTTTACTTAAACTATTAACATCCACTTGTCCGTTCTCTACAAGTTTTTGCAGAATAATGACACGACGCCCAACTGTTGACTCTTTGCTTGTTTCTGAAATACTCATCTTTGGTAACTTTTATAAAAATTGAAAATAAGCTTAGCCGCTGAATATCGTGCAAATGAAGGTACATTTTATTTCTACGTAGTAAAACAGGTAAACGAAAGCTACTTTTAACACTATGCAATCAATTTCCTTTCGGCATTTCTATTAAAACTTATATTTACTTTTGCTGGTTGATGATATTGCTTTAATATTACATTGTTACGAACAATAAGTGTATTCAATGAGAGATCAAATAATCAAATTTTTTGGATATAGCCTTGCCGAACTTAAATTAAAAGGAGCAATTCATACAGCCCGGGAAATTGCGCAACAACCCAATTTGTGGCAAATGACATTCAATAATCTTTCAGAAAGCAAACCGGGGCTTGAAGTTTTTCTGGAAGAAGTATATGACAACGATAATCTCGATGTTATATTAACAGGAGCAGGAACTTCTGCTTTTATAGGAGATATATTAGAGGGCCCTTTTCAAAAAAATACGGGAAAACATACACGCGCAGTTGCAACTACAGATCTTGTATCTTACCCAACCCATTACCTGCATCCTGAAACTCCTACTTTGCTTATATCATTTGCAAGGTCGGGCAATAGTCCTGAAAGCATTGCCGCCATTGACATTGCAGATAAGTTGTGCACTAAGGTTTATCATCTGATACTCACCTGTAATTCGTCAGGAAAACTTGCTACGAGGCGCGACCGTGACAACAATACTTTTACTTTCCTTTTACCCTCAGAGGCTGATGATCAAAGCCTTGCCATGACTGGAAGCTTTACCTGCATGTTATTAGCCGGGCTTCTTATTTCGCGTATATCCTATTTAAATTATTTAAAACCACAAATCGATCAGCTATCTGGTTACGGAGAGAATATCTTGAATAATTATTCGGAGAAATTAAAGGAGGTTACCAAACTTGACTTTAAACGTGCTGTGTTTCTTGGAAGCGGTCCGCTAAAAGGGACTGCGAGGGAATCTCAATTAAAATTACAGGAACTTACAGATGGAAAGGTTATCTGTAAATATGACTCTTTCCTTGGTTTCAGGCATGGGCCTAAAGCTGTAGTTGACAAGTCAACATTACTGGTTTATTTATTTTCAAGCGACGACTATGTTCATCAGTACGAACTCGATTTGGTGAACGCTGCAAATAATGGTGAAAAAGGTATTTACAGGATAGGAGTAATTGAATCTGATAGTAAAGACAGTGATTTGGATCTGATGATTGAGCTATCTGACAGTGATGTAAAAGTGGATGAAGAATTTTTATCAGTATGCAGTGTACTTCCTGCTCAAATGCTTGGGTTTTTTAAAGCAATCCATTTAGGTTTAGAACCCGATTCTCCCTCTGTTTCCGGTGCCATTACGCGAGTTGTTCAGGGTGTCACGATATATCCCTACCACTTGCCTTTAGAAAAGCAGGTATAGTTTTATGAGGCAAAGCAAATTTTACTATGCAGAATATTAGGCAGGTGAACCGAATTTTAGGAGGGCAACTGCTTTAAAAACAGCAGCAATACATTCGCAAAGCAAGACGAGGAATTACATTAAGATTTAAGAAAAGAACAATCAGCGAGGAATGAAAACTATTGACGTATTGGTGGTAGGCGAACTGAATGTGGATCTTATCTTAAATCAAATAGAATCATTTCCTGAGCTTGGCAAAGAAAAAATTGCCAGGCAAATGAATATAACTCTTGGCAGCTCTTCAGCAATTTTCGCCAGTAATTTAAGCAGCCTTGGGGCAAGGGTTTCTTTTATAGGAAAAATTGGCAATGATCAATTTGGAGATGTTGTTTTGCAAAGCTTAAAAAGCAAAGGCGTAGATATAGGTTCCATTCAAAAAAGCGATGCGTTGAATACTGGCGCTACATTGGTTTTAAATTTTAATGAAGACCGGGCGATGATCACTCATCCGGGTGCAATGGAAAACCTCAGCCTGAATAACATCCCTTTGGATAAGTTTTCGAAGGGGAGGCATTTACACTTTTCATCTTACTTCTTACAGCCGGGTATACAAAAAGATCTCGCAACGCTTTTCAAACTTGCAAAAGAAGCAGGATTAACTACTTCGTTTGATGCCCAGTGGGATCCGAATGAAAAATGGGATATCAATCTGTCGGGTGTACTGCCTTATGTCGATATATTTCTTCCTAACGAAAAAGAGATTTGTTATTTGACAGGTAAGACGACAGTTGAAGAAGCTGTTGACAGCATTAAGCACCTGGCAAATATTATTTTAATAAAGATGGGAAATAAAGGTTCGGTGTGTTGGCACAAGGGAGAATTTTTTCATAAAGAACCGTTTTTAAATGAAAATGTAGTTGATGCAATTGGCGCCGGCGATAGTTTCAACGCAGGCTTCATTTATAAGTTTATTCAAAAAGAAACTCTTGACCGATGTCAGACATTTGGCAACCTTACCGGCGCCATCTCTACCACACAGCCAGGTGGAACAACAGCATTTACGGATTATACAGGCATAATGAAAATTGCAAAAGACACATTTGGATATGTTGAATAAAAAAACACTGCAGCAAAAGCACAAGGAAATGCTGGCTCACGGTTCTGCATTGCTTGCAACCAACTTTTATAATTATGAAACTTTAAGAGGGATATTAGAAGCTGCTTCTCAAATGAAACAGCCAATCATACTTCAGTTAACAAAAAGTTCTGTTGACTATATGGGGTTACAGATTGCAGTTAAGATGGCTCGCGCGGCTTTGGAAGAATATGCAGTAGAAGGGTGGCTGCATCTCGATCATTCCGATTCTTATGAGTTAATTGTGCAATGCCTTGATGCAGGTTTCGACTCTGTTATGATTGATGCCAGCGAGAAACCTATAGGCGATAATATTTCAATTACACGTAAGGTGGTTGAACTGGCAAAACAATACAATGCAAATGTTGAAGCAGAACTTGGCTATGTAGCAAAACTGGGACAGCCCAGCGATAAAATAGGTTTTACCGAACCCGAAGAAGCAAGCTTATTTGTTAACGAGACGGGTGTGGATGCCCTTGCAGTTGCTATCGGATCTGCTCATGGTTTTTATACCCGTGCGCCTGAACTTGATCTTGAAAGATTAAGTAAGATTCATGCCTGTACTTCTGCAGCACTCGTGTTGCATGGCGGTTCAGGCATCCCTGCCGATATGCTTAAAGAAGCTATTAAAAGAGGAATTTGTAAGATCAACCTGGCCACTGAAATAAAAAATACTTTCATGTGCGAGTTGAAAAACAGTCTTGCAAATAATCAGGATATCGATCTGCGAAAAGTTTTTCCCCCGGCAATACATGCAGTAACAAAACTTGTAAAGGAAAAATTAGAAATAGTTAAAAATGCTGTTCTATTGACGGATAGTATGGATGATTATGATTAAGCCAAAATAGGAAATTGCCGCGACCTTCAGGTCGTGGATAAAGAATAATAGATCACAGGCTTTAGCCAAAAAAGTCAATTACCACCGCCAAAGGCGGTGGCTTGAAGGTTAAGCCCAAAGGGCTAAAAAAGTTCCGGCTGGTTGAAATCATTTTGGTCACGCTCCTCTTTACGTTCCTCTTCTTCCTGATATTTCACATATCTCTTTATCATTTCTTCATTCAGTCCAACCGTATTTACAAAGTATCCCCTTGCCCAAAAGTGGTTCCCCCAATAGGGTTTCTTTTTCAACATCGGATAAGTCTTGAACATCTTTATCGCTATCTTCCCCTTTATTGTTCCCATATATGTTGAAACCGATACTTTAGGAGGTATGCTTACCACAACATGAACATGATCCGACTGTACATTCAGTTCTATTACTTCACAACCTAACCACTCACTTAGTTTCCTTATATCCTGATCTACTAACCTTCCTACTTCTCCAGTCAATATACGAAACCGGTACTTCGGTACCCAAACAATATGATAATCACATTTGTATACTACATGAGCTTGCTTCTTATATTTACTCATCCATCAAAGTTAATCATACGGCATAGCCCTAAGTACATAACCACCGCCAAAGGCGGTGGATTTTTAAGGTAGATTAAAGTAGCAGTAAGATTGGTATTGTTTGCAGTTATTTCCTGCGGTGCAAAACCTATACTCGTTATCACCAGGGTTGCCCCTTTGGGCACCGTAATAGTAAAGTTTCCGGCAGCATTTGTTGCTGCACCTTTACTCTGGCCTTTAACTACTACAGATGCACCTGCAACAGGTTCACCGGTAGCAGTGGTAACTTTGCCCGTCACCCGGGTTTCCTGTGCTAATGCCAGCAGTCCTGTAATAGACAGCACCAGCAAAAAAAGGAGCTTTCTCATAAATTTATTTTGGTTAAGTATTTACAGAATCTGCTTCAAAACAAAGATTGCCGTTACCCCTTGCCTCTAATAGAGAGAGACATACATAAATAAATGCTGCATTTATTTCATCCTATTTATTTAATGCCTTTTTGCGTTGAATCCTCTAATGTTTTCCAAACCTGGTATAAACCTCTTGGCACATGAAAACAACCTTTCCATTTTCCGCCTTTTAAAGAAAGCAGCACCTCACCTCTGCGGTTAAGATAACCAAACCACTCGCCATGTTTGGAGTCTTTAAAATGTTGCCAGGTGTACTGGTGTACTTTTATAAACCACTCCCTGCAACGCTCATTACCGGTAAGCGTATAACCTTTTGCAAGTGCTACCAAAGCTTCTACATGTACCCACCAAAGTTTCTGATCCCATTCTAATTGTTGTGGCGGATACCCCTTAACATCCAGGAAATAAAAGATGCCTTCATGTTCTTTATCCCACCCATATTCTAAAGTATCAAGCATAATATTACATGCTTTTGATATCAATGCATCATCACCAATTCTTTTTCCAAGGTCCATTATAAACCACATGGCTTCAATTGCATGACCCGGATTTAAAACACGGCCTTCAAATGAATCACAAAAGCTTCCATCTTCGTACACGTTTTCTAAAATAAGCCCTAACCCAGGCTGATAAAAAACATCCATCACTTCCTGTACGACAGCCGGAATAAATTCATTAACTCTTTCGGCGCCTAATAAGTGCTCTAATTCAATTGACAAGTTGCACAAGATCATAGGAAGTGCAAAGTTCTTAAGGTTTCTTGTTCCGGGATAGGCTTTATTGTATTTGCCTTTCCAGTTATGTTGTCGTTTTAATATGCTTGCAAAAGTATCGAGGGCAATCTTTTTATAACGATCATCAGGCAATGCTTTATCTAAAGAAGCAAAGGCCATAGTTGCAAAGCAGTCGCTGAAAATATTATAAGGTTGTACCAGTGGTTTGCCATCAGCCGTTAGAGAAAAATACCAATTGCCCTCTTCATCTCTGCCGTATTTCTCCATGAAGCCAGCACCATGCAAAGCCATATCGAGCCACTCCTGCTTTCTCTCTACATTATTATACATATAACTGAAGCACCAAACTTCCCTCCCCTGCAACCACATAAACTTATCTTTATCATATACCTTGCCTTCACGCGTTAAACAGGTAAAATAGCCGCCGTTTTCTTCATCTTTACTGTGCTGAAGCCAAAAGGGAAGAATATTATTTAATAACTCATTTTTATATTGTGAAGCATACGAACCTAATGCATCAGGGGCTTCAAAGGATTTAACGGAAGCAGTTTTGGTTGTATTCATTTTTGAAGAAGTAGAAGTAATTAAACACTAAACTTGCATTTTTTTAACAAACTACACAAAATACTTTTTTTTTAAAAAAACAATATTTTCTAATTAATAAACCCTGATAACAAAAACCGATATGGCTATACTTTCAGCACAACAATCCATCACTTCAGACTCTGTTGATTATAAAACCCATAATTATACTCCTGCACTTATTTCGCTGGCGGTGCTTTATTTTATGATGGGTTTTATAACATGCCTTAACGATACACTTGTTCCCTTTTTTAAAAAAGGGTTTTCATTAAATTATTCTCAGTCTTCATTAGTGCAATTTTATTTTTTTCTTACCTACGGCATCATGTCTATTCCCGCAGGAAAAATTGTAGAGCGCATAGGTTTTAAAAAGGGAATGGTGTTAGGTTTCTTCATTGCAGCTCTTGGAGCTTTACTATTTTATCCTGCTTCGGTCTGGCATCAATACTATTTATTTTTAGCAGCATTATTTATTGTAGCAATTGGCATTGTATTGTTACAGGTTGCAGCTAACCCATACATAACAGTATTGGGTCCCGCTAAAACTGCCTCTTCAAGGTTAACGTTAATACAAGGTGTAGGATCCATCGGAACAACAGCGGCGCCACTTTTTGGTGCATCCTTAATTCTGTCTCGCCTGCAGGCATCCAATGCTCCGAGTGAAGCCGTACGGTATCCTTACCTCGGTATTGC
>MWWB01000180.1_pt1 | contig 14227 bp, 15 predicted proteins | sample 1047291 | NCBI WGS metagenome assembly MWWB01 (sample SAMN06349976, study PRJNA376086) | soil metagenome | isolation source: MS4-1 sample Antarctic (ecotone) soil | place: Antarctica | reverse complement strand
CGTGCGGCTGATGCCGAGGTACTCGGCCGCCTCCACCACGGTAACGATTTTTCGATCCTTGTCTTCCACCCTAACCTCCCCGCCCGGCAAAGACAGGGGCCAGGCACCCTAAAGGATACCCGGCCCGGTTTCGCCTGTCCCTACCTACCGCTCCCTGGCAATCGGGCTGTATCTCTCCGTGTCGGGGTCATACACAGCGCTGCCCTCGCTGACCATCTCATCCAGGGTTTCTTGGATGCACGCTGTCAACAACTTCCTGAGCATGCGTTCTTTCATCTTTGGGTGCAGCTGCTCAACGGTTGCCTCTGCGCGGGCATCTAGCTCTTTCTCGTTCATCCTTTGCTCCTCTCGGTCGAGGGCCGGGCTCCCCGATGGATACCCGGCCCGTGATCCTCTACCCCTTCGCCTTCGCCAGTTCTTTCCGGGCCTCCGCGATCCGGCTCCAGAGCACGCAGCGATCCTCCCAGCCCATCAGTTCGTGGTCGTGCTTTTCCTGCAGGAGCCTAAGCCTTTCGTGGTCGGGGACTCTGGGGGCTGTATCCTTCGGCGTATCCACAGGGTTTCCTCCTGTTGGGTCGTGGTCCGGGGGTGTGTCCAGCACCCGCCGGGCCGTTTCTATGTCCTCTGGTATAATTATACTATAATAAGTTTGCAAATGCTAGCTGGGTAGTCCACTATGTACCCAGCACTGAGCGAAAGGAGGGTTTTGGACAGCGAGACACAACATAGGCTAGAAGGGGTCGCCACGCGCTTAAAGGAGCTGAGGCGGCTAAAGGGGTGGTCACAGCAAGACCTCGCCAGGGAATCCGGGGTGTCGAAGACCACGGTCGCGTGGTTGGAGACGCGCAAGCACGAGCCGCAGCCACGGACAATGCGGAAGATCGCCGCAGCGGTCGGCGTAGAGGTCGCCGACCTCTACCCGGAGTCGGGCTTCCCAAAAGCGCAGGCCCCGAAGACTCCGTTCACGGAGCTTTCGCGGGGCGCGTTTGATGCCTACGCCCGCACCATCGAGACGGAGGACGAAGCGCGGCGGCTGCGCATGGCGTTCGGGGATGAGTTCGACGCGTTGCGCGACTGGTTGAAAGGGCCCGAAGGTCAGAGCGCCCCCGAGGGCGACCGGCTCAAGGCCCGGCAGAAGCTCGACGAGGCCGCAACCCGGCTGAACCTCGTCACCCTCATGGAGGCGGAGTTCATAACCGATCTTGACGCCCTGCGCGAAGCGACAGAGGGGAGCCGGGTACGAGGCAAGAACGCCGATGAAGTCGCGCAACGCGTCACCGCCGCACGCCAGGAACTCAAGGATGCGATAGCGAACGAAGACGAGCGCCAGCGCATCGACGAAGCCGGAGAGGCCAGCTAGGGACCATGCAAGAGGACGTTGCCGGACAGAAGAAAAGGGCGTGCAACCAACACGCCCGGATCAAACAACCCCCTACCAAAGGAGTGTTCCTAGATGATACTCGACACTAGCCCGGAGCGCATCGCATGAGTAGCGCCGAGCTTACCCGGACCGTAGAAACGCTCTTCTCTCCCGGCGACGTCGTAGAGCTCCGCACCTTCAAGGACGGCGCGACGTTCTCCGGTTACTTCGATGACCACGCGGAGCTCGTGAAGGCCGCCGCCAAGCACGACGAGCGGGGCCACGACGTCTACATCACCCTCAACAAGCTCCCCGAACAAATCGCCTCCCGGCGTTACAACCGGATCGAACGCATGAAGGGCCGGGACGCATCCACCTCAGACAAGGACGTGGAACGCCGCACGCACCTGTTTATCGACAACGATTGCAAGCGCGTGTCGGGGATATCGAGCACAGACGAAGAGAAGGAAAAGGCTCGCCGGCAGGCTCGCGAGATACGAGACTATCTGGGCGAACAAGGCTGGCCGGACCCGATCGTCGGAGACTCCGGCAACGGCCACCACCTCCTCTACCCTATCGACCTCCCCGCCGACCAGGCCGGCCTAGAGCTAGTCGCCGGCGTGCTCGAGGCCTTGGACTTCAAGTTCTCGGACGATTCGGTAGAAGTGGACACCACGACCAAGAACGCGGCTCGCATAACAAAGTTCTACGGCACGGTCGCCAAGAAGGGCGACGACCTCCCCCGGCGCCCGCACCGCCCGTCGAAACTCCTCGAGATCCCGGATAAGCCGGCAACCGTCAACAGGGAGCAGCTGGCCAAAGTGGCCGCGATGAAGCCCGAAGAGCCGCGCAAGTTCCACGTCTATTCGGGTGGCAACGGGCGCCAGCCGTTCGACCTGGTGGATTGGATCGGTCGGTACGACGTGCCCGTCAAGCGCGAGGGCCCATGGAAGAACGGCGGGTGGCGCTACATCCTCCAAGAATGCCCGTGGAACGGCCACGCCGACAGCGCGGCGTACATCGTCCAACAACCAACCGGGGAGATAGGGGCCGGCTGCCACCACAACAGCTGCAAGGGCTACAAGTGGCAGGATCTACGAACGCACTACGAACCGGACGCCTACGACCGCAATGACGGCAACGGGTCTACCTCCACTAACCCTACTAACCCCGCTAACTCCACTAACCCTACTAACTCCGCTAACCCCACTAACCGGACGCAGCCGATGACGGCTGGCGAACTGATGGGGCTAACCTTCGAGCCGACGCGGTGGGTAGTCCCCGACGTGCTGCCGGAGGGGCTATCCCTACTCGTCGGCAAGCCGAAGAAAGGCAAGAGCTGGATGGCCCTAGGTCTGTGTGAGGCGGTCGCCGCCGGCGGGGTCGCCTTCGGCACGCGGCGTGTGGAGCAGGGCGACACGCTGTATCTGGCGCTCGAGGACAGCTACAAGCGCTTGCAGAAGAGGCTCAAGAAAGTCCTGGGTAGTGCACCGGCTCCCGAGAGGATGCACCTCCATACAGAGTGGCCGCGCCTGGACGAGGGCGGCGCGGAGCTTCTGGACGAATGGCTCACGGAACACCCCGAAGCCCGCCTGGTGGTGATAGACACCCTAGCGAAGATACGTCAGCCCGCTCGTGGAGCCAACGTCTACGCCGAAGATTACGCCGCTCTTGAGAAGCTGTTGCCACTCGCAGCAAAGCACGGGGTTGCCATCGTCGTGGTGCACCACCTCCGCAAGATGGCCGCCTCCGACCCGATGGACGAGATCTCGTCCTCTACCGGCTTGACCGCCGGGGTGGACGGTTTCCTCATCCTTCGCCGCACGCCCGGTAGCAAGGGCCCGACGCTCTACGTTGACGGGCGCGACATAGAGGAGCCCACAGAGTACGCCCTGCACTGGAATCACAACACCGCCACCTGGACCATAGAGGGCGACGCCGAAGAGGTGCGCCTGTCCAAAGAGCGGGCCGACATCTTGCTAACCCTGAACCGCTCCCCGTCGCCCCTGACGCCCAAAGAGGTGTCGGACATGATGCCCGGTGCCAAGTACAACAACGTCAAGTACCTGATGTGGGCCATGCTCGGAGACGGCCAGCTCGTCAAAGACGACAGGGGGCGGTACTCCCCCGCTAACCCTACTAACCCCCCTCACCCTACTAACTCCACTAACTCCACTAACCCGGCTTCGGAGAGAGTGGCGGCGGTTAGTGGGTTAGTGGACGCCCCTGCCCCCCCTAACCCTACTTTTCCTGATACCTATGCCGAAAACGGCGATACGGTTAGCGGAGTTAGTGGAGTTAGCGGGGATGGCGCACACCCCCTGCACACCCCAGACGAGGAGTCCTGGTGAAGCCGCAGACCACGATACAGATCCTCCGGTGCTTCAGCCTGGGCAGGTACACCGCACGCGTGGTGGATGGCCGGCTAAAGACGAAGGGTCCGCAACCCCTCGACGGTCCTCTTCCCGCAAGCATCAAGGCACGCCACGACGAGCTGGTCGCCTTCCTCGAGGAGTGGGCCGGCGGGGTGTGGCCTCCGGCGGAGGGGTCGGGACTTCGAGAGGTAGAGGAGTTCGTTGGCTGCCGGCTCCCTACCGCCCTGGAGATTGTCGAAGCGGCACAGAGGCGGGCAGCGTGATGCTCGTCCACGACGAGAGGAGCAGGTGTTGACAGAGCGGACGGACAGCCCTTGGAGCAATATCGGTGAGGAGGAGCAGAGGGCACGCGACGCGGCGGTGTCCCGCGCGAACACCCGAGCCGGGGCCCTGGACATTGTGATCGCGACTCGTGTCCGGCAGCTCGCGGACGACCCGCCCTTGCCTGACCGCCAGGTGGCTCGCGACGCCATCAGGGACGCCGAGACGCGGCGTGAATGGGCCCTGTGGCATCGGCAGCAGGCGGAGCGCCACAGGGCCACCCTGACGGCTCTGATAGCTCGCCACGAAGAGCAGGCGGAGCGGCTTATGAGGTAGCGCCGCGTGGGTAGTCGGGTAGTCGTACAGAGAAGCAATCGAAGGGAGCATGATGGCAGGCACATTTCTGGCACATATCGAGCGGGCGCGGGCGGCGGCGACCCAGCCCGCGCGGCCCGCTGAGAAGCCAGTGGAAGAGATGAGCGGCACCGAGCTTGACGCCGCGCTCATCGAGGCCAGGCGGGAAGCGGTCGCGGCAAACCGAGCCGTAGCCGCCGCCGCCGCCGAGTACACCCGACCGCCTACGCTGGCCGCGAAGCTGCGCGAACTTAAGCGCGGCAAGAAAAAGCATTGGAGCTAAACATGCTGGAGTCCGTCATCGGGAAACTTCCCGAGCTAGAAAAGCTAGAAACAACCGTCGCCGCCCTGGAGGCAAAGCACGGGCAGGCACAGGCCCGCGTCCAGGCGCTGGCGTTGAGGGCGGCGCAGGCTAGGGAACACGACCTGAACGCAGAGGCGGTGGCGCTGAACGCGGGCCGCAAGCCTCCGAATGCCACGGAACCGGCCCTTGCTGAGCAGCTGGAGGGTGCTGGGCGCGACGCCGAAGTTTTGCAGCGTCGCCTTGCGCTGGCCGTGGCCGACCGGGGCCGCTATCTCTCCGAGCACCACGCGGCGATACTCTCGCATTTAGGGGAGGCCCACGCCGCAGAGGGGGCGCGGGTAGCCGCCGCAGCATCGGAGGCGCTGGCCGCGCTGGCGGCCTACCACGGGGCTGAGGATGCAGCCCGCAACCTCCAGCGGCTGCACCCGGCACCGGCATTGGAGAACAGCGGCGGGCCTGAAAGCGTGTCTGTGGTGTGGGGCAGCTTGACCACACGCAACTACGCGGGCGGGCCGCCACGCGGGACCCTCGAGGCGACCCTGCAATACCTAATCAGCATGGGCGCTCCGACCATCGTAGAGGGCGCCGGGGAGGGCGCCGGGGAGGATGCCGAGGATGCCGCGTAGCGAACGCGATAGTACGTGCCGGGTCTGTTCGGGGTGGGAGCCTGAAACGGTGGACAGGCTCCTCCTCGTCGGACACGGGATCCGCTTCGTCGCCGATCGGTGGGGTCATACCCGCCAGGTCGTGAAGGCTCACCGCGACCGCTGCCTCGTCGGCGATCGCCTGAAGGCCACTGAAGCCGCCCTGAGCCGCATGGCGGGGGGTGCGTAAGCTATGGGCCTGTGTAGCGGTATACGCGCCGATGGGGGGCGCTGTGGGGCGCAAGCTACTAGCGGGTCGGAGTGGTGTCTAGGCCACGACCCGGACAAATCCGACGCCCGCCGCCGCCGTGCCTCCAAGGGCGGGAAGCGTGGGGGACGGGGACGGCCCACAACCGAGCTGGCAAGGCTCCGCGACCGCTTTGAATCTCTGGCCGATGATGTTCTTACGGGCAAGGTGGAGCGGGCCGATGGTGCCGTGGCCGGGCAACTTTTAAGCGGGGCGCGTGCCTGCGTTCGCGACGGTTTGGCGGCACGCGAGCAAGAAGAATTGGTGGCGCGATTGGAAGCGCTGGAGCAAGGGCTAGAGCAACGTCCACAGGGACAGAACGGGGGCGGGTATGTCCATTTCTAGGGGCTGGGTACGGCGGCTGGAGCAAAAGAACGCGGGAGACACTGTGACCGTCCCGCAAGTAGACGGCACAACCGCCACGTTCAAAGCCGCCGAATTCTGGTTGGGGCTGTTCGTCGCCCAGGCTGACGCCGCCGCCGGGGTGGTCCCTACAGGTCCGGTTGCGGAGGCCGTCAACAACGCCACGCCGGAAACTAGGGCGCGGCTAGAGCGGCTGGCCGCGAGCGGGGACGGTGGCAGCTTTATGCGCCGCGCTATGGACTTTGGGGGCCTGCTGGCAGTAGCCGAAGATGCGGGAGACCTTTCCGAAGGGGCCTGAGCGCCGCGAGGATCGTTTCTGCGGGCCAGCGGGCGTCCGGGGGTGTAGGGTACGCCCGTGGGAGAGGGACGCACAGACGAACCGGCAACGACCCAACGGCGCGTACCAGTCGCCGAAGCCGCCAAAGCCCTGGGCATCAGCGAAGGCGCTGTGAGGATGCGGGTAAAGCGCGGCACGCTCCCCAGCACGCGTGAGGGCGGGCGGCTGTACGTCCTGTTGAACACCGAACCCACGCCCGACCCAGAGCGTACCCACGACCGTACCAGCGAGCTTATCGCCGCACTCCGGGAGCAGCTGCAAGCCGAGCGCCAGGCCCACGCCGAAGCGAGGAGGATCATCGGCGGACTGATAGAGAGGATGCCGCCACAGATAGAAGCCCCGCAGGAGGCACGAGAATCGCCCGTAAGCCCCGGTCCTAGCGATACCCCCGCCCCGGCCCCCGAAGAGGCTCAGGAGGCCGCAGAGCCACCCCGGGACCGAACCAATCGGCTTCAGCAGGAGCTACTCGAGACGCGCCAGCTGCTGGAGGATGAGCGCTCCAGGCCCTGGTGGCGTAGGTGGTTCGGGGGGTAAAGCGGGGCCGGTCAAGAATTCTCGACGCAGCTTGCGATGTTACAAGGTAGCAAGCGGTCGCATTCCCGACGCCGTAGAGGACCTCTCCGAATAATCTTACATACGCAAGCGCTACCATCCGGTCCGGTCGGGCCGGAAACCCTTTGCCCAAGCGGGAAAACGCCCCGCAACGCGTGTAAGATTATAACGATAATCTGCTGGAGACCGCTAGAGTCGTGCGCCACCCGGCCAGCCGCATAACAAACTGTGTGCGGCACACACTAGGCGGACCTGTGCCGTGGGTAGAGGGTTGGGGCACAGAAGATCTCCTACCCGCACGACGAAGGCCGGAGCCCCGAAGGACCCCGGCCCGTGGTGAAGCTTCTGGAGGCCTAGCTCAGCCTAGGCCGGTGGCTGTTTGGAGGGAAGATGGTTCACGGGGCGGTCTCGCGCTCGATGCGCTCCACCTCCTCTCGGGGGATATGGACCGCGCCGGCGAACTTGTCAGCCTTGAGTACCCCGCGGTCCACCATCTCTTGGACCGTCGTGCGGCTGATGCCGAGGTACTCGGCCGCCTCCACCACGGTAACGATTTTTCGATCCTTGTCTTCCACCCTAACCTCCCCGCCCGGTTTCGCTGGCCTGTCCCTACCTGCCACGCTCGCGCCGCAGCCGTACGAGAACATCACCGTGACACGCCCCTTTTTGCTCGCACCAACACGCCAGCCGCTTGCCTTCCAGCTCGCCCAAGCAAGCCATGAGGTCCGGGCTGTTGCGGACGAATTCCTCGTACTTCCCGAGGACGGTTTCGAGATCGCCGTCTCGCCCCTCCTTGAAGGGGTTCGCCCACTTGGAGCGGGGGATAAACCGCCCCGTCGGCGACGACATAAACGGAGCCCGCTGGCGACCGATGTAGAGAACGTCGGCCGCCAGGTCGCTGCCCTCTACCCCGTCCCGCACGTGGATCAAGCTAATTGCGTCACCCATCTACATCTCCTCCTAAAGTCGTGGGCCGGGACCCCGCAGGACCCCGGCCCGTGATCCTCTACCCCTTCGCCTGCGCGATCTTCCTCCTGGCCGCCGCGATCCGGCTCCAGAGCTCGCAGCGCTCCTCGTAATCCAGCAGCTCGTGGTCGTGCTTTTCCTGCAGCCGCCTAAGAGGCTGCGCGGATAGGTCATGGCCGGTGGGAAGGCCGTCCTTCCCACCGGTAGCGCATCCAGCCTTCTCGGATCAGCCTCCTCACCACGATGATCACGTCCGAGAACGCCACCCAGAAGTCGATCACCCGCCCCACACGCTCCGTACACCACACCAATTTCTTGTGGGCGTTGTGCCACGAATTAGTCCTCTCCACCACCCAGCGTTGCCCGGCCTGTAGCGGTGCTGGCTGGCCCTTCTTAGATACCTCACCGATCAAATTAAGTTCTTCCAGACGCTCACGCGTGAGGGACGAGTCATAGCCGCGGTCCAGGTGAACGCTCGCCAGATCGGGCAGCCCTCCCACCGATGCGCTAGCGTGCTTTAGGGTGGGGACCAGCAGCGGCGAGTCGTTGCGGTTGGCTCCTGCGCTGACACCCCCTATGGGGATGCCGCGAGCGTCCACCGCCGTGGAGCGCTTGATGCCCTGTTTCCCTCGATCCACCGGGCTTTTACCCGCCTTCTCGCCCCCGCAAGGGGCCTTGGTGATGCAGCCGTCCACGGCCACGTCGGCCAGTTCCAAGCCGATGAAGCGGTCGTAGGCGTCGAGTGCTATCTGGCGCAGCGTCTCGATCACCGCGCAGGCTATCCACTCGTCGCGCCGATCCCGAAGCGTGGTGGCCGAACAAGACTCGTCTGCGATCCTCCGGTAGGCACAGCCGAAGACCAGAACCTGAACCAGCTTCTCGAAGACCACCCGGTCGGGGATGCGTGAGCGGTGGCAGCCCAGGGGATGGTCCACTTTTCTTTCGGGCAGCAGGGCGCTGAATTGTTCCCAAACGGGATCGATGATGTATGGTGGGATTGCGGGCACGGACACGCTCCTTGTATCGTTCGGGAAGCTTAGAGGACTCCCCGAATGATCGAGCATCTCGTGCCCGCTTTCTACAAGAGCCCATCCACCGCGTCCCTATCCGCGCAGGCTCTAAGCCTTTCGTGGTCGGGGACTCTGGGGGCTGTATCCTTCGTCGTATCCACAGGGTTTCCTCCTGTTGGGTCGTGGTCCGGGGGTGTGTCCAGCACCCGCCGGGCCGTTTCTATGTCCTCTGGTATAATTATACTATAATAAGTTTGCAAATGCTAGCTGGGTAGTCCACTATGTACCCAGCACTGAGCGAAAGGAGGGTTTTGGACAGCGAGACACAACATAGGCTAGAAGGGGTCGCCACGCGCTTAAAGGAGCTGAGGCGGCTAAAGGGGTGGTCACAGCAAGACCTCGCCAGGGAATCCGGGGTGTCGAAGACCACGGTCGCGTGGTTGGAGACGCGCAAGCACGAGCCGCAGCCACGGACAATGCGGAAGATCGCCGCAGCGGTCGGCGTAGAGGTCGCCGACCTCTACCCGGAGTCGGGCTTCCCAAAAGCGCAGGCCCCGAAGACTCCGTTCACGGAGCTTTCGCGGGGCGCGTTTGATGCCTACGCCCGCACCATCGAGACGGAGGACGAAGCGCGGCGGCTGCGCATGGCGTTCGGGGATGAGTTCGACGCGTTGCGCGACTGGTTGAAAGGGCCCGAAGGTCAGAGCGCCCCCGAGGGCGACCGGCTCAAGGCCCGGCAGAAGCTCGACGAGGCCGCAACCCGGCTGAACCTCGTCACCCTCATGGAGGCGGAGTTCATAACCGATCTTGACGCCCTGCGCGAAGCGACAGAGGGGAGCCGGGTACGAGGCAAGAACGCCGATGAAGTCGCGCAACGCGTCACCGCCGCACGCCAGGAACTCAAGGATGCGATAGCGAACGAAGACGAGCGCCAGCGCATCGACGAAGCCGGAGAGGCCAGCTAGGGACCATGCAAGAGGACGTTGCCGGACAGAAGAAAAGGGCGTGCAACCAACACGCCCGGATCAAACAACCCCCTACCAAAGGAGTGTTCCTAGATGATACTCGACACTAGCCCGGAGCGCATCGCATGAGTAGCGCCGAGCTTACCCGGACCGTAGAAACGCTCTTCTCTCCCGGCGACGTCGTAGAGCTCCGCACCTTCAAGGACGGCGCGACGTTCTCCGGTTACTTCGATGACCACGCGGAGCTCGTGAAGGCCGCCGCCAAGCACGACGAGCGGGGCCACGACGTCTACATCACCCTCAACAAGCTCCCCGAACAAATCGCCTCCCGGCGTTACAACCGGATCGAACGCATGAAGGGCCGGGACGCATCCACCTCAGACAAGGACGTGGAACGCCGCACGCACCTGTTTATCGACAACGATTGCAAGCGCGTGTCGGGGATATCGAGCACAGACGAAGAGAAGGAAAAGGCTCGCCGGCAGGCTCGCGAGATACGAGACTATCTGGGCGAACAAGGCTGGCCGGACCCGATCGTCGGAGACTCCGGCAACGGCCACCACCTCCTCTACCCTATCGACCTCCCCGCCGACCAGGCCGGCCTAGAGCTAGTCGCCGGCGTGCTCGAGGCCTTGGACTTCAAGTTCTCGGACGATTCGGTAGAAGTGGACACCACGACCAAGAACGCGGCTCGCATAACAAAGTTCTACGGCACGGTCGCCAAGAAGGGCGACGACCTCCCCCGGCGCCCGCACCGCCCGTCGAAACTCCTCGAGATCCCGGATAAGCCGGCAACCGTCAACAGGGAGCAGCTGGCCAAAGTGGCCGCGATGAAGCCCGAAGAGCCGCGCAAGTTCCACGTCTATTCGGGTGGCAACGGGCGCCAGCCGTTCGACCTGGTGGATTGGATCGGTCGGTACGACGTGCCCGTCAAGCGCGAGGGCCCATGGAAGAACGGCGGGTGGCGCTACATCCTCCAAGAATGCCCGTGGAACGGCCACGCCGACAGCGCGGCGTACATCGTCCAACAACCAACCGGGGAGATAGGGGCCGGCTGCCACCACAACAGCTGCAAGGGCTACAAGTGGCAGGATCTACGAACGCACTACGAACCGGACGCCTACGACCGCAATGACGGCAACGGGTCTACCTCCACTAACCCTACTAACCCCGCTAACTCCACTAACCCTACTAACTCCGCTAACCCCACTAACCGGACGCAGCCGATGACGGCTGGCGAACTGATGGGGCTAACCTTCGAGCCGACGCGGTGGGTAGTCCCCGACGTGCTGCCGGAGGGGCTATCCCTACTCGTCGGCAAGCCGAAGAAAGGCAAGAGCTGGATGGCCCTAGGTCTGTGTGAGGCGGTCGCCGCCGGCGGGGTCGCCTTCGGCACGCGGCGTGTGGAGCAGGGCGACACGCTGTATCTGGCGCTCGAGGACAGCTACAAGCGCTTGCAGAAGAGGCTCAAGAAAGTCCTGGGTAGTGCACCGGCTCCCGAGAGGATGCACCTCCATACAGAGTGGCCGCGCCTGGACGAGGGCGGCGCGGAGCTTCTGGACGAATGGCTCACGGAACACCCCGAAGCCCGCCTGGTGGTGATAGACACCCTAGCGAAGATACGTCAGCCCGCTCGTGGAGCCAACGTCTACGCCGAAGATTACGCCGCTCTTGAGAAGCTGTTGCCACTCGCAGCAAAGCACGGGGTTGCCATCGTCGTGGTGCACCACCTCCGCAAGATGGCCGCCTCCGACCCGATGGACGAGATCTCGTCCTCTACCGGCTTGACCGCCGGGGTGGACGGTTTCCTCATCCTTCGCCGCACGCCCGGTAGCAAGGGCCCGACGCTCTACGTTGACGGGCGCGACATAGAGGAGCCCACAGAGTACGCCCTGCACTGGAATCACAACACCGCCACCTGGACCATAGAGGGCGACGCCGAAGAGGTGCGCCTGTCCAAAGAGCGGGCCGACATCTTGCTAACCCTGAACCGCTCCCCGTCGCCCCTGACGCCCAAAGAGGTGTCGGACATGATGCCCGGTGCCAAGTACAACAACGTCAAGTACCTGATGTGGGCCATGCTCGGAGACGGCCAGCTCGTCAAAGACGACAGGGGGCGGTACTCCCCCGCTAACCCTACTAACCCCCCTCACCCTACTAACTCCACTAACTCCACTAACCCGGCTTCGGAGAGAGTGGCGGCGGTTAGTGGGTTAGTGGACGCCCCTGCCCCCCCTAACCCTACTTTTCCTGATACCTATGCCGAAAACGGCGATACGGTTAGCGGAGTTAGTGGAGTTAGCGGGGATGGCGCACACCCCCTGCACACCCCAGACGAGGAGTCCTGGTGAAGCCGCAGACCACGATACAGATCCTCCGGTGCTTCAGCCTGGGCAGGTACACCGCACGCGTGGTGGATGGCCGGCTAAAGACGAAGGGTCCGCAACCCCTCGACGGTCCTCTTCCCGCAAGCATCAAGGCACGCCACGACGAGCTGGTCGCCTTCCTCGAGGAGTGGGCCGGCGGGGTGTGGCCTCCGGCGGAGGGGTCGGGACTTCGAGAGGTAGAGGAGTTCGTTGGCTGCCGGCTCCCTACCGCCCTGGAGATTGTCGAAGCGGCACAGAGGCGGGCAGCGTGATGCTCGTCCACGACGAGAGGAGCAGGTGTTGACAGAGCGGACGGACAGCCCTTGGAGCAATATCGGTGAGGAGGAGCAGAGGGCACGCGACGCGGCGGTGTCCCGCGCGAACACCCGAGCCGGGGCCCTGGACATTGTGATCGCGACTCGTGTCCGGCAGCTCGCGGACGACCCGCCCTTGCCTGACCGCCAGGTGGCTCGCGACGCCATCAGGGACGCCGAGACGCGGCGTGAATGGGCCCTGTGGCATCGGCAGCAGGCGGAGCGCCACAGGGCCACCCTGACGGCTCTGATAGCTCGCCACGAAGAGCAGGCGGAGCGGCTTATGAGGTAGCGCCGCGTGGGTAGTCGGGTAGTCGTACAGAGAAGCAATCGAAGGGAGCATGATGGCAGGCACATTTCTGGCACATATCGAGCGGGCGCGGGCGGCGGCGACCCAGCCCGCGCGGCCCGCTGAGAAGCCAGTGGAAGAGATGAGCGGCACCGAGCTTGACGCCGCGCTCATCGAGGCCAGGCGGGAAGCGGTCGCGGCAAACCGAGCCGTAGCCGCCGCCGCCGCCGAGTACACCCGACCGCCTACGCTGGCCGCGAAGCTGCGCGAACTTAAGCGCGGCAAGAAAAAGCATTGGAGCTAAACATGCTGGAGTCCGTCATCGGGAAACTTCCCGAGCTAGAAAAGCTAGAAACAACCGTCGCCGCCCTGGAGGCAAAGCACGGGCAGGCACAGGCCCGCGTCCAGGCGCTGGCGTTGAGGGCGGCGCAGGCTAGGGAACACGACCTGAACGCAGAGGCGGTGGCGCTGAACGCGGGCCGCAAGCCTCCGAATGCCACGGAACCGGCCCTTGCTGAGCAGCTGGAGGGTGCTGGGCGCGACGCCGAAGTTTTGCAGCGTCGCCTTGCGCTGGCCGTGGCCGACCGGGGCCGCTATCTCTCCGAGCACCACGCGGCGATACTCTCGCATTTAGGGGAGGCCCACGCCGCAGAGGGGGCGCGGGTAGCCGCCGCAGCATCGGAGGCGCTGGCCGCGCTGGCGGCCTACCACGGGGCTGAGGATGCAGCCCGCAACCTCCAGCGGCTGCACCCGGCACCGGCATTGGAGAACAGCGGCGGGCCTGAAAGCGTGTCTGTGGTGTGGGGCAGCTTGACCACACGCAACTACGCGGGCGGGCCGCCACGCGGGACCCTCGAGGCGACCCTGCAATACCTAATCAGCATGGGCGCTCCGACCATCGTAGAGGGCGCCGGGGAGGGCGCCGGGGAGGATGCCGAGGATGCCGCGTAGCGAACGCGATAGTACGTGCCGGGTCTGTTCGGGGTGGGAGCCTGAAACGGTGGACAGGCTCCTCCTCGTCGGACACGGGATCCGCTTCGTCGCCGATCGGTGGGGTCATACCCGCCAGGTCGTGAAGGCTCACCGCGACCGCTGCCTCGTCGGCGATCGCCTGAAGGCCACTGAAGCCGCCCTGAGCCGCATGGCGGGGGGTGCGTAAGCTATGGGCCTGTGTAGCGGTATACGCGCCGATGGGGGGCGCTGTGGGGCGCAAGCTACTAGCGGGTCGGAGTGGTGTCTAGGCCACGACCCGGACAAATCCGACGCCCGCCGCCGCCGTGCCTCCAAGGGCGGGAAGCGTGGGGGACGGGGACGGCCCACAACCGAGCTGGCAAGGCTCCGCGACCGCTTTGAATCTCTGGCCGATGATGTTCTTACGGGCAAGGTGGAGCGGGCCGATGGTGCCGTGGCCGGGCAACTTTTAAGCGGGGCGCGTGCCTGCGTTCGCGACGGTTTGGCGGCACGCGAGCAAGAAGAATTGGTGGCGCGATTGGAAGCGCTGGAGCAAGGGCTAGAGCAAC
>MWWB01000179.1_pt1 | contig 14238 bp, 17 predicted proteins | sample 1047291 | NCBI WGS metagenome assembly MWWB01 (sample SAMN06349976, study PRJNA376086) | soil metagenome | isolation source: MS4-1 sample Antarctic (ecotone) soil | place: Antarctica | reverse complement strand
CTCACGGCTTTGTTTTGTTTATTTGCTGCTTTTCTCGTCAACAAATAATCGGACGGTATGTAACCAAACCTGAATCGTCTTTCATATTGCCAATATTGTGCAAAACTCTATCTCTTACTAAGTTGCTTGTGTTATCAACAGTTTTGCTGTCCCCTGTTATAAATTTCTTTTGTAGCTCAGGGTAACCTGCGAGTGCATTAACAAGTTCTGGGGCATCAAGAATCGTATCTACAATTTCTTTGAAAGGTTTAACTTCGCCTACGACACATATTTTAGGAATTAAAGAAGCTATAGTGTCGTCAACTGTTTCGAGTAAGTCTCGATGTACAAAAACTTGGTTGTCATGGTTGTTAATTTTCATATTTTATTTCTCCTGTGGTTTTTATTTTACCAGAAGCCGCAAGTGTTAAAAAACTCACGGCTTCTCTTTTCAAGTATTTCCTATTCTTCAGAGTTTTTTGCTTTTTCGTGCCGCTCAAATGCCATTTCTGCCATCTCGGACGCTTCAAGCAGCCCGGCTCCGATCCCGCCGACGAAATTAATATATTCGCCAAGTTCCATAGAGTCATAATCGTTACCGTGTTCGGCTGAATTCAACAATCTGCTTAAAAATCGAATCAAGTTGAAGTTCAAGCCGGCATTAACACGCAGTATTTCCAATGTAGTTTCCTTATAATCAGTCATCGTCCGCCTTCCGCACAAATATGCCCTGAAGGGTATCTGTATTTCCAGTGTTACGTTATTTTCTGAGCTTAATTCAGGCTCGAAAATTTCAATCAAACCTAAATTTATTGTATTTGCTTCTTTCGTTTCATTAGCTTTCATTTTCCACACTCCATTTTTTAAGATTAGCTAAAATCCATTCCGGCGAATCGGTAGTATCGCAGGGGATTTCAATCAAATGCTCACCTAACACATTGTAAAGCCGTGCCGGCATTTTCGGATGCTTCATAACCTGTGATAAAAGATCTGCTAAATCTTCTGTGTCCTGGTCTAATCTGTCATCGTAAAACGTTTGAAAAGCGTCGGTATTGAATTGAATAATCGCGTGGATCGAATCAAGAACTCCCCGACCGTAATCAACGCCTAACTTTTCAATTACTTTAGGCAAGGTTGCGCGAACGCGGCTGAAGTCGTTATCAAAAATTTCATTGAGCGAGATGTTTGCTTCGCTCGCCGCTTCGCAAATAATTGTTTTCAGACATTCTTTTACGTCGTCGGAAACATTCTCACTTGCCAAAGCCATTTCAACTTGATGGCTAATCTGTTCTAAAGTCCGTCTTTGGGTTTGTCTCACTCTTTCAGTTTTTTTTGTTTTCATTTTTTAATCCTTCCTTTTGTCATTCTAATCATTACTGATCAGTTAAATTGTTTTGACCAATGCCGCAGCTTCCGCTGCAGCGATGAAATAACCCGCGCTGAAAGCAACCAGTGCGAGCAGAAATAACAGCAGTATGTTGATAACTGCGTCCCCTGCCTTACGTTCGGCTTCCGTCTGTGTTATCTTGGTTTCGTTCATATTTTTACTCCTTTTTTGTAAAGTGTGAATGATAAGAGAGGCTTAGGTTTGTTTCGCGCTCACCTAAGCCTTTCGTGTTTAGTCGTTGCAGCCCGGACAGAAATGCTCACGGCTGCCTAAGAACCATCCTTCACTCTTGAGCGTGTCGGCGCTGGCTGTTTCCTGCTCTCCGCAAATATCGCAAAAGCCGGTCGTTGTCGTTTCGGTGTTTTCGTTATTCATTTTTTAATCCTTCCTTTTGTTTATTGATTGAATGTTTCAATCTATAAATATCTTACCACCTAGCAATGTTTTATGTCAAGTGCAAATGTTACTACTTGACAATAAATAAAAAGAAAGTTATATTTAATGTATGGCAAAGGAAAAAGAAAAGTTGTTGAGCGTGACGCAAGTTGCCGAAATGGGAGAAATCTCACGGCAACGGGTCTTGCAGTTAATCCGGACGGGGTTACTTGGGTTTGAGCGTGTCGGCGATATTTACGCGATACGTCAAAAGGATTTTGACGCTTGGAGTAGTTCACGGCGCAAAGCGGGCAGACCACCGACGAAAAAAGCTAAATGAACAAAAAAGAAGCTGCCGAATATTTAGGAGTCTCAACGCGCCTGGTTGAAAAGTATGCGTCCGAAGGGCGCATTGGAGCGGTTACCTATGTTCGAGGGCGGACGGGCAAGCAAGCTGAATATGACCGCCAAGCCGTCGAAAAACTAAAGGCTACCCTTGATACTCCCGACACGGCATTGGCTGCGAGAACGCCCGAAGCGCGTCTATTCGCGGCTCTTCTTGCAGAGATTCTCGAAAGGCGCGAACAGGCTAACATCGAAGCTATTCGCGGGCTTCTAAAGGGCGGTAGCGACAAGCCCCGCAGCGCGTCTGTTCGGCTCTCTGAAAAACTTCTGTTAACGATTAACGATTGTAGGATGCTTACGGGATTATCACGGCAGATTCTGCGGCAAGCAATCAGAGACGGTAAGTTGAAGGGTGGGCTTATCGGACGTAGCTTTCGAATCAAGCGCGATGACTTGGACCGATACATTAAAAAACTGTAGAAACTTTTCTTGCATTGTGAGCAATAACGTGATTAAATTATCTCAACTTACGTTCGCTGTTAATTGTAACGCGGCTAGGGAAATTTTATCGGTGAAGGAGTCACGTCAAAACAATTCGTTGGAATTGTTGCGTGCCTCTTTTTTATTTTAAGGCGAGATTTGAACTGGTGAAATTCTTCTTGCAATCAAAAACGATTTAATCTATTTTTAGTTCAGCCGTTATTTCGGCGCAGAAAAATGCGAGCCTACCCGTAAAAGTCAGCTCGCACCGTTCTTTTGATTTATTAACCAATTTGCAGTTACTGCTTGCTTGCTAACAACTGCTTTTTGATTTTGGCACAATTAGTTTGGAAAGTGCAACCTTTTAGATAACATTTTCCTAAACTCACGCCAACACCAAGTGTTTACAATGTCTCGGTGCCGCGCATCTAGATAAAAGGGTTATCAACTTCTGGCAAGCGAGTTGGTGACCCTTACCAATTTGAGAAATTATGCTTGCACGCAACCCAAAAAAAATTACCGCCCGTGAACAGACTAAAGACCTGTCCACGGGCGTATTTGTTTTTCATTTTAATGAAAAAGGAAAAACCGTGCTCACCAAAAGCACGGTCATATGTGAAACAAGCGAAAGAAAGAACGAAAACCAATCCATACAAATCAACCCCCAAAACAGGAGTTAACTATGCATAATAATATACCAAATAACCAAAAAACGCAACAAGACAATACAGACAGACCAAACGGCTATGCGACCGCCGCTCGGGCGGAGCTCTCTCTTCTTCAAGCCGCGCTCGACTACAACGCAGCCGGGTTTGCGGTCATACCGTTAGATGGTAGCAAACACCCTGATTTGAAAACGTGGAAATGCTACCAGGAAACAAAACCAACATTGTCGGAAATCCACAAATGGTTTGACACGGATAAGAAGGCAACAACGAGCGCCATCGGCGTTCTTACCGGGAAAAGTTCGGGGTACGTTGAAGTTATTGACGTTGATTGTAAATACGACACAACGGGAACTTTAATGCACGATTACAGCGAGTTAATACGGGAGCATCTGCCGGAGCTTGCACCTAAACTTGTTATTGCTTCAACCGTTAACAATGGCTTTCATATCTTTGTAAAAGTCCCGCCGGAATCAATTGAAGGAAATCAGGAACTCGCCAAACGTCCAACCGAAGAGAAAAACAAGCGCAAGGTTTTAATAGAAACGCGGGGGGCTAGCGGATACGTTGTCGCTGTGCCGTCTAAGGGGTACGCCTGGGCACAGGGCGACCACAACAGCATACCTTCAGTAACAGTCGGAGAGCGAGATGCGCTTTTAACCTTAGCGCGAAGTTTCGACCAGATGCCGGTAGAACCCGAACCGGAAGAAAAAAACGAGCGGAAGGCTTATCCCTCGGGCGTTGGTGAGATTTCGCCTTTCGACAGCTACAACGAAAAAGCTGACGTACCAGCATTGCTCGAAAAACATAATTGGACGCGAGTTTTTCAAAGCGGAGAGCGCGTTTACTTCAAACGCCCCGGCAACACGGATTCTAAAACCTCTGCTAATTTTCACCGGGGTAAACGAACTTTCTTCGTGTTCACTACATCCTCAGAATTTAATTCCAACCGCGCCTATAACCCGGTTCAGGTTTATACCCAACTCGAGCACGGCGGCGAATATTCAAAAGCCAGCAGGGCGCTCTACGAAGACGGATACGGCTCACGGCGCAAGGTAAAGAATTCAAAAACAACCGCAGAAGGGCCTGTAACTGAGGAGGCGCAAGGCGGGCAAAAAGAAGAACGGAAGACGAAAGCCGCGCGTCTTATCGGTTATTTATCCGAAGCGGAAAACTTCAGTTTCTTCTCGACCGAGGATGAGAAGTTTTACGTTTCCCTGCTGAATGACGACGGCAATCTTGAAACCCTAGCGCTCGGGTCACGGAACGCGCGAGACAGGTTCGCAAACCTGTTCTTTGAAAAGGAAGGGACGACTATCGGCGGGCAAGACGTACAGGACGCCATCAACGTTGTTTCTGTGAAAGCGCGACAGGATAAACAGGACGTTTTTGTCCGAATGGCACAAAAGGACGGAAACATTTATTTAGATTTAGCGAATGATGATTTCGATGTTATTGAAATCACGCCGGGCGGATACTTTAAGAAAAAGACCAAGGACATACCTGTTCGATTTGCCCGCCCGAAAGGGGCCAAGCCGCTACCTGTGCCGACCGGGAAACCCGACTTCAGCAGGCTGAAAAAATACGTCAATGTTAAAGACGAGGATTTCGTTTTAATGGCTGGCTGGCTCGTGACGTGCTTTAGGACGGACATTCCTTTACCTCTGCTCTCGGTCGGCGGAGAGCAAGGGACTGGTAAAACGGGACTTTGCAAAATCCTAAAAAAGGTTATCGACCCGCGATATGCTCTGCTCACCTCAACCCCGAAAGACGAGCGAGACCTTGTAATTTCGGCGTCCAATCAGTGGATTGTTGCTTTTGACAATATGTCCAGTATCCCTTCATGGCTATCCGACGCTCTCTGCCGCCTTGCTACCGGCGCGGGTTACTCAACGCGGCAGCTGCATACCGACGCAGAAGAGGCAATCTTTAACGTTCGGCGGATGGTTTTGGTAAACGGAATCGGTGATTTAGCGACGCGCAACGATTTGCTGCGGCGGGCGGTTCAAGTCGAATTGGACGTTATACCGGATGAAAACCGAATTGAAGAATTGGTGCTTGAGAAAGATTTTCACGCCGACCTACCGGAAATTTTGCTCGGTTTGATTGAAGTTGTCGCTGCAGGTTTGAAGAATTTCAAAGACGTTTCACAAGATTTTGTTTCAACGATGCCGGATTTTGAGCGGTGGGCGGTGGCGTGCGAGACAGCGTTGGGCTTTGAGCCGGGCGCTTTCCGCCAGCGTTACGCCGGGAATATCGAAAACGCGCAGGCAATCGCTCTCGACAATTCAATAGTCGGTACGGCGATTCGAGAGCTGATGGCAGACCATGGCCCAACTTCTTGGGAAGGACAATTGAAAATTCTGCACGAAGAACTTTTCAGAACAGTCAACGAGTCGCAGCAACGGGAATTTCCAAAGCGACCGCAAGATTTACGCGGAGAATTAACCCGCCTCAAGCCTGTGATGCGGACGTTCGGAATTGAAATTGACCCGGACAAAGAGAAAAGCGGGAGGCGATACGTTGTTATTACGAAAAACGGAAAATACGACGAAAAAAATGATTCGGGCGGCAAGAACGTTCATACGGGACCAGTGCCGTTTTAACGTTTTCTGGGCGCGACAGTCTGCGACAGTCTGGACAGTCTGCGACAGTCTGAATTTTTACCAGACTGTCGCACTTAAACAGTTTGTTCTTCAGGTAGTTAGCGGAAACACGACAGTCTGAACAGTCTGACTCTTATAAGAGTACCAAAGAGAAAAAAGAAAGGAGAGAGACGCACAAAACCCCTCGGGTAGAAGCAATGTAGAACAAGGGGGGGGCATAGACTGTCCAGACTAACGCTTATCTCGCAAACGTTTGAAAGTAAAAGCACTTAACTGTGACAGTCTGGTAAAAATTCAGACTGTCACAGACTGTCATTTCAACAGTCTGACTAACACATAAGGATGAAATTATGAACCAAACAGCAACCGTACTAAACCATCCGTTACCAAAAACAGCAAAATTAACCACCACCGAATGGCGAGTAATTGTAACTCACGGCGAATATGTCCGATTCGGCAAAAGCTGCGCGGAGGTATCATTCACATCCGGCACGCTTGGGTATGCAAAGCGCAATAAAAATCAAACGGATTATATCCAAGTTGTCGCCCACACCACCAAAGGCAGTATCGGCAGCTGGTATATCAACGAAACAGAAGCAGAAAGCCTTCTCACCACCGCCCGTGTCGCGCCGAAACAAGACGGGGCACAGCGCGCCTGGGAAGCTGGCTGGATGCAATATTTCTAGAAAAAAATAGGTACTAGGGCAAGGCTCAACCAATAAAAACGCCTCTGAGAGGTAAGGAAAAATAAAAATCACAGGAGATAAAAAAATGACAGACGAACAAAAAATGCAGCGCGAGCAAGACATTATCACGCTCAATTATTCAAGATGGAGCTTTTACAGACGGCTCGCCGGACTTTCTACCGACCCCGCCACATGGCAGGAGCAACGCGGCAATGTTCTTTTCAGGAAGCAATTCGAAAATGCCGAACTACGTCGCAAACACCTTGCCCGATTAGAAGCGGAAAAAGCTGAAAAAAGCAAGGAAAAATAAAAATATGACGGAAACAATTTCAGAAAAAAATAAACGAATAATTGCCGAAGCGTTTTCCGAAGCGTTTGGCGAGCAAGACACAAAAACCGAACTTCATCAGCGTTTATTCGGAAAATACATTACAAAAAAAAATAATCCGGACGCCCCGCAAAATAATTCGAGCGAATTTCAAAAGCTGCGGGAACATTCTCAAGATTTTCGCGGGTTTGCAAAAGAACGCTTTGAGCGTGAATTTGCCCAAAAGCAAACCGAAGCCGGTAACAAACAAAACCAAAAATAATTATATGACAAACCCACAAAAAACAGGCGGAAAGCAGACGATAAATGGCAAATTTGCCCCCGGTAACTCACTCGGGAAAAAGTTTCCACCCGGAACCAGCGGCAATCCTTCGGGAAGACCGAAATTAACACGCTTGACTGATGCCTTGCGCGAACAGCTCGCCGAAATAAACCCGGACGTGCCTGAAAAAACAATTGCCGAACGCATCGCCCGCGCATTGATCCGTGAAGCAATAGGCGGCAACGTGCAGGCGATTCGAGAAATAGGCGACCGCTGCGAAGGCAAGCCGAAACAAGCGATTGACCTTGACATGCAAGTTTCTGACTGGCGAACACTAGCTAAAAACTACTCATTAAGCGAAGAGGATGTTATCAATGAAGCCAAATTACTTATCGAACAATCCGCTGTTGATCACGGCGACGAATAACGCGATAAAACGCCGTATCGAAAGTGAACGACACGACGCCGTGCTGATGGCAGAACGTGCCGGAATTGTGCCGGATCTGTGGCAGTGCGACCTGTTACGCTCCAACGCAAAGCAATTAATTTTGAACTGCTCGCGTCAAAGCGGCAAGTCAACTATCACTTCGATTCTCGCGCTTCACCAGGCGATTTATAAGCCTGATTCGTTGATTCTTTTATTGTCGCCTTCACTACGACAATCGCAGGAACTGTTCCGGAAACTTCAAGATTTTTACAATGCGCTCGAATCATCTTCTTTACCAACGGCAACCGAAGAATCAGCTTTAAGAATGGAACTGTCCAACGGCTCAAGAATCATCGCTTTACCGGGCAAGGAAGCAACCATCAGAGGCTTTTCGGGTGTTGCCCTGCTTATCATTGATGAAGCGTCTCGCGTTGAGGATTCGCTTTATCAGTCCGTCCGTCCGATGTTAGCAGTAAGCGGCGGGCGCATCATTTTGTTAAGCACGCCATTCGGCAAGCGCGGATTCTTTCACCAGGAGTGGACAAACGGCATAGGTTGGCAGCGGACTAAGATAACCGCCTCCGACTGTCCGCGTATTGATAAAGAATGGTTAGATCGCGAACGGGCAATGATTGGAGATTGGTGGCATCGGCAGGAATACAACTGTGAGTTTTTGGAAACGACCGACTCAGTTTTCAATTTTAATGATATTGAAAAGGCGATATCAAAAAGCGTTGAGCCGCTTATTTTTAAGGAGATTGGATTATGAGGATGCTTGAAGGTGCAGAGATTGGATATTTACACCACAAAAATACAGCCCAGCCGTCTTATTTTGTCGGCTTGGATTTGGCACAAACACAGGATTATTCGGCGCTCGTCATTCTGGAACGGCGCGGATTTTCACCACAAACTTACAATTTCGATTGCAAATATTTGAAGCGCTGGGAGCTGCGAACGGGTTACCCGGAAATTGTTTCTGATGTCGTCAAACTTGTGAATTCCTCACAGCTAACGGAAAACGTCCGGGAGCGACCTGTTTTAGCCCTTGACCAAACCGGCGTCGGTGCGGGCATTGCAGACTTGTTCCGGTTAGAAAAAATGGCTGCCAAGCTAATCCCGATTTATATTACGTCCGGAAGCGACGTAACCCGTGACGGCGACGTGAGGCGCGTTCCAAAAAGAACTCTAGTAACAAACACGGCGATTGCCTTGCAAACAGGTAAATTACAAATCTCGGAACAACTTCCTTTGACTGAAACATTAGTCGCCGAACTTCAAAACTTTAAGGCGAAAATCACAACTGCGGGAAATGACACATACGGCGCGGGCGCGGAATGGCGCGTCGGCAACAACGATGACTTGGTTCTAGCACTTTCAATGGCACTTTGGTGTGCTAACGATGGTGTGAAGCCAGGCACATTATGGACGTTTGAGTAATACAAAATTCAAACAAAACAAATTCAAAAACCAATAGGAGATAAATATGAATATGAATAACGAAAATCTAAATGGCTTAAATGAGCAAATAGAATCAACAACCAACAAGTTAACGGAACTCAAAACCGAGCAAGCCGAATTTCAAAGCCGAATGGCGGCTGCCGTTGGTGCAGGCGACCCCGACACGATGATTGAGTTAAGACGTAGGCAAGGTGAAATTCCGGATGGGATTACAATCGCGCAAATTCAACTCGCAAGGCTGCAACTAGAAGCTGACCAGGAACGACTTCCTCTGCTTGAAGCACAGGTCGCTAAATCTGCAGAACCGATTGAGGCGGCGATTTTGAAACGAGACGCGGCGGTTCTAGAGTTGAACAAGTTGCAGGGCGCGTATCACAGTGTTAACGAAGATTTTAGAGATTTGAGAATCCGAGTCGGAGAAAGACGACGCGAGTTGGAGCGGTTGATTCATATGGCAAATCCGGCGAGAGAAATTGCCGGTACAAGACTGCGAAGTCTCAATACGCATTAAGCTCAAACTAGACGAAAACAACAAAGGTAACAGCAACAAAAACTTTGTTATAAGCCTGTAAATAGCTTATAATTAATCAACACACGGGCGTTCCACAAACGCCCCTTCACCCGCAAAGCTTCACAGTTTGCGAATAAGGAAAAATCAAAAATGTTAGATACAAATAAAAACCAAACGGGCGCGCTGGAACCGCAAAGCACCGACAACTTTTACACAGTAACCGATCCCGACGGGCGCAAATGGACGATGCGACCCGTGCCGACGCATTTCTATATTATGTACGGACAACTTCCCGGCACGCTTTCAGACCGGGCGCTGCTCGCCTTGAAAGAAAAAGACCAGGCTACTTATGAAAAAGAGATTGCCGACAACTTAACGCAGGAAGAGATCTTTAGCAACCTGATGTTTATCCGTGAGGCGGTCAAGTATGCGTGCGTTAGTCCGAAGATAACCCTCGCGCCGCAGACGCCGGATGAAATATCGCCGTTTAATATTTCCCCTGCAGCCTTTGATTTTCTATCTCGTCAGGCAATGAGTAGCGGCGGAGGAGGTGGTAAAGCGGCGGGCTTAGACTCCTTTCGTGGACAACCCGGATCGTCTTCTGGAGATCGCTCTGCTCGCAAAAAACTTCGCAAAACTGCCAAGTGAGATCCTAGATATTAAGGATAAAGAAACGGCACTGGATTTTAATCGTGCGTGCAGTTTGCGGATTCAGATTTACGAAAAGGCCCGTGAATCCGAAAAATTCAAAATGATGATGATGGTGATGGGCGCCCAATTTGGCGGCGTGCCCGGTGACGCTGAGATCGGCGTCGAGGAATGGTAAAAAACTATGTTTGGAGAAAGTAATATCGGTTTGTTGTTCACGATAAAAGCCGAGGATAAGGCGTCCGAGGTTATCTCGAAACTATCCAGAAATGTTCAATCGGAAACGTCCGCCATCGGTACGAAGGGGTCGGCGGAGCTTGATAAATTAACCGGTTCAAGCGGCAGGCTTGGCGGCGCGTTCGCTGCGCTGGCTAGTCCGGCGGCTTTGGCAGCGACTGCCGTTGTTGCTATTGGAGCCGCCGGCATAACGGCGGCTGTCGGTTTATTTAATCTAGCAAAAAGCGCATCGGATTTCGGCTCCGAGATAAACGACGCATCTGAGAAAACCGGATTAAGCGCCAAATCAATTTCCGCCTTAAAATTCGCCGCCGATCAATCAGGGTCGTCGCTCGAACAAATATCGACCTCTGTATCAAAATTCTCGCGTCTGATCGGAGAATCCGCGCAGGGCAACGAGAAAGCAACGGCAACACTGGTACGTTTCGGTATTGACCCGAAAAAAGCCGTTGACGATCTTGACGGCGCGCTCTCCACAGTCATCAAAACAATCTACGAATTACCGCCCGGTGTACAGCAGGCAACCGCCGCGCAGCAGGCATTCGGCAAATCCGGTTCGGATTTAATTCCCGTCATTAACGCAACTAAAGGCGACTTCGCGGCATTTACCAGAGAAGCTGAAAAACTCGGCGTCGTATTGTCGCAGGAAGACGCGAAAGCGGCGGATGAATTCGGCGATACTTTGGACACGCTCAAAGCGCAGGCGGCGGGCGCCGCTTTCCAGTTCGCCAAAGAATTTATGCCGCAGATTGTCAGAGCGATGCGCGAGGTTTCGCGCATCTTGATTGACAACAAAGAAACGGTTAAAACGTGGGGCGAAGCGACGGGCACGATTATTACCGCGGCAACCAGAGTAGTCAGAGGACTTGAAAACGCCTGGCTGCTTGCCCGCGCCGCCGCACAGCTTTATGCTACCGGTCTTCCCACTGTGCCCGCGCAACTTCTACAGCCGCCGGAGAGAGTTGTTGATCCGCTTGCCGGAATTAGTATTGACCCTAACAGCAATTCTCGTTTTACGACTGATTTTGACGCAGCGGAAGATGCAAAAAAAGCTGCGGAGAAAGCCAGGCAAGAACGTGAAAAAGCGCAGAAAGAACAGCTTGCCGCCGATGAAAAGTTTAATAAAGCCTCAACCGACAGGTTTATTCAGGGCTACGACGAACTGCAAAGAATCGTTAAAGACAATTATGACAAACAATTTATCACCGCCGCGCAGTTTCAGGCTCAAACCCTTGACAACGAAAAAATATACACTGACAAACTAATCCGGTTGAAAAGCCAGGAGTTTGACAGCCAGCGGGCGCAGGAGGCAAACAAAACCGCCCGCCAAGCGCTAAGTATTCAGGAAACCACCGAGCTCGAAAAAATCCGTGAAGCGAGCCGTCTTCGGATCGCGGCAATTGAGAAAGACATTACCAGCGACGCTAAAGAGGCTTCTGACGAAAGAGTAAAGATTTCCGAAGATGAAGCCGAAAGGCTGGTAAGGATAAATAAGCTTAAAACCGAAAGAAGTTTGTCTGACCTTGAAGCTAATCATAAATTATTAAACACTTCGGAAAAGCAGTATCAGAAGGAACGCGAAGATCTAATCTTCCAATCGCTCAAGTACGAAGAAAAACTTTATCAGGAACTTGTCAAAAACCCGTTGCTTTCACCTGAAAGTAAATCAGGAATCCAAGAACGACTTAGAGCGATAAGTAACGAAATCAACAAAGGTTTTAATGAAGCGACCGTTCGCAATGTTGAGTCATTTGGAAAAGCAGTAAAAACCGTTGACGATCTTTTGAAGGATTTCGGCGTCGGTACAAAAACCGGACTCGAGGAACTAAACGTCTTGCTTGCCGATCCGGAAGTTACCGAAGCGATAAAAAGACGAGCCGAATCTATCGGATACACAACCGAGCAGCTCAAAGAACTACTCCGTGTGCAGCAGGAAGGTAAAGATAAAGGACTAACCACCGGCACGCGCGAGCGCGTGGTTGATGACGGACTATCAAAAGCGGCAACCGAGCAAGCGGGCAAAGGCGTTGCGGGCGGCGTTGCGAGCATTCTCGGTGGGTTATTCGGCGGAGGAGTTGATCCTGAAAACAAAATAAAAGACCAAGCCGAATATATGAAAGCCGTTCACGCAGATTTAGCGGAAAGCTCGAAAGCGGCAATCGGCTCGATGGTGCAAGGGCTAGGGCAACTCGCCACGCAGTGGATCACGACCGGAAAATTCAGCGCTAAAGCCGCTCTCCAGATGGTGTCCGGCATTGCGACCGGTTTAGCGATCGAAGCCGGCTTAAAAGCTCTGATGGAATACGCAACCGGTCTAGCAATGGCTGCGAATCCATTCACGGCAGCGCTTGCTGGGGGGCATTTCTTGGCGGCTAAGGCTTATGGAGCAGTGGCGTTGGCGGCTGCCGCGGTTGGTGTCGGTTCCGGCATAGCATCACGGGCGTTTGGCGGCGGTACTGGTAGTGGTGCTGCGGCTTCAGCGTCATTCAAACAACAAACGACAAGTGGTACTAACGACTTTAGAACTGACCGCGACAAGGTTAATGTCCGGGAAGAAGATAGAATCGCGGGGCAGGGAAGCCAGGTAAACGTGCAGCAGCAGACGCCTGTCCGTCTCGATGTTTACGTCCACAATAATGAAGATAAGGTTATTAGAATAGTTCACGACAACATCGGAAATCGTGGTATATTGCACAATAAACTGGTTAACTTAATTGAGGGGTAGAAATGGAAACCAAGATTTTTAATTGCATCATTTGCGCTTCTAAAATGGTTGGAAACAAAGCCACAACGACAATACGCACTGTGGTTTGTGATAGTTGGGACGCAGCGCAAGCTGAAACCGCAATGATGGAACTGGCAAAGGAAATTTACAAGGACAAAATCAGTAAAAAATATAAGATTCACGTTTTTGTTCAAGAACTCGACAAGGAAAAACTCCGCAGGTTAATAGACGGTGAAAGTTTAACTATTACTGATGCCGAACCTAAATTTATAATGTAGAGGCAGGCAAAGAAGCCCCAAGCGTAAAAACTTGGGGCTTCTTCTTTTTAGAGGGTCTCGAAGAGTATAGTTTCCTATACCCTCTGAAATCGCGTCTCAATCAATGTCTCAATCGGAAATTCTTACAACGTCTTAGAGATTTTTATACTCACTGGATTACTTAAGTCAGCCAGATAATTTGTGTTTCTTAAGAGACACACAAACCATTAACTCCACCCGCGCACAGGCTCGATGTTTCGGGGTTTTGAAACCCCAAGTAATTCGTGGATTAACTCCACCCGCGCACAGGCTCGATGCCTGATTCCGTCCGAAGGGGAATTAATTCCCCATTAACTCCACCCGCGCACAGGCTCGATTGCATATGTGAAATCATTTCCATTGGAAATGGTCATTAACTCCGCCCGCGCACAGGCTCGACACTTGATAAACATTAACTTTGAGTATGAATTTACACGTCTATGTCTGATTTACGAGCGCACAGAGGCGTTTTTATGACTGAAGCCTTGTATTGGTATGCCTTAAACAACAAAAAGAGCCGCAAGTTTTCGCGCTCACGGCTTTGTTTTGTTTATTTGCTGCTTTTCTCGTCAACAAATAATCGGACGGTATGTAACCAAACCTGAATCGTCTTTCATATTGCCAATATTGTGCAAAACTCTATCTCTTACTAAGTTGCTTGTGTTATCAACAGTTTTGCTGTCCCCTGTTATAAATTTCTTTTGTAGCTCAGGGTAACCTGCGAGTGCATTAACAAGTTCTGGGGCATCAAGAATCGTATCTACAATTTCTTTGAAAGGTTTAACTTCGCCTACGACACATATTTTAGGAATTAAAGAAGCTA
>MWWB01000178.1_pt1 | contig 14281 bp, 12 predicted proteins | sample 1047291 | NCBI WGS metagenome assembly MWWB01 (sample SAMN06349976, study PRJNA376086) | soil metagenome | isolation source: MS4-1 sample Antarctic (ecotone) soil | place: Antarctica | reverse complement strand
CTGATGACCACTGACACCGACCCGACACACGGCCCCGGTCTCGGTAGATGGCGCTACATCGGCGGGCGGCACTACGACAGCACATACAGGTTCTTTCGGTTTAACCCGGACGGCACGTTCGCCGGATTATTAAGGGTCAAACGAAACATCACTCTCAGTCGAGGGGGTGATAATTTTACGGGTACTAATACCGCTGAACTCTTCGATGCTAACGACAACTTGATTGCTACCGTCTGCGCCACCGAAACAGCTAAGCGCGTCGAGTAGGCGTGGAACAAACGTGGGTTCGACGTATCAACGCGAAGGGCAGACACGGCTCCAACCCGGGCGGAGGGGGATCGCCGGAGCCGCCTTCCAGAACATTGTGGAAGGCGGCTTTTGGTTTGCACTGGTGGGGCGCGTACTCCCGCTACTTCTCTAGTTTGGATATTCTCGGGATGTAAAAAAGCTTTTAGAACAAAGATTAAAAGTCGCGCTCTAACCGCTTCGCCCGCTCATGCGCTTCTCTGATAATCTCCTGCATTGTCTTCCTTCGCTCCTCGATTTCTTCTTCGCTTAACTGCTTGAGCTTGAATTGTAGGTAAGGAAACCTCGCCTCCGGGCATCCCTTTCTTACGAGGTCTTGAAAAAGAAGAGCCATGTCATCTCGCGCCTTAAGGTATCCGGCGATATAGGCGGCTTCCTCTTTTTCATCGCCTCCGTGCCTATCTGCATAACATTCGGCCAGCATCTCAATGCGTTTCATGGTGTCCTCGCTTAGCGCCCCTCTCCTCTACCAAAGCGGCACCGTGTCTTGTGGTTGTCGCGGATGGTCGATGCGCGTGATAATTATTCGGCCTCTTTGAATCGGCCCTACCCCCGCCGCCTGAAAATTGATCGGGGCGGCGCTCTCATCTCTTCTAAATTTCAACGTCTGGTGACAGACGGTCCAGTTATCATCTTTTTGGATAGTGACCTTGTACGTTCCTTTAGGAAGCGCCAGTCCTACCGAGACCGCTTCATCTTCTGTAAAAAAAACGCGAGCTGTGCCGTAAAGAGTCTCGAGCGTATAATCAACAAACCTCTGTGGCGGCTCAACGCCCCCCCGTTTGAGCTTTGCCTCTAGCGCTGCCGCCTCGCGCTCCAATTCTCTTCTTTTAAACTTAGCCTCTGCCTTCCCAAGCTCTGGTCCTCTATACCCGTTCAACCATGCCCACCGAATCTCACTGATTTGCTCTTTAATTACTTCAAGGCGAAGTTCATCGTCACTTTGCCGACGCCAAAATGGTGCCATGAGCTGTCATTCTCAACTTTCTTCGTGAGCTACTGCGGCCTCCGTCTGTCGTGTCTGTCGTCCTCATCGTCCTCAAGAGTAATCTTTCGCCTTTTCTTCCGAGGCTCTTCGGGCGGCTTCTGCTCCTTCGGCTCCTCCGTCTTTTGGTCGTCGCCCTGACTGTCCTCTTGCTTCCGCTGTTGTTTCTGCTCTTGCTTCCGCGAGAGTCCTAGCCGTGTTCTCTCTTCGGGCGTCCATCGTCGCAATACCGCATCCCTTTTCTGGTGAGCGATAAAGTCTGGCTCGCTTGCATGTGGTTTTATAATGTGGGCGAGATCGGCTTGGCTGTACTCGTGGCGATACACAATGCCGCCGCCCTGTTGCGTATCTAAGAACGATGAGAGGTAGAAGCCGCACAGCGGATGCCCTTCGCGGAAAATCGGAAGCCCCGCAATCTCTTCCTTCATGACCGCATACCTTTTTTCTGGCCTCGTGTTCTTTGATTTGGTTGGAAATTCTCCCAATTTATTTGATTCGCTGTATGTGGTCTCGTCTCCTTCATACTCTCCGATTTCTTCTGCCGCCCTTTTTGCCGCATTGCCTGAACACTTGAGATATGCCTTTGACGCCATCTCTTGCAGAATGGTCGCGGTCACTCTCTCGTCATAGTGTTCTACTATCTGCTCCGGGTTCTGAAACCCTAAGATGACAGTCCCGTTATACTCCCGCGCAGTGGTCACAAAACTTTCAAACTCAGGTATCCGGCCAAGCGTGGCAAACTCGTCTAAGAAAAAGTAACTGTCTCCGTAATCATCCACTTCAGGGTTAAGCGTTATTTGGGTCAGACGCTGGACGATGACGCGGTTGAGTGCCTTTATCGCGGGCGCTGCTTCCGTGTTATGACCTAAGACTAAGATTAACCCTTCTTTACTGTTTCGCCACTCTCTTAGGCTCACTGACGCCCGCCCCGCCTGTTCCGCTTCGTCCCAACGAGCGGCAATCGAATAAAGGGGCAGTACGCGAGTCAGTATCGTCGTGTGAACGTCATTATTTTCGCGCTCGAGGAATTGCTGGAAAGTTTTTGTCTCGTCGTGGCGCTCTAGAATTTCTCGCGCGTCGCTTACATCTTGGAGCGCTAGGCAGACATCTCGAAATGTCCACTGAAACTCCGGTAAGAGCGACTCTTGTGTGCTGTACCTTACGTCGTCCAAGCGGGATGTGACCGTAAACCCCTCTTCCGTCGTTAATCTTCTCTCGTTCTCTTCCTTTGTCTTTGCCACGGTTCGGATGAACGAATACATAACTCCGTGCATTAAGAGTCGAGCCGCGTTCGCAAAAAAAGGGTTTGAGTCCCTTTCGTCAGGCACAAATATTTCCGCCACTCCGAGCGAAATATCATGCGTATCTATATCGGCGCAAAAATCCAAACCGACGCATCTGGCGTCATAGGGATTAAAGATTTTAATCCGCTCAATCGGATACCCCAGGCCACATAGGGAACTCACAAGCTTAGTCTTTACGTCCGTAAAGACTGCTCGTGTGTTGTCAAGGTCGGTCGGCACGTTTGCCTCTGCGAGAAGGGCCATCGTCGTGGATTTACCGCTCCCCATCTCCCCTTGAATCATGACTCCCTTTTGTCGGGCATCGTGTGGAAGCGTCACTCCGCCAAAACCCTCAAAGCCTGGGTCTTCGGGCCGCAAATAACGTTGAGCGATTGCCTTTGCCTCGATGTACTTGACTCTTCTCCGTCCTCGCCGGTGCCCGCTCTTTTGTGTGATGGTCATTCGGAAAACCTCATAGGCGATTACGCCTGCGACAAGTAGTGATACCCAATCAGGCACTCCGTAGCGGTAGAGCATCGCAAAGATTGAACCGAACACCGCCGCCGGCATCAGTACCCCTAAGATTACGCTCGTTGCATCTCTATACTGCTTAAGGGTCAGGGCTACTGCTTCATTCATCGCTCATACTGCATTTATAAAGTGTGCCGTTGGGTCTGGTGCTGGCTCCTCTTTTTCTCCTGCTTTTGTTCGGCCTCTTCTCGCTTGGCGTCGTTCTTCATGGTCTCAGCTTCTTTGGGAGTAGCCGCGGCGCGTTCTTGGCGCTGCTTCTCTCTTTGTCGCTCCACTTCACCGGCGAATACCAGTTTCCCGCCCCGCTTCTCAATTTCTTCCCGCAGCTTTCCGTTAAGCCGGTGATTTCGTATCGACCTGTCAATTATCACAACGGTTCCCTTCGTCACTTCAAGCCGCTGATGCCGGAGCTCGGCGTCTAAGTGAAGCATCTGGCTTTTACTAATCTGCCCCGTCGCCCAAAGAAATTTATGGGCCGCTTCATGGCTCGGCTTCTGGTCATCGCCTGTGAGCTTCTTCCGCGTCTTTGCGTCAATCATGCCTAGTGCAAACTTCACCTCGGCTCCGATCCGCCGCTCAAGCTGTTTTCTTTCTTCTTTCTTTGTATCAACCTCAACAATTTGTTTTTTGAAATCCCCCTTGATCATTCTTCCGAAAGACCGTTCTTTCCGAAACCTTCGCCCTTCCATCTCGTTAAGCAGGATTCTCACCGACGCTGCTTGCATCCCGATATTTTTTTGAAGTCTATCAGCGCTCGGCCTATCGCTTGTGATGGCAATAAATTTACTCCCCCGGTGCGCTTCCCGAATTGCTTCATAGTCGGATTTCCGAAAGACCGTATTTTTCTCTCGTTCTTCCTGCCGCGTGGCCTCTCTGTACTCCTCCCGGTTCTTCTGATAATCCGCTTTCGTGGTAAAGACTTTCTCGCCTTTGTGCGTGCCCACCACTTTAACGGCATTAGTCGTCAGGTACTGACGAACAGCCTCCGTCGCGGCTTGCGTCCCGATGCCTCTCCCCTGGGCGTGAACGTGTGCCCTTCGCTCCAAGTCATGGCTCGTAAACCGGGGCGCTTTTTTAATTATCTCCTCTAGCGCTCCTTTGACTGCCTCCCGGCTCTCGACCGAGATACTTCGCTCCGTGCGGTATGTGTGCCGCAGCTCGTGAATCTTTTCGGGGTCTAGTCCGTGCGCTCTGGCCGTCTTGGTCCAGCGCTCCGAGAGTACGTCTTTCGTGTAGTCTCCTTTTGCCTCTCGGTTTTTTATGGTCGCCCTCTCGCGCTCCTTTGCCGAGTCATCCTTGGCGCTTTGCTTAATCTCCTCCCCTCTCTTCGACAGTTCTTTTATAAGGGCCTCCGGTACTCCCTTCACCTCGAAAAATTCCCCCGTCCGGTACGTTCCAAAGCCAAGCCCTTCGACATTCTTTGCCAGCTCCGCTCGGTATATCGCTCCATAGCGGTGTTCTTGCTCGTAGAAGCGTTTACTCCAAATGCTCCGGGTCTTATCGTCCATCCCGTTCGTGCAGACGTTAATCACAACCGCGTGACTATGAAGCTGCGGGTCAGGCATCTCGCCCTTCGTAGGCCGCGCCGTCTCGTGCTGAAAGACTGCCGCTAAAAGCTTGGCGTCTACCCGCTCTCTTCCGCCCTTCCCGATCCGGGTAAAAGTCTCGGCTTCTATTCTCTCGAAAGTCGTCTTGATTGCCTCAAGGTGCGCTCGCTCAAGTGCCGCCTTTAATGCCGGGTCAGTTGTTACCGCGTGAAGTATCGAGACTGATTTCGGGGCCGAAAAAGTTAAATCCCATCCCGGCTGCCGAAGGGGTTCATCCTTGTTAATGACCTTCCCGTTTTCATCCTTTCGGGGCGTCATCTTTCCCGCGTTCTGCACCAACGGCTCTTTTTTCCCGTCGGGTGAATACCCGTTAAAGAGTTCGTGAAGCTGCCTCCCGGTCACCGTCTCAGTCAGCCCGTACTTCTCGAAAAACGTCGCCGCCGCTCCGCCAATCCAGACCCCCTCTTTCTCCTCTCCCGGTCGGACGTAGTAGTCATCTTTCCGGGGCATGTTTGAGTAATAATTTGTTGACCCGCCTGACAGGCTTCCGATTGACAGCATCGGCTTCGTACATCCTTTCTTTTGTAATCCGCTCTACTTTCGCTCGCCGTCCGCTTCTTGAAGAACGTGCTTCCTCACCCACTCGTGAGCCTCTCGCGCTGTTTCTTTGGTAAGCTCCCGTTCCTCTTTATCGCTTCGCTCCTCGCCCGCTCCCGCCGTCTCGATGTCGTTTCGGGCGAGAAGCACCTGCGTTAATAACTTTTCAAATCCCGCCGCCATTCCCTCCTGCATCATGTCCAATCGAAACTCCATTCGCTCAAGTTGAATGTTCATCAAGGATTGAATGACGAGCCGCCGCGCGTACAGGCCGGGGCTCATCTTGAGCGCTCGCGCCGACTTTTCGAGTTGCTCGAGATACGGGTCTTCTAGCTTAAATCCTACGGTTTGCACTCTCGATTTACGCATCAACATATGGCCTCGCTCGTGGTTTTCCCGACAATGCTTTTAGAATTCATACTTTAACACAATTAAACCTCGCGCAAGTAAACCTCTTGTGAACCCGAAAAAGTTGCTTTTTACAAGGATTTTGCCCGAAATGGCTCGAACAGGTTTACGCACCGCAGGTGCATAGGGTGTGAACGAACATCGTGAGTTGGCTGTTACACACGCCCAATGCGTCCAGCGAGGCGTGTCGGTTCTTTGTCTTCGCTCCCCAAGAGCGCCCCGTTCAGGGGTGGCGCTTCGTTCAGAAGCGCCTGCCTTTAGAGCCCGTCCAGGGCTAGACGCCCCGATGCAAAGCGAGGCGTCTCACTCCCCTATCCGCCCAACGAGAAGTGTAGCTTTTGAGCTTGGGCGAAAGCGTGACCATATCGAAGAGACAAAACAATGGTTGATTGTTGAAAAATTTTCGCGTCCGTCTGCGATTGCTTTTAGCTGCTTCGCAGACGGTCAAAGTTTCGCTCTGCGGTTCTTGTACATGGTCTTGATGGAAAGGGGGGTTGCTTTAAGGTGGTTAAATCAAATCCTATGGCCCTAGCTGCCTCTAGGTGAAGAGATTTTAGTGCGGCCTATACCGATGGATACCTTGCCTCAATTTCGGCGTTGTGGCTGCACTTCTTCGCGGCTGTTGTTTTCCCGTCCGTCACCATCCGAAACCCTGACGCATCGCACAGGGGGCACGCCGCTATCTGGTCTCGCCTCATCTGACTCTTCGCCCCTTCTTCGGCTTTGGCTTTCGCCTCAAGGTACGCGGGCGGGAGCTGCCAGTCGTCACGCTCAATAAAGGCTCTGACGTTCCCGCCCCGGTTCGTCTTCCCTTGCGTCTCTGGCAGGTAGTCGAGCGCCGGGACTTTTAGCCGACACGCTTCTAGCCGGTGGGTGACAAGTCGTCGGGCCTCGGTCTTCGTCACCCCCTTAGCCGTCAGCTTGGCAAGATAACTCTCTTGCTCCGGGGTGAGTTCGACGGGTAAAGCGGCGGGGGTTGCTGTTGGTGCTTGTGGAGATAATCGGCGGTTCTCTCCTATCGTCGGTAGTGGTAGCTCTAGCTGCTTCCAGTTCTTTCCCCTCCGGCGTCGAATCCGCTTCGTTGATTCACTCGCGCCCTCTCCCGGCCAGTAGCGGATGATGAAATCAATCTCTTGCCCCGGCTCTTTTACTTCTAGGTACTCGACACGCGAGACATAGCCGAAAGCCTTGTGGTCTCTAATCAAGCGGTTCATTTGGTACACAACTCGGTTACGCGCTATTTCCCTCTTTAGCGTGTGATGCCGTTCGACGTACCACGAATAACGAACATCACAATAATCGGAACCTCGGTTGTTGGTCACTCCGAAAAGTTTCGGTGCTAATAGCTCATACCACCGGCGCGCGGCGGGGCTGACTGAAAAGAGATATTCATTATCAACCGGGCGTTGCAGTTGGTGACGCTGAATCTCAACCTCTATTGGGTGAAGCTGAATGTAAACCGTGTCTTCTAGGTCAAAGTCGAATGAGAATTTTCCGCTCTGTAATTCTTCTTGGGTGACGTGCGTGCTGCCGATTGCGTAAAGCGTCATGCGGGAAAAACTGCCTTTAATGCGCCTGAGTAGTGGCTTTCCTGCTTCGTCTGTCTCTGTCGTGGGTAACCAAAAATCAGCGTCACATGCAGCAAAGCACATCTGCCGGATGCACTGAAGAAACCGTTCATGCTCCCAACCTCCAATACCCCAACCAAGAGCGCGCAGACACTCGCGCACGCTTCCAAGCGGGATGATTGACGGAAGATCGCCGCCGATTTGCTCTCGTGCTTCGTCAATACCGGGTTTGATTAGCTTTACCCAAACCTCGTGAGCTTTAATGCTTGGCGCACCTATTTCCTTATCCCGGTTAGGTGTCACCTTCCAGCGTATCGGTCGCCCTGCCGAGTCCGTGCCCTCGAAGTTAATGTTTATCTCTAAAGCATCTTTCTGTTTGGTGAGGTAGAAAAAGGGAAGCTCGGTCGTGAACTTCGGAAGGTTACTAACGGCAAGCTGCTTCGGCTTTAGCGGGACAAGCTCAGTGTTCATGGGCCTTGATTCCTAAAAGACAACAACACGTCCGATAATCCCTCTTGTTGTTGTTTCTTACAATACTCTAAATACAATTCCTTTAGGCGATTGTATTTTATAATCAATAACTTAATCCAAGATTTGACGCCTGAACCGACACGCCTTTGACGCCTGAACCGACACGCCTTTGACGCCTGAACCGACACGCCTTTGACGCCTGAACCGACACGCCTTTGACGCCTGAACCGACACGCTCTATTCATCCGGCTGTAAGCCCTGCATGAAGGCTCTTAGCTCGCTTTTCTTTACCCTGTCGCCTCGGCCATAGCCCTTGTACTTAGGAAGCTGCCCTGCCTTTATATCTCGTCGTAAAGCTCCCTCTGATATGCCGGAGAACTCGGCTGCTTCTTTAAGGGTAAGCATTCGCTCATCAAGCATGGCAAAAGCCGTGATTAGCTGTCCTAATCCATCAGGATTTTTATTTAATTTGGTTGTTTGCGACAAAGGCGACAAGGCTTTTTTGCCGTTGTCGTTATCTGGCGGAATTACGGCAGGGCTGTGGGTTGGCGTCTCAATCTTTGACTTAAACTCTCGTAACTCCGCTTCATCATAAACGGGGGTCGGCTTTGTCCGTCCCTTCTCGTACCGGGCGCTTATCTTTCGGGTCTTAGTGTACCGTTCGAGCGCTCGAACACTTACCCCTAAAAATTCGGCTGCTTGATGTTTGTTCATCTCCATACGCGGAGCTTATACCAAAGATTGCGACACAATGCGACAAAAGAAAACGACCGGGCGCATTGGTCGCAATTAAGGCAAAAATCCATAATGGACATTATCAGTCCCGATCTTGAAAACGGATCGGGATTTTTACTCCAAAGCGCAATATCTTGCGGTCGCCCTTCGCGCGTTTGCTGGCTGAAGTGTCACCGGAAGCACCGTTTTTCAAAAAGGGCAGGAGACCACTACATCTAGTAGTTCAACGCGGGCACGCGGAGCGTCGGCGAAGCCGTCCTTTGTCGTCATACTCAAGATTCATTACCGCTCAAGATGCCGCTCCGTTTGAAGACCTCTAAAGCGCCAAAATTACATTTCCGGGCTGAGTGTTGAAATTTCGGCCTCCACATTTGCCCTACAACGAAAGATTTTTACTTAGTCCATGCCAGAGCATAGGCCGAAAAGCGCCTTAGTCGCCTTCAGCAAAGATTGCTTCAATGTCGCGTGCGCCGTGAAGCACCCGCGCGATCTCCACGCCGTCCGTCAGCGGGCGATAAAATATCATGTAGTTTCGCTCCGGCAAGCTCCGCAGACGCGGCGCGAGATCATAGCGTCTTCGTCCGATCTCAGGGTTGGCCGCTATGAGCAGAAACTTTTCATGTAGCGAATCCATCACACCGTCGGCGGTCTCCGGGTCTCGGTCCTCCGCGATGTGAAGCCAGATGCCGATCAAGTCATCGTCGGCTTCCGGGGAAACAATTAGCTCAGGCATTATTTTCGCCTCTGTGCGAGCCGCGCCCTGCCCTTCGCTTTGATAGCGGACACATCAAGCGGCTTGCCTTCACCCCGGTCGAGTGAATCAACACCTCTCTTCACTTCTCGTTTGAGCGCCTCAAGCCGCATCCGCTTGATTTCGTCTTGCTCTCTGAGGAGTCGTAACCCTTCGCGGACAACCTCGCTCGCTGAGTTATAGAGACCGCTACTGACTTTCTGATTTACAAACTCGTCAAGCTCTGGGGTCAGTGACACGTTCATATCTAATACCTCACTTGCCTTTTTCTCATCTGCCAATTTATCGGGGAACCTTGCCGTTTATCCCTTTCCCTCAGCATAACAGAAAATAACAATCTTTGACATAGGCGTTGATGCTGATTTTTCGAGGGTAAGTCAAGAAAAAAGCGCCTAACTCCGTTTTGGAATTAGGCGCTTTTTACTTCTGATGCTGTTTCTTCACGAGAAGGTTAATTCTCGTGATGTAAAAAGAGCACTAGAATGGCGGTGTGAAAGTGACGCTTTTCGGAGATGGAAGTTTCGTTTTGTTCATCGTAAGGATTACGGCACGCACAGGACGTTATGTATGCCTATGCGAACTCGCGCCTGTATCTTTCATTCTGCGCTTTCATCTCCGCCATGAACCGGATGAATTCGGGTGTTTGTCTGATACGGTTTAAATAAGCGTCGCGCTCGAACAGGAGATAACATTGAAAACCCGTGGCGGCGGCCTCTCTTAACCATTTGTCGGCTTCAACACTCTTACCTTGCAGCGCGTAGATACAGGCGATGTCGTAAGCGTCGTGATGATAATAGGGGTCTTTGACGGGATGCATGCTGAGGATGGAAGGAATCAACGCCTCTGCTGCGCGGAAGTCTCCTTTCAACGCAAAGAGCAGAGCCTTTTTGGGCAGCACCCTAAACTCACCGAAACTATATCTCGCCGATGGTTCTTCAATCGCCCTTTGCGCCTCCTCCAAACGACCTTTGCCTAAGAAATACCAAGCTTCGATAGTGTCGTTAGGGTAAAATTTCTGATGAGCGCCGAGCCATTCATCATATTTACCACCCATCTCATACATGGCGAGAGTCATATTTTTGGCAAACTCGCTCGTCGGGTCAATCTCGAACGCGCGTTGGAGTTCACGCGCGGCGAAGTCTTCGAGTCCGAGGTGTACATAGAGGTAAGCCAATTCAGCGTGACCGACGTTCGGGTTGAATTGCTGCGCTAACAGCACCTCACGGACGGCGGCTTCGCCTTGAAAACCTTCATACCTGCTAAACAAGAGCTGCTGACGCGCGAGATGAGTTTCGGCAAGTTGCGGGTCGAGCGTCTGCGCCCGATTGATCTCTTCCCTCGCCCGCTCCGCCCACACTGCTTCCGTCGGCTCAATAAAAACCGCCTTCACTGCGTAGGCTTGAGCGAGTTGCGCGTGCGCCAGCGCGAAGTTCGGATCGGCCTCAAGCGCCTTTTTGAAAAGATCAAAAGTCGCTTCCCATTGTGGTTTGGTAAGTGACATCCGCTGGTCGAAGCTATAAACGCCCTTCAGATAAAATTGGTAAGCGATTGCGTTTGAAGTGTAGCGCTTCGTGAGTCGCGCTTGTTGCGACGAATCCAGTCGCAGATGCAAACGTGAAGCGACCTGCTGCGCCACCGTGTCTTGAATCGTAAAGATGTCGGTCGTCCGCATATCGAATCTGTCAGCCCACAACGACGCGCCGTCCGCGGTGCGAAGCAGATTAACGCTCACGCGCAAACGGTCGTCGGCGCGCTGCACGCTTCCCTCAAGCACCGCGTCGGCGTTTAACTGCCGCGCGGCGGCGAGTGCGTCCGTGTCCTCGTTAAGATAACGACGCACGGCGCTCGTCGGGCGCACGATCAACTCGCCCGTCTGATTGATTCGCCTGATGATCGCATCGGCGATGCCCAACCCTAAATAATTTTCACCCGCGTCGAACGATTTAAGCGGCAGCACGGCGAGCGACTTGATTTCAGCCTGCGGCGCGACGGAAGTTTGTCGCCAACGCCACGCATATCCGAGCGCGCCTAACGTCAGAGCTATTAAAACGCCGGCGTAAATGACGGCGCGGCGCGGCGAGAAGCTACTGCCGCGCGACCGCCCCGCGCGCGGCGCGGTCGAACGAGCGGCGACGTTTGCCGTCGCCGTCTCATCGCCCCCTTCCGGCGACGCGGCGCGTGGGGAATGGGATTCGATGTCTAAGTTTTGTTTGTGCCGCCGTAAGTCAGCGAGCATCTCGTTTGCCGTTTGATAACGCTCGGAGCGGTCTTTGTGCAGCGCGCGGCTGACGATGCGTGCCAGCGCGGGCGGCGCTCCGATAAGCGGCGGCGGCTCGTCCCGCAGCAGCGCGGCGATAGTCTCGCTCGTCGTCGCGCCCGCGAACGGTGCCCGTCCCACTACCATTTCGTAAAGCATCGCGCCGAGGCTGAAGATGTCGGTGCGGGCATCCACCTTCTCGCCGCGCGCCTGCTCCGGCGACATGTAGCCCGGCGTCCCCATCACCATCCCGGTCTCGGTGTCGTTCCTAACCAGCGTCGCAGCCCGCGAATCAACGACAGACGGCGCTACTTCTGTCAGCTTGGCGAGGCCGAAGTCCAACACCTTGACGATCCCGTCGGGTCGCACCATCACGTTCTCCGGCTTGATGTCGCGGTGCGTGATCCCGGCCTCGTGCGCGGCGGCTAGTGCGGCGGCAATTTGCGCCGCCATCTCAACCGCTTCCGCCAGCTTCATCCCTTTCCCGGATGTGCTGGCGATTCGCCGCCGCAAGGTCTCGCCCGCGACGTACTCGATGACGATGTAGTGCGTGTCCTCGATTTCGCCGATCTCGTGAATCGTGATGATGTTCGGGTGATTCAGCGCCGACGCCGCGCGTGCCTCCTGCGCGAAGCGGCGCAGGCGATCAGGGTCTTTGGTGAAGAAGTCGGGAAGCAACTTGAGCGCGACCTTGCGCCGCAGTGTGGTGTCCTCGGCGAGGTAGACTTCGCCCATCCCGCCCGCGCCGAGCGATGAGATGATTTTGTAATGAGAAATCGTTCGGCCCGACATCGTGGGAGTTTTGTCCTCGGCCATCAATCCGGCGGCGACCTCCAACGCGGGTGATTCGATGAACCGCTCAGCCCGCTCTTCGTACCCGAGCAGTGACTCCACTTCGCCGCGCAACTCCGCATCGCCGGCGCAGGCCTCGTCGAGGAACGAGGCGCGCGACTCCGGCTCACTCTCGAGCGCGGCGTGATAGAGTCGCTCGACTTGTTGCCACCGCTCAGCCTTCAACACTCTTCTCCCCGGTCATCTCCCGCAACAGCCACACTTTCGCCAACCGCCAATCCCTCGTCACCGTCTCCGGCGACACCTTCAATACCTCCGCCGCCTCTTCCACCGACAGGCCGCCGAAGAAGCGAAGTTCTATCACCTTGCTCTTACGTTCGTCGAGGTCGGCGAGGGCATCGAGCGCTTCGTCTAAGGCGACCAAGTCAGCGCCGCGCTCGTCGGACACAAAAGCCGCTTCGGCCAGCGAGACTTGGAGCGCGTCGCCCCCGCGCTTCTGGTAGTGACGAGACCGGGCGAAGTCGACGAGGATGCGGCGCATCATCTGCGCCGCGACGGCGAAGAAGTGGGCGCGGTTCTGCCAGCGTACTTCTTTCCAGTTGACGAGACGAAGGTAGGCTTCGTTGACCAGCGCGGTGGTTTGCAGCGTGTGCCCCGGGCGCTCGCCCGCCATGTGACGCCGCGCCAGTTGCCGCAGTTCGCCGTAAACGAGCGGGGCGAGCTTCTCCAGCGCGGTCTCGTCGCCGTCGCTCCACGCGACGAGCAGGGCGGTAACTTCGTGTGGGGAAGCTGTCATGTAAGCCCCCGTTGTGCGCCGTACCCGCGCACCAGGCTTGAAGCAAACTACCGCGCCTTTCAGCAATTCTCCGCATCGTCAGAAGGCGGAAGGAAAATATTTTCCGAGAGCCTTACAGGTTTCCCACCTTATTCCCGCCTGAGTAGATGAGAGCAGCAAGATGTTTTCTAGCGGGTTAAGGCTTCGGCCTAATAGTACGATGCCGGCGCATTCTACTAAAGAGGGTAGCCGAGAGCATTACTTATCAACTTCGTCCCGGGAAGCATAACCTCCGCGTTAGCCCGGCAACAATTCTGGAAAGTTAAAGGAGAAACAAAAATGAGACAGCAACTTCTGAGACAGATTTCCGGCGCCGCGCTGGCGATCATGCTTACTCTAACGTTTACGCAAATTCTGGCGTCCGCGCAAGAGTCACAGGACGGACAGAACAACCAACTGCAATCCGCAGAAGGATCACACGACGAACAGCGATCAGAAAAGTCACACCAATCTTCGGCAAACGCCAGAAAGATCGAAGGCGTGTGGGACTCGCAGGTGACTGTTCGCGTCTGTGAAACAGGCGACCCCATCGGAACCCTTCGCGCCATGAACATGTTCATTCGCGGCGGCTCTCTGATGACCACTGACACCGACCCGACACACGGCCCCGGTCTCGGTAGATGGCGCTACATCGGCGGGCGGCACTACGACAGCACATACAGGTTCTTTCGGTTTAACCCGGACGGCACGTTCGCCGGATTATTAAGGGTCAAACGAAACATCACTCTCAGTCGAGGGGGTGATAATTTTACGGGTACTAATACCGCTGAACTCTTCGATGCTAACGACAACTTGATTGCTACCGTCTGCGCCACCGAAACAGCTAAGCGCGTCGAGTAGGCGTGGAACAAACGTGGGTTCGACGTATCAACGCGAAGGGCAGACACGGCTCCAACCCGGGCGGAGGGGGATCGCCGGAGCCGCCTTCCAGAACATTGTGGAAGGCGGCTTTTGGTTTGCACTGGTGGGGCGCGTACTCCCGCTACTTCTCTAGTTTGGATATTCTCGGGATGTAAAAAAGCTTTTAGAACAAAGATTAAAAGTCGCGCTCTAACCGCTTCGCCCGCTCATGCGCTTCTCTGATAATCTCCTGCATTGTCTTCCTTCGCTCCTCGATTTCTTCTTCGCTTAACTGCTTGAGCTTGAATTGTAGGTAAGGAAACCTCGCCTCCGGGCATCCCTTTCTTACGAGGTCTTGAAAAAGAAGAGCCATGT
>MWWB01000177.1_pt1 | contig 14304 bp, 12 predicted proteins | sample 1047291 | NCBI WGS metagenome assembly MWWB01 (sample SAMN06349976, study PRJNA376086) | soil metagenome | isolation source: MS4-1 sample Antarctic (ecotone) soil | place: Antarctica | reverse complement strand
GCTTTTCCGCTCAGGCGAATAATCCGATCTACACATATCCCTAATCTTTCTATGGCGCCTTCAACTATCCGGCTTGCTCCCGTCGGACAGTCTCTTTACATGAGGACGAAACGAGAAGAGATATTAAGGAAGGGCATTAGCCCAATCGAAAAAGAATACGAGTTTATTCTGATTGACTGCCCGCCCACGCTTGGCGTACTCACCGAGTCAGGGATTGAAGCCGCCAACCTAATTGTTATTCCTTGCCAGATGGAAGCCAGAGCCGCCGACGGTCTAGTTGACCTCTTAGACTTGATCGTTGCCCTTAAAGGCGAAGACTTTGAAAGCTATCGCATTCTGATTACCAAACTCGACCCACGCAAGACGGTAACGAACGAGGTAGTTATGATGCAGCTTGTTCAATGGAAAGACAAGTTTTTTGAGGCGAGAATTCCGCAGAGCGAACAATTGAACCAAGCGCAGATGGAACGCACCGACATCTTTTCTTTCGACGCCAAAGGGAAAGGTGCTATTGCCTACGAAGCACTAACAAAGGAACTCTTGAGCTATGGCACAAAGTAAGAAAAATCGTCTTTTGGAGAAAGCCCAACAGACCGCGCCGCGTCCGAACCCTAAACGGCTGACGAGCGATGAGCATGAGAAGAAGGGATATAGAATTGTTCCGGCAAGTCTCTACACACCGGAAGCCAACTGGATTGATGAAATCACGGATGCTCTAAAGCGCGCGGGAAACCCGAAGGCTAATCGTTCTATGGTCATCAGAGAGGCCATCTATACGCTTCAACAAGAGTTGAGCGAAAAAAGCCCTGATGAAATGCTGCAATACTTCATCACTCGGCATCGCCAAGTGGTCTAAGCGTTCACTTGCTTAACAGTAGTTAATAAGTGTTAGCAAGTAAGAAGGAATTGACATAGGGTATCGCACGCTTTCGGGAGACGCATCGCACGCTTTCGGGAGACGCATCGCACGCTTTCGGGAGACGCATCGCACGCTTTCGGGAGACGCATCGCACGCTTTCGGGAGACGCATCGCACGCTTTCGGGAGACGCATCGCACGCTTTCGGGAGACGCATCGCACGCTTTCGGGAGACGCATCGCACGCTTTCGGGAGACGCATCGCACGCTTTCGGGAGACGATTTTAGAAAAGTTTACTTGTAACTAATGGACAGTGCTATGCTTATCAGACGCGAGGATTTCTCAGACAGTTTTAAGACAGTTTAAGACAACAACAACAAGAAGTTGTTGTTCCTTTGCAAATACTTCAAATGAGCCAAGAGCCGGAACAATTAGAGCTTGCCGCGCAGAGCACAATTAGAATTGAAACGGCACTTTCTCGCTTTCCTATTCACCGACTAGCAAAGCGAGGAAACATCAGCATCGAAATTGACGAGTCCAACCAAAACGGAGAAGTTAAAACTAAATGGGAAGTTTCCTATAACAGCAAATATGGTCAGCCCGGCGCGCTCGCCTATAAGTTGGACACGCTAGTAATCAACCGAAGAATTGATGATGAAAGACCATCAATACCAAAGATAATTAAATTAGGAAGCCTCAGAGGACTTGCAGAAGAATTAGATTTGGGTGGAGACACCAACAAGATTAGAAAAGCCCTATTGCAGAACGTCGGTGCGCTTGTAACGGCGAAAATCAGCTACAAAGGCAGCGATGGAACAGAGCGAACAGTAGAAATCTCTGATACTCGCTACGGAGTCATCTTCACTGGCGAAAAACTTCCAGATGAAAGCCGCGCCGATGCCGTTTACCTCATGCTCCATGATTCTTATAGAAAGGTGCTAAACGAAGCACAGACTCGCCCGCTTGATTATGATTATCTAAAAGAACTTGCCCCCGCGCCCCAACGGTTTTATGAGTTGCTTAGTTATCAGATTTACGCCGCATTAAAAAACGAGCGCCCGCGCGCCAAGATGCTTTATTCCTACTACTGTACCCGCGCACCGCAGACTCGTTATTTTGATTACGAGCATTTCAAAAAACAGATGTATAAGGTTCACACTCCGCACTTGAAATCCGGCTACTTGGCAAAGGTTGAATTTCAGGAGCAGCGAGCCGAGAGCGGAGAACCGGACTGGATAATGTTCTACACGCCAGGACGACGGGCGAAGGCAGAGTTTCGGGAAGCTACCAAGCCCCGCACGATCCAGCGCCCGAAGCAGACTCCCGCCGCGTTGCCCCCAGCCACGACCGAGCCGGAGCAGCAGCAGCCGGCGCAGATCACCCGCGAGGCAGAGCCGCAGGAGCTTGACCCTCTCGTGACCAAGCTAATCGGCTTTCACATCGCAGAGGCGACCGCCAGCGAGCTTGTCAGAGACTACCACAAATCGGTCGAGCTACAGTTGCGCGCTTTGCCTTATCGGAATCTAAACAAGATCAAAGACCTTGCCGCGTGGCTGATCGTTGCTATCAAAGAGAACCACCAGCTACCGGAAGCCATCACGGAAGCCCAAGCCAAAGAGGAAGAAGTCAGGAAGGCACAAGCCAAAAGGGAAGCAGCAGAGGCACGCCAACGCGACGAAGAAGCCCGCAGAACCGCTTATTTCTATTTTTTGAGGGGTAGGGCAGGGCAAACCGCAAAAACGCAGCCAGAGGCTTACAGAGCGTTTCTAGCCGACACCGCAGCTAAGCGAGCCGGGCTAGAGCGAGACCCCACGAGTAAAGGGCAAGCAAAGAAAATCCTGCTCCGAATGTTCGACGACGAGCAGAGCCAGCTTGAGCGGTTCAGAGATTATTTCAACGAGCCGAGCCTTGACGAGTGGCAGAGCCGACAACTTGAGCCATAGCCCGCCCGCAACTGCTAAAATTCAGAGCCAGCCACCGCCGCTTGAGCGTTGCTAACCCGATGCTCGCGCCTCACGTTCCAAGCGAGTGACGAGCGACCGCACGGCATAGTTCAGAGCATCATTGATTGACTCTTTAGACATTCCCGTTTCACCCGCCAGCTTTTCTAATCGTTCGTGTACATCAGCAGCCAGATCGAACTTGTAGAGTTTGAATGCCGGTTTTTGTTTGGTGAAACGATCAAGTAATCTCGCCTGTCCACGCTTTTTGCCTGTCCCTTCAGTACTGCTCATATTGCCCCACTTCCAAGATGCTGGATTAAACTTTAAGGCTCATGCTATGGTAACGAAAAGTAGCGCAAGAGGCGAGAAACTTTTTATCCAGCTTGATCGATAGGAGAAAACCGCATACGTATTCTGCTATCACTTTCGCTCGCCTGCGGCTCGCTCCAGTGATATAGCAGAATACCGCCCGCAGCGCCTGTCGGCGCTTAGGCGTCCTCATAACCGCTTACGCGCCGTTGGGTGAATAACATTGAGCGATAAGGTTGCACTGACAACATCAGAGACGAGTCAAGAACGGCGGCGTAAAGCGCAGCGCAAACCGAAACAATCGCGGCGAGGCGTGACCGTGCGCGCGTCAGCTGAAGAGTTGGAGCAATTACACGAGCGCGCCGAGAGCTTCGGCTATAAATCCCTTTCGCAGTATCTGCTTGAGCGCGGCCTCAAAGAAGGCGAGATGATCCAGAGCGTAGATCGCGCGGCGCTGGAGCGCGTGCTCTACGAGATCAGGAAAGTGGGCCACAACATCAACCAGATCGCCAGACAAATGCACAAGGGTTACAGCGAGTATTCGCAGGCGCATCTGGATCGCGCGATGAGAGAGGTCGAGCGTGTGGTGAGCGAAGCGCGACAGGAGCTAGAGGGGTGAGCGCATTCGTGACATTTAGCGTCGGCAGCCGGGGAAGCGCCGCGGCCAACGTCGCCTACATCACCCGAGAAAGCGCGACGCACGGCGAGCAGGAGCGGGTGTGGACGGGCAATGTGCCGGAATATGTAGACCACAATCGCGCTGAGGAGAGCGCCGGCTACCGCGAGCGGATTGGCGATTTGCGAGAGTATGCGCGCCAGCTCGAAGAAGACGAGCGCGGACGTCCGCAGCAAGGTAAGGGCGAGGGTAGAACACACTACCGGGCCGTATACTCGTTCGACAAAGAGGTGGACGATAAAAAGGCGCGCGAGATGGTAGACCGCCACCTGAAAGAGAACTTTCCACAGGCGCGCTACATCGCGGCCATCCATAGAGACACGGGCAACGCTCATGTGCATGTGCAGATCGCGGCCCGGCAGAGCGACGGCAAGAAGGTGCAGCTCGACCGCGGAGCGTACCGGCAGCTCGATGAGCGGTGGGCGAAGATTTACGGCAGGGAGTATGGGCCGGAGCAGGAAAGAGAGCATCTTCGGAAGAAGCAGGAAACCAGAGAGTGGAAGCGTGAGGCGTATCAGGCCAGAAGAGAGGGCCGCGCGGTGGGACCGAAGCCTGAGCGACACGCCGACCGCAGAAACCAAGTGCAGGAGCGCATCCGGATGGCCGAGCGGCAGTACGGGCAAGATAGAGGCAGCCGCGGCAGCATCAGCAGAGGGGTGACGAGAGATGCCGACCAAAGAACAGTTGGAGGACACCAACGACCAGTTGCGGGCAGAGAACACGAGTCTACGACGGGCCGGGGATCAGATGGTGAGAGAGTTCGCCGACCTCAGGGAGGTGATAGAGAGCAGGCTGCAGGTGCTCGCCACACAAACGCCCTCGACGATGCCAGGCGTGAACGAGGTGGCGCGGCAGGCCACACAGCAGACCATCGAGCATCTCGCACCGCTGGTGGCGCGGATGGGCCAGGTGATCGCGACGATGGAGCAAGCGCACACGAGGGCCGAGGAGCGGATCGAGGAGGCCGACGAGCGGCAGCAGAAGCTGACAGCCTCAGCCGAGGAGCAGAGCCGACACATCCGGACGTTCACAACGTTGATCGGGCAAGCCAGGGCCGAGACCGAGATGCTGCACGAAGCGGCCCGGCAGACGAAGGAAAGCTTCTTCGACCTGATTACGGAGAGGTGGCGCAGCGTGTTGCTGTTGACAGTGCTGGCGATGGTGATCGGAAGCTTGGCGACGAGTTACGCCGTGCGGCAGATGATAGCGCCCGACCAGCTGAGCTTCGAGGAGAGCCAGAACTGGCGCATCCTGACTTACGATACCTAATGTTCGACTCTTTTCTGAGTAGGTGGTATAAGTCCTTTGTTTTCAACAACGGCTTTTCAGCTTCAGGCAGATTGGTCGAAAATCGTAGTCATAAAGCCCTGAAAACAAAGGCCGAAAAAAGAGTCGAACATTAGGTTTACGATATGAACGAGCAGCCATACAGCAAGTTGATGGGCGAGATCAAAGCCAAACGAGAGCGGATATTGTCGCAGACGGACAGCAGCGAGCCGCCCAGCGCAGAGCAGCAGGCCGGGCAGCAGAGCCAGCAGAACACGACCGGCACGGCGCCGGCAGCACCAGCGCCGGCGAGCGGCAGGGAGCGGCAACGCACGAACGGCAGGAAATCGCGCCGGCAGCAGCAGTAAGCGAGCAGCGCGGGCAGCACGGGCGGAGTGGCGGCATCAGCGGCGAACAGCTGTTGCGGATGATGGACGAGGCGACGCGTCCGGTGGATGTGCGCGAGGCCAGAGAAGAGGGGATGCGCCGAGCGGCAGAGCAAGCCAGAAGGGTCGCAGAAGAAGCGAGGATGGCGCGTGAGGCGGCGGAGCGGGCCAGGGCACAGGCTGAGCAGCAACGCCAGCAGGAGGCGCTGACAAAGCAGCGCACGGCAGGGGCGCTCAAGGAAGCCAACCGCACGGCGGAGCGCGAGCTGCACGGGTTGATGAAAGAGCACGGCGCCACCCAAGCCCTACGCGACCCGCGGACAGTCGAGCAGATGGGGCGGGCGATGGAGCGCACGCTCAAAGAGCACCACACGAAGATGTCGGAGCTGGGATGGACGCGGGAGAACTTGCGCGAGCAGATAGGCGCCTACACGAAGGAGATCGCCAAAGACCCGGAGGCGTTTATGCAGCGGATGGAGCCGCTGAAGGAGCAGACCAAAGAGCGCAGCCGCGGTATCGAGCACGACCGGGGCCACGATTACGGCTACAGCCGGTGATGAAACTGTAGACTGAGGTTGAGCGTAACTTGCTGGGAGCTGCGAAACATTCTCGCCGCAGGTGCTACAGATGCCGTCAAGCAGGCACGAGGGAGGTCGAGCATGTGGCAATCGCTGACACCCGTGCAGAGCGCGGAAGATCGCGGGCGAGTTCGCCGAGGCGTTTTTGGAAATGCGGCGACGTGGCGATGGCTAAGGACAATCGGAGGTGAGCAATGAATAAAGAGTATGTCGAGTTAAAGGAGGGCGCTTACCGCCTCGCCGGGAGCCGGGTTTCGCTTGACTCAATCGTCTATGAGTTTTTGGAAGGGCGCTCGCCTGAAAGCATCCGTGAGAGCTTCTCGACGCTCAGCTTAGAACAGGTTTACGGCGCCATCGCTTTTTACCTCGCGCGCCGGGAGGAGATCGACGCCTACCTGCGCGAAGGTGAGGCTTTATTTGAGCAACTGCGTGAACGCTCGCGCCGAGACAACCCGGAATTGATACGTAAGCTCGAAGAGGCCCGGCGCGCGGGCGTGCGCTCATGAAGGTCCGGTTCCAGGCGGACGCCGACCTCAAAGGGCAGATCGTCGTGGCAGTGAAGCGGCGCGAGCCGGGCATCGACTTTCAGACTGCTGATGAGGCCGGCCTGGAAGGATTGGAAGACCCGTTAGTGTTGGAGATCGCGGCGAGCGCGGGGCGCGTCCTCGTTTCACACGACCGGCGGACGATGCCGCAGCATTTCGGGGATTTCATCACAACGAACACCAGCCCGGGACTGGTCATCGCCGCACAGCATCTGCCGATCAACATCGTAATCGAGGAGTTGGTGCTGATCTGGGCCGCGTCGGAAGCAGAGGAGTGGGTGAATCAGGTAAAATCGATTCCGCTATAGTTTCATCTCTTGCGGACAAAGGGATCGCCGAGAGCACGCCTTTAGTGTTTTTGAGAAGGCCAAAAGCGACCACAAGATTTTGTGGTGCGTGCATAATTTATAGGTGGAGGGATTTTGCCTCAGACAGATGTAGTAGAGACCACAAGGTATAGAAGACGAAAGCGCCGCGGGGATGACTATGCGGCGTTCGTGCATAAAGTGAATCTGATAACCGACATTCTGTAATGGAGCGGTTGTCGTTAAGCGTATAAGCCCTCATACTGTTAACCGGTGGTGAGAGCGGCTGCCCCACAATCTCTCAACTGCTATTTAGTTTCTGATTTTATCGCTCTAATAAATCTGAACTTCCAGTTCCTGAAGTTCTCAATCACCTTAAATCCCGCTACTTCGAGTTCATGTATAAAACTTGTCAGGTCAGCGATCCGAGATTCCACCTCATAGATCCAAAGTTGACCGTCCAGCTTAAGAGTGCGGGTCGCCTCTCGAACATAATCAGCGATGTTAAGCCCCATAAGTGAGAGGCTGAACATTGCAACGTCCAAACATGAATCTTCCAACGGTACGTGAGCCATGTCACATTCAGTTACCGATGCATCAATAGCTATAAAGTCGAGGTTATAGAAAGTGTGTTTATTGGCAAGCTCTTTAGCGATTAATGCTTCCCCGCAGCCAAAGTCTCCGACAGCTAAGCCGGAACGCTTCTGAAGCCACTTAATGGCTTCTTGATAAGGAACGACTTCCCATGTTTTCCGAGCTTCTTGGTAAAGCGTGTGGTACTGCATCCACTCTTCAGGATTTTTCTGAAGGCGCTGATATGTGGTTTTGCTATAACTACTGTTCCACCGCGCATTTATACGGCTGAAGTCACCATACCTTACTTGCCGTCGTTGAGTGTCAGTCGGATCAGTCTCTGGAAGTGGAACGAAGATTTTGCAGCGAGTAACAGGTCTTTGTTCACCGAGCCTCAAACGATCTAACCACCCTCGCAGATCGCGGAATGCCTGTGCCTCAGTTCGCAGTTGTGCCTCTGGCATCACGCCGTCAACGGCTGCATCTGCAATCGTTTGTTTATTTTGTAGTCTGGCTAGTCGTCCTTCGTCCCAGCTCCAGCGTTCGCCATCATCAAAGCCATAAGTTGTAGGAGTTATAATCGTAAGATGTTTATGTGTTTGTCCTTGACGATTTATCCTACCCTCTAGCTGCTCTAATTCCGCACTTGTCCAAGGAGGGATGTTCAGAATGAGTCGGTTACAGACTCTTTGAAATCCATCTACGCCAACAGCCATAGCGCTGCTAGCGATCAAAATGTCAGTAGAACCATCAATGAAACTATTGCGACCACTTTTGTCTCCACCTAAATGAAATCCGACCGTCCACCCTTTCGCTTCGATAGCGTCTTTTAGCTGCTCAACGATGCCTTCGATATAGTGCGTGTAGATGATCGTTTTAGGGCAAAGTTCTTTAAGAATCGCGGGGATCCTTGCGCGAGTAAGGATTTGCTCCATTTTTAAGATGGATGTGCCGTTCTCTCTTAGTTCATTAACAAGATGCGTACAGTCTATCGGAATAGAAACTCTGTTGATGTTGATCTTAGGCTTGACTCTGGAACGAATACCTATCGTGACAAGTGCTTGATGTAATCTCATGCAGTTGTTCAGAGTCGCCTTCTCACCTAAGTCAGAATGCTCAACTCCTGTCACCAACTCAACCAAGCTTTTGCCTTCTTTAAGATTGTTGATGACAGGAGTTGCACTCATCCCTAGCACATGGAGATCAGGATTCCTCTCGGCAGCGTTTGTAATCAGGGCGAGAACCATCTGCCTGCGCTTAGACGGATCATCGCTTCTTTGTTTACAGCGATGAATTTCATCCACAACGATTAAGTCTATTTTGTAACGATCTACTAACTGTCGAATGTCATGAGATGATGAAGGTTGTTGGAACATTTCATGGTTGAGAATTATGTAGTGATGACCGCTCTCAACATCCTGCCAGTAAGGATTGAAATCTTTGGTGGTTACTTTGCTGTCAGGAAATACATGCTTTATTTCTCCGTTCCAGTTCGGGATTGTATCAAGAGGACAGATAATAACGGTGAGTCGAGCGTTTATAGTGCGACTACCAAGAATGCCGCCAATGGTTTTGCCGGTTCCGGTCAAAGACAAATTGAGCATCCGTTTCTGACTTCGCAGCCGCACGGCTGCCAGCTTTTGCATTAAGTTTGGAGCCGTGATCTTACCGTCAACCCGAAACGTCCATCCCGCAGGTATCGGCAGGTCGCGCGCTTGATTGTACTCATCCAGAAACTGGTCTCTTACTTGGCGACCGTAACCTTCATCCGTAAAAGACTTCACTCCTTCGGCGGCAGATTCGTCCTCAAAGATTTCAGCCCAAATTCTATTGCGCCTTGAGGCAACAAAGAAATCAACCGCCTCTTGATCTGCTGAAGCAACAACTTTACTGCTTAAAAACTCCAAGCTTTTATGAACTCTGACTCTTGGAAGCTCAGAGCCTGTATTGTCATGCTCTAAGTTCTCAGCATTGTTCTGCGGAGTACCAGAAACAGAGGAAGGTAGCGACAAAGCGGGTTCTGCAATAGTTAATTCGGCGTTAGCATCCAATACACTCGGCGCATTCTCTTGTGACCCGGAAGCTTGAACTTTCTTGCCTTGAATAATCTCTTTGAGCTTCTGACCTGAAAGCCTGCCTTTGATAATATCTTTGACAATCTTCAGACCTTCAGAACTCTGCGTTCCTAGTGCTCCAGCTTGCTCGAAAATTTTGTATCTCTCTGCTTGAGTTAAGTTAGGTATATGTTCTTGAAGGGTAGCAACAAATTGACGAATAACTTTCAATGTCCAACCCATACCACAACGAGGGCATCCATTATTCCCTACCTTCCATGAGCCTGCTACGATTTGCTTTATTTTGATCTCCCATTCATAGCCGTCAATCGGACATCTAAACCATGCTGATCTGCTAGAGGCTCTAGTTAGATTGTTAGGGTCTAAGTCAGTCTCCGAGTTCTTCTCGTAATCCCAGAGCTTTCCTACAAACTCAGGATAGAGAGCGAGTAGCGATGTTGAATTGGTTGTCACTAAACCCCTGCACGCCGGACAACCGCTACTCCCTCTTTTCCATGAGCTATTACTTATGGCAGAAATCTTTGCCTTCCATTCGAGTCCATCAACCGGGCACTTGAACCATGCTTCCTTTGAGGAACCGATTTTAATTTTTGATGGGTCTAACTTCAGTTCATTGTTCTTCTCATACAACCAATACTTGGCTACTTCATCGGGAAACTCAACAGCAATAGGATTAGCTTCACCCCATTTCCCTATTTTCCTTTTGTCTGTTCCATTGCAAACCTTACATCCGGCATTGCCTAGTGCCCACTGCTGATTGATAGTCGATCCTATGGATGACTCCCATTCATTTCCATCCCGCGAACACTTAAACCACGCCTTACGATTGCTTCCCAACGTAAGTATTTCAGGGTCTAAACCGAGAGAAGCATTTTTCTCAAAATCCCAATAATCAACAACAAACTCTATGTAAGCTTCAGCCAATGTTGTTTGCTTTTTGCGTTCTCCGGTTCTTCCGGCGCAGACGGGACAACCACTGGTTTCATTTCTCGCCCAGCTATTTGTGATGTCATTTACTTTCTTCTTCCATGAATGTCCATCAATTGGGCATCTCAACCAAATGCTGTAAAGCGTGCTGTTCGCAGGAATACTTTCAGGGTTAAGGTCTCCGTTCTTTTCATAGTCCCACAGTTCTGCAATTCGTTCTGGATAAAGAGCGGCTATGCTTTTGGAAAGCAAAATCTGTTTTGCAAGCGCCGCCTTCTCCTGTTCGGCAATAACTTTCTGTTCTTCATACTCTTTCAAATAATCGTGAAATGCCGGATTCTTATTTAGAATTTGCCGAACTCTCTCCCGTGTCATTCCATGCAAGTCACCAATTGCTTGATAAACCAGCCCTTGTTTGTACAGCGAGAGAAACTCTTCACTCTTTTTGTGTAATCTCTTTTGTGATTGAATCTTCTGAGATGAGACGAACAAACTCTGTAGTTCTTCCTTGTCAAACACTTTACCTGCTTCTTGTTGGAAAGATGCTAATAGAGATTTACCGAGCGGAGTGATTGAGACCACATCGCGGTTAATCTCAATCAAGCCTCTTTCTTGAAGAGGCGGTATCAAATTTTTCTTGCAGGTCTGTTTTAACGAACGAGGAGCGTTGTCAAAAAACTGTAAAAACATCGCTTGCCTCTTGCCGAGCTTTCTTGGCACAACATCGAACAAAGACGCGGTATCAGAAGGTGGTGAAAGTGATGACTCGTTTGTGCCTTGCTGCTCATCCAAGTTCATAGAGCCGGAAGAAAGCAAAGCAACGCGCCCAAGCTCCGCTATCGACATCTGATTATCACTGACCTCAATAAGACCTTTCAGCTTCAAGTTTGAAATCACTGAGTTCGTCAAATGCTCTGATTTAATCTTGACGGGTGACGAACAAACGGATTCCAATAATATCTTCTGCCTTCTTCCCAGTTTCCTAGGTTGAACATTATTTGTTTTAGTCTTGCTTGGTGAGCGTAATAATTTTAGCAGGTCGTCGAGTGAATCGGGTGTTGAGTTAGGCAGGTATAACGAGTTGGTTTCGACTACAATTTTACCAGCAGAGGTTAAAGCTACTCGATCTCCGCTAACTTGAAGTAACCCTCTACTTACTAACCCTAGAATTAGAGTCTTAATCGAAGGAATCAATTGAATTGCACGAGAATTTGGATAAACATAGCTCAGAACTATTTTCTGCTTTTTGCCAAGTCCGTTCGCTGCGTCTTGGGACATTTGGGCATCATCCAACATTTGATTGATTCTCATATATGCAGAGAATTCTCCTTGAAAAGGAATCGTGCGTCTAATGTGCGTTTTTACAGCGTCCTCAATTCCTGAGGTATTACAGCTAGTCCACGGCATCATTGTCTTTCATCATTCTAGGTTTCCCAAATTTTCGCTTAGTGCCTCAATAATCACGGCGATCATCCTTGTTCCTTGACGTTTAGCTTCTGAAGTCCAGTAACGGTAACGAGCGGCAGAAACTTTATATCACTTAATAAGTGACACGATCCAGTCCATGCCGACGATGGTTTTCTTGACTTTTCCTGCCTTTACGTTACTTAATAAGTATTATGAACGAGGAGCAGTAGCTATGAGTATTCAAGTTGAATTAAAGCCAGAGGTCGAAGTGATGCTTCAGAAGCGTGCGCTTGATAGAGGCTGCGATGTCGCCGGATATGTCGAGCGTCTTATTGAAAAAGACGTTTTAGCGGCACAGTCGTTTGATGAGATTCTTGCGCCGATTCGTCAAGGCTTCCAAGAAAGCGGAATGTCGGAGGACGAGCTAGATACACTTTTTGAGGAAGCGCGCGAGGATGCTTTTCAGGCGAGGCAGGCGAAAATCAAATGACTAACGGCGATCTGCGCCCGCGTGTAGTCTTCGATTGCATGATCTATCTGCAAGCTACCGCCAACGAGTCTAGCCCCGCCGCCGCGTTGTTAAGGATGCTCGACGACAGCATCATATCTCTGTCCGTGAGCAACGATATTTTAGACGAAGTACGGGATGTTCTTTCGCGCCCCAAAATTCGCCAGAAGAATCCCCGTATAACCGACGAGCGCGTAGATGCTTTGCTAATGCGCCTTGCGGAAACAGCGACGTTGATTGAGAGCGTACCGAAGCATTTTAGCTATGAGCGCGATCCGAAGGATGAGAAGTATATCAATCTCGCAGTTGAAACGAACGCCGCTTATTTAGTGAGCCGCGATAACGACCTTTTAGATTTGATGCGGGAAGACCTCGCAGGAAGCAAAGACTTTCGGCAGCAGTTCCCTACTTTAACGATCCTTAACCCTGTGGCCTTTCTTCGCCAGATGCAGCAGCTATCTACACAGAGCATTGAGCCGCAAAGCACGGCGCAGCAAGAGCCGGAACATAGCCAAGAGGAAAAGGACGAGCAAGACCACGCATAGCAGCTTTAGTGATGGTTCGTAAGTTATTAAGTGCTATCAACTGTTTTTAACATCTACTAAGCTATGGCTAAAACAATCGCCATCGCCACACACAAAGGCGGCACTGGAAAAACTGTTACGGCAATGGCTTTAGGTGCAGGATTCGCCAGAGCCGGAAAGAAGACCCTGCTTATTGACCTTGACCCACAGGGACATTGCTCTTTAGGTTTAGGCGTTGAGTTAGAAGACTCCGACCTAACGCTACGCGACTTCTTCAGCGAGCCGTCTGCTTTTCCGCTCAGGCGAATAATCCGATCTACACATATCCCTAATCTTTCTATGGCGCCTTCAACTATCCGGCTTGCTCCCGTCGGACAGTCTCTTTACATGAGGACGAAACGAGAAGAGATATTAAGGAAGGGCATTAGCCCAATCGAAAAAGAATACGAGTTTATTCTGATTGACTGCCCGCCCACGCTTGGCGTACTCACCGAGTCAGGGATTGAAGCCGCCAACCTAATTGTTATTCCTTGCCAGATGGAAGCCAGAGCCGCCGACGGTCTAGTTGACCTCTTAGACTTGATCGTTGCCCTTAAAGGCGAAGACTTTGAAAGCTATCGCATTCTGATTACCAAACTCGACCCACGCAAGACGGTAACGAACGAGGTAGTTATGATGCAGCTTGTTCAATGGAAAGACAAGTTTTTTGAGGCGAGAATTCCGCAGAGCGAACAATTGAACCAAGCGCAGATGGAACGCACCGACATCTTTTCTTTCGACGCCAAAGGGAAAGGTGCTATTGCCTACGAAGCACTAACAAAGGAACTCTTGAGCTATGGCACAAAGTAAGAAAAATCGTCTTTTGGAGAAAGCCCAACAGACCGCGCCGCGTCCGAACCCTAAACGGCTGACGAGCGATGAGCATGAGAAGAAGGGATATAGAATTGTTCCGGCAAGTCTCTACACACCGGAAGCCAACTGGATTGATGAAATCACGGATGCTCTAAAGCGCGCGGGAAACCCGAAGGCTAATCGTTCTATGGTCATCAGAGAGGCCATCTATACGCTTCAACAAGAGTTGAGCGAAAAAAGCCCTGATGAAATGCTGCAATACTTCATCACTCGGCATCGCCAAGTGGTCTAAGCGTTCACTTGCTTAACAGTAGTTAATAAGTGTTAGCAAGTAAGAAGGAATTGACATAGGGTATCGCACGCTTTCGGGAGACGCATCGCACGCTTTCGGGAGACGCATCGCACGCTTTCGGGAGACGCATCGCACGCTTTCGGGAGACGCATCGCACGCTTTCGGGAGACGCATCGCACGCTTTCGGGAGACGCATCGCACGCTTTCGGGAGACGCATCGCACGCTTTCGGGAGACGCATCGCACGCTTTCGGGAGACGCATCGCACGCTTTCGGGAGACG